>ERZ791734.197-NODE-197-length-104202-cov-13.271597_pt1 | contig 104202 bp, 104 predicted proteins | sample MGYA00509953_ERZ791734 | MGnify/ENA primary metagenome ERZ791734 (study PRJEB30046, sample SAMN00792038) | human gut metagenome | study: EMG produced TPA metagenomics assembly of the A metagenome-wide association study of gut microbiota in type 2...
TCCATTTTTAAGGAACCCTTCTTCTTATCGTGTCCATTCTATGGGGTATATTTTAACATGCCATTTTTTTCTTGGTCTGCTCTATTCCTTGTTCTATTCCCTGTTCAACGCCGGCCTGATAAAGCTTTCTGTCCTCTTCCTCTTTATTATACTCAAATATACTCGTCATCTCGACCTCCGAACGGTTCTTTCGAAGAAATTCCTCAAGGATTCCTTCCCTGATACACTGCTCTATCGCTAATCTGACTCCATCATCAAGTGAACCCGTCTCTTTCTTATATCTTCTCACCAAAGCCACATACTGCGCGTATTCCCTCAGTGAGCCACACTGTTCCATTAACTTGACATTTCTTCCATAATTCACATTAAAGACACGAACCCTGAGTTCAAGTGCAGGGTCATCCACAGGTGTCATAAATGAATCTGACAATCTGTATTCACTTACATCCTCCGTATCCGCTTCCCCGTTATAAAACACAATAAAATTCGGTGTCGGCAGTTTTATCAAAGACGGCGTATATAATGACTTTATATCAACCAGTTCACTGTACTCTGCCGAAATGTAAAACAAATCACGCAAAGGCATATTGGGATTGACCGTTGACTGGTGCTCATACAGATATATATTGGTATCCAGAAGAAATGCCAAGTCATTTTTCATTCCCATATAAACCGCATTCTCAAGTGTAACAATCTCAAGACCATCTACATCATCGTAATGCTTTCCCGATACAGCGTTGTATAATTCAAGCAGCCTCTCTTTATTTGAAAAAAGCATTCTGAACACCGTATCCTTATACTTGCGGTTAGCCTTAATTTCCTTCACAATTTCAATTTCTTCGTTGCCACTGTTTTTACGGTTCATCAATGATACCTCCCTGTTATTCATAGAGGACATCATCAGACAGGTGCCAGACACCCCTTATGCAATCGTCCTCTGCTCAATGTTAATGGAATAAAAGCATAGACTCATGAATAAGAGATGCGCAACATTCGTTACACTTAGAACATAGTTTTTCAAGAAATATGCTTTAAATTTATTTTACTTCAAAGTATCTTATTTGTCAACACAGCGTTTGGCAATCCTCCGTATTAAAACAACTTGTAAATCCCATGAGCATTGTGCTATAATAAATCAACGCAATAAAGTATTGTTGTTTTATTCTGAAAATTTCAAATATAAGACAACCTTGAATTTATTAAGGAGGCTTACTTGCAGATGAATACACTCACGGTAGGATTTATAGGTCTTGGACTAATCGGCGGTTCAATCGCAAAGGTACTAAAGAAAAACCGACCAGACATATATACTATAGCATACAATAGAAGCGAAGCTCCGCGCAAACAGGCATTAGCGGATGGTGTAATCGACACAGCGACAGGCAAAATAGATGAAAGCTTTCTTGAATGTGACTTCATTTTCCTGTGTACCCCTGTTGAGTACAATTCAGAATATTTAGGAAAGCTGATACCATTCATAAAAAAAGGCTGTATAGTAACCGATGTCGGAAGCGTCAAAGGATATATACATCACACTGTGGAGGAGCTTGGTCTTGAGGAGTGTTTTATAGGCGGGCATCCTATGGCAGGCTCTGAGAAGACCGGTTATGATAATGCCTCAGACATCCTGTTAGAAAACGCATTCTATGCCATCACTCCTACCAAGGCAACTACACAGGACATGCTTGCAAGGTACATAGAGCTTGTCAGGCTCACAGGTGCCATCCCGGTTGTGCTCGACCCTGAGCACCACGATTACAGTGTCGCAGGAATAAGCCATGTTCCCCACATCATTGCCGCCTCACTGGTAAATCTTATAAAGCACTCCGATGATGAGGCTGGAACCATGAAGCTCCTCGCCGCCGGCGGCTTCAAGGACATAACACGAATCGCCTCCTCATCCCCGCAGATGTGGGAGCAGATATGCACCACCAACACGGACGCTATCGTAAAGCTGCTCGGCGATTACATTGACTATCTCTCACAGATAAAGGATATTGTAGCAAGTAAAGAACACTCCGCCATAAATGCCTTTTTTGACGAAGCAAGACAATACCGTAATTCTGTCGCAGACGGCAGAAAGGGTCCGATTATACGTGAGCATATTGTATACTGCAATATTCAGGACAAAGAGGGTGCCCTGTTAGATATCATAAGCAGAATAACCGCGTCACATATCAGTATTAAAAATCTTGCCATCGTAAATAACCGCGACAGCGAGGATGGTGCTCTAAAGATTTTATTTAACAATGAGCTTGACAAGCTCGCCGCAATCAATGTGCTCGGCGACTGCGTCGTACAATAAATTCAGCCACTGGAAGCAGCCACACCCTACCGGATATATGTGCCTGCCTCCGGTGTTCCAATCAATTCTCTTGCTATCAGCTCCGCAAGCGGCTCCATCGCATTGATAACCTCCGCAAAGCTGTTAGTCTGCGCTCCCGCCTCAATCAGCATGCTCCTCTTACACAGATGCAGGTTATATCTGTACGCTTCGATATATATACATCTGAAAAAATCAGGATAATATGTCTTTCCCAGCAGATACATCTGATATGTGAGCGCAAGGTTTTCCTTCAGATATGGATTATACAGATAATCTATATCTCCCTGATTATTAGAATAACTTATTCCGTTAAAAAGCATGACCTTTGCGGTAGCTTTGCCATTAATATCAGTGACAAAATGCAGATTTTCATTAACCCCATCCCTGTGCAGGTCAATAACCATGTCAATCTCCGGATGCTCCGCCAGCACATCCGAAATCTCCTTCTCAGCGTAGGTATATGCCTTGCTTCTGTCAAGCTTTCCCTCCACCATGTCAAATTCCGTATTTATATGTATCACCTCAAATCCATATTTTTCTTCAAGAAGCTGTGCAAGGTAGTCGCCCACCTGCACTATCGTCATGTCACTTCCTGCGGAATCCGCAAATGCTTCCTGTGAATGGGTATGATACAAAAGTATGCATGGTCTTTTATTCTTCACCGACAACTCCAGCTTCAGAAACTCCTCCGGCTTTAATAAATCCCTTGAAAGTGCCGTGTGCGCCGGAATAACATAAAAATTATCATGAACAAAATCATAGTTTATCAGGCTTTCATAGGCATAAGGAACGGTGGCATCAGTCCATGGAATACTTCCGGCAGGGAGAATATAATTCTCCTGTGTGCAGCCCTGTTCATCGCCGGAGTCTCCATTATCCCTCGGTGTGCTGTCATCATTATCGCTGCTGCCACCTCCTGAAGCTGTAGTCTGATTTTTTTCCCCTGAACCGCAGTTATTTTCATCACCGGATATATCTTTATTGTCCGGATTCGGCACACTGTCCGGATTATTTTCATTATCCACATATATATCAGCCGCGACAACTTCCCTGTATGCTATGCCACCCGGCAAGTCACAACCCATTTCCCACTCTTTACGTCCGCTCTCACAGCCGGCCTCCGCCCCTGCTCCCGCCGCCATAAAGCGGACGAACGGAAATATATTTCCAAATACAATAACCGCCGGATGTGTGTTCTCAGCATAATAATATAGCGGCTTATCATAAAAGCCTGCCGGACAGAATGTATTACATGCTGTTTTTCCGCCTATCGTGACTATCTGTCTCAGCCCCGCCTTACTCAGCGCTCCAAAAGCAGGCAGAACCACACAGCTTGTCACAATGACAAACGTGATAATTCTGCTCATTGTTTTGTTAAAGAATCTATGTCCTGTCACAGCATACTTCCACACCTCAAGCTTATTGCAGTATATTCTTTTCACGTCAAAATGATGTTGCTATTTTTGCGACATTGATATATTGACCGCCTCAGATATCGTGAAGCTTATCCTCTTGACCAGCTCATCAACGTCCTTCGGTGTGACATACATCCGGAACATACTCTCAGGTATAAAGTCCTGAACAACCTGTTTTCTCCTTGAATAATCCATGCTGTCAAGCAGACCTTCAAGCGCATCTCCCACGATGGTTGCGGCATCCACGACAGTCGGCACTCCTATCGCAATGACCGGCACCCCCATGTTCCTATCATTTATGGCGTTTCTATGGTTCCCGACCCCTGAACCCGGCATGATTCCTGTGTCGGAGAGCTGTATGGTGTTGGCAAGCCTTGCCGTGCTTCGCGCCGCAAGGGCATCAATAACAATTATGCAGTCCGGCTTCAGCTCTTTTACAACTCCCATGATAATCTGTGCCGTCTCCATTCCGGTCTGTGCCATAACTCCCGGCGATATGGCGCTCACATATCCGAAGCGCCAGTCATCCTCAGTCAGCTTCTCCGTAATATCCAGATTATTCACCACATAAGGTCCCAGCGCATCCGGTGTTGCCTCACGATTTCCAAGTCCCACCACCATGACATGATACGGTGGTTCCTTTTTCATATGCTTTTTTATAGTCTCCCTGATATATCCGGCAAGAAATTCTGACACCTCCCTGTGGTATTCCCCATCATTTTCGGACAGTGAAGCCGTCTCAAAGGTGTAATATACCCCCTTTGCGCGCCCCATGCTCCTCTCACCTGTCTCATTCAGTATCCTCAGCCGGCTCACCTTAATTCCCGTACTCCCATCGGTCTGCTCATCAAACACGACCCCATTAAGGCTTCCGTCCTCGTCAAGGCTCTCCTTCGCCTCAAGCGCTAAATCTGTTCTTATCTTCAACCCCATGCTGCAAACACCTCCCAGGATATTTTCTCCAAATTTCTTAAAAAAATTCGTTGCAGCGCTTGACAATTCAAGAAATGCGCTCTATAATATACAAGTATGTTTACATTAGTGCTACCGTGTCTGTTCTGATGTAGACACTTATACTTAGAATATTTTTATATACTATTTGGAGGTGTATCGAATTGGCTAACATTAAATCTGCAAAGAAGAGAATTTTAGTTGCTGCTACAAGAGCAGACCGCAATAAGGCAATCAAGTCTAAGATTAAGACTTATACAAAGAAGGTTGAGGCTGCTGTCGCTGCCGGCGATAAGACTGCTGCTGCTGCCGAGCTTAAGGTTGCATCTACAGAGATCGCTAAGGCTTGTTCTAAGGGTGTATACCACAAGAACAACGCTGCAAGAAAGGTTTCCAGATTAGCTACTCTTGTTAACAGCATGAACTAATCTAAGCCTTCTGCAACACATAGCAGGCTTATTATATAACGAATTTGAACAGATTATTATACCACTGCTTATTGATAATCTGTTTCTGATTTATAAAAAATAACCCATGATGGTGGCTGCCCATCATGGGTTATTTTTTATGCTGCAGAATACTTGACTATCAGCATCTCAACAGCTAATCTGTCCTCTAATCTTCCGGTTTTCACCGCTTCCTCAAGCGTAACACACTCTTCAAGTGCTCTTCTTAACGTACCGGTCTTAAAGGGTCTTGCCTGAGCCTGAAGCTTTCCGACAAGGAAGCCCTGTATTCCCATCTTGCCAGCAATCGCCGCCGAAGCATTCCCATTCTCAGTAAGCTCCTTTACCATAAGAAGCTGATTGAAATTGCGCGCTATCAGAAACATGATTCTCATAGGCGGTTCCTTGAGTGTGAGCAGATCATAGTACAGCTCAAGCGCCTTTTCCTGATTCTTCTGCGATATGGCGGTTATCATATCGAATATGCGGTTCGTGGTCTGTGTGGTGCACACCTCCTCCACATCCTCTGAGGTTATTCTCTCACGCCCCATCGTGTAACATATAAGCTTTTCAAACTCCCTTGATATGTTCTCCATGGAGTTGCCCGTCTTGGTAAGAAAAAGTCTGATTGTGTCATCATTCATCATGCGGTTCTCTCTCTTTAGAAGTCCGACAACCCACTTGATTATGTCATTATCGCTCTGCTCATTAAGCTCACTTATATAGCCCTTTTCCTTGACCGCCTTATAGAGCCTGTTCCGCTTGTCAACCTCATTCTCTATGAACACAAGAACCGTTGTGTCCGGGAGATTCTTCACAAGCTCCACAAGCATATCATCCGCCGACGTCTTGAAAAACTGGCTGTTCTCAATAACCACAAGCCTTCTGTCCGCAAAAAAAGGCATGGTATCAGCTATCTCCGCCACCGCCTTACTGTCAGGAGCCTTGCCCTCAAAATAAGAATAATTCATAGTATCTCCGTCAGGAACTATCGCTTTTTTCAGTCTGTCGCGGAGCCATTTTTTCAAATAGTCCTCACTGCCATACAAAAGATATACAGGCTTGAAGCTGCCTGATTTGATATCAGCCGTAATATTTCTCATTCAACTCACCAATTCATATTTTTAATATCTTGTCTTTGCGGGTGTTTTTCTGCTTTTTCAGATTTCTATGCCCACATATTTCCGCTTTTGCCTGTTTTCTGTTTTTGTTTTCCGGCTTTTGTGGATATTTTTCTTCTATTTCACGCCTTTAGTATCTCCGAAAGATTCCTCTGTATACCCTCGGCAATCTCCGGCTTATTCATTGAATATACATGGATATTCTTGACGCCATTTGCCATAAGGTCGATAATCTGGTCGGTCGCATAGGCTATACCCGCCTGCTTCATTGCCTCCTCCGAATCGCCAAACCTGTCGACAATGTTCTTGAAGCGCTCAGGAACATTACAGCCCGACAGCTTCACTGCATTCTTAACCTGTCCCTTCCTGGTAATCGGCATGATTCCGGGAATAATAGGAACAGTTATACCTGCCTCCCTGAGCCTGTACATGAAATTGAAAAATATATTATTGTCAAAAAACATCTGTGTTGTCAAGTACTCACAGCCCGCGTCAACCTTTCTCTTAAGCCCTAAAATATCCTCTTTCCTGTTCGCCGAATCAGGATGTACCTCAGGATAGCATGCACCTCCGACACAGAAATCACCACTTTCCTTTATAAGCTTAACAAGCTCAGAGGCATGTGAAAAATCTGTAAACACTTCCCCCTCATAATTCTTCGGAATATCGCCTCGCAGGGCAAGAATATTCTCAATTCCCGCACTCTTCAGCTCTGAGAGCGCCGCCTTAATTCCCTCTCTATCAGCGCATACACAGGTAAGATGCGCTATGGTCGGAACATTATATTTCTCCTGAATTGCCTGCGCAAGCGCAATCGTATGTCCCTTGGTGCTTCCGCCGGCACCATAAGTCACGCTCATGTAGCTCGGTGAAAGCCCCGCTATCCCGAAAGCCGCAGCCTCAACATTCGCAAAATCCGTATCCTTCTTAGGCGGAAAGACCTCGAATGACAGTGTGGGCTTTTCACCGTTTATTATGTCTCTTATCTTCATCTTGTACCTCGTATTTTTCTCATATATTATTTAATATAGCATTTTTCATAGGTACAGGCAAGCGGCAAATCAGCCTCTGTCATCCAATACTCCTCTCATTCTTTAGCCGCATCGTCCTAATTATTTCTTTCCTCAACGATAATCTCGATATCCTCAAGATGGAATTGCTGATCAGGCTCATAGACTACCCTTGCATTCACCACCACGTTATAAGGAATCATATCCTCATCGTACACTGATTTTCCATCACGTTTCACATATATACGTCCTGCATTTACAAAATACCATATTCCATCCTGTTCATGAAAAGAATAATGTGAACCAAAATCAATTCCATCAAATGACTCATTATATTCCTTGTATTCCTCAAAATGTCCTGACAAATCAACTGAAGCCACATCTTCACCATTCAATGTCATGGTGACAACATTTCCTGTATCATCAAGATAATAGCTCACAGCATTGTCCAAATCACCGCCCCAATCTGAATATTCCTTTATGCTGTAAAAATCCTCTTCACCATTTTCTTTAGCATAATCTGCTTCAATTATATAAAGTTCATCACCCGAAACACCTGTACCTGTATCCATATTTGACCAGATAGCATACTCGTATACTCCGTCATTATCATAATCTCCATAATGAATCTGCGGCATAACCATGTGTGGTGACATCCAGTTAGTCCAGACAGGAATTACATGCTCACCATCCCTTATGACCATTGTTTCCCCTCCGTACATTCCATACAGCACAATGTCTGAATCTGCAACAGAGTCAAGAATAACATAGTTATCCGATACATCAAAAATTGTATCACCCATTTCCGAAACACCTGTCCAAATCTGTGTTACCTGTTTTAATCTATCTGCTGTAATCCCATCCATGTATTTATTAACCAGAACAATGCTCTCATATCCGGATGAATCTACATCATATTCATAAGCAGGCATCCATAATCCGTCTGTTTCACTATAATCCACCTCAATCGCTCTCCGGCTTCCATCATCAAGTGTATATTCCACCACCTTGCGCGAACCATCGAAAGCGGAATAGTAATTATAAACCACACTGGAGGTGTAATTAAACTCCAGCAATGCCTGTACCGAGCTTACCGGATCTTTTAATTTTTCATAAAGACCAGTATTTGCACTCTTAAGTTCTTCAGTCAACAAATCAAATACCCGGACTGCAGCTCCATTTTCATCTAATACCCATTTCCCCAGAAAATCTATTCTGTCCTGTGCACGTTCATATTGTTCGTACACAGTTAACGATAGTTTACTGTCATAATACTTAAGCTTTCCATCCCACGCCGCCAGTGCATCGGCAGAGCTTATATTGATACCACCTATGATATCATATACATCATTTTCCGAATACTCCTCCGAAAATCTTATATACCACACAATATCACTTTCAGCAGCGCTGTATATAACAACATAACCATTCTTCCCATTGTCATCATTATTCCCGGCGATGGAATATATGCTTCTTACAATATTTCCATTATATTCTTTATAGCTGTCACGGCTTCCTCTTAGATTCTCTATTTTCCATGTATAAAGTTCGGTGCTTTCCTTCTGTCTGCCATTGTCCGGGAGAAAACGGTTGCCCGCTTCACTATAAGGAACAAGACTTACGCTCCTTGAATCCTCTGAGTTACTTATACTAAGTATATTGCCATCATAACTGCCTGTCCAACCATCATGTGCTTCATACGCTATATTCCAGCCTGCATATTCTATATGGTAAGCATACTGATTTTTCTCAAGTGTCAAATGGGCAGCATTTATAAACCTATCTGCAACCGTACGTGTTGCCCCTACAGGCAGTGTAAGTGTCCATACTGTACCACTTTGTGTTGAACCGAATATAATAAAGTATCCTTCTCCAGGCTCTTCCGACTCCGATGCAGAGGCGGTCTCATCATATTTGTATATGCTTACTCCTACCTCACCGTCTATATATTCCTCAAGTGTCCCTTTATACTGCATTCCCCATTTCTGCAGCTTGTCACTGGTTCTTAGTTCACCATAGGTACCGGATAAAGATGACATTTGCAGACTCCGCAGGTATGCTTTTTCACCGAATTCGCCATATGCTATGTCAATGCCATCCTCACTGTATGAAAAGCTAGAGTCCTGCATCGCCTCAAACCACACGCTCCAGCCGTTATTATTTATAACTTCGGAGCCACCTTCAGCCACCGATTTTTCGCTATCCGGTTCAGTCACCGTGGTTTCACTATCCGGTTCCGCGCTGCTGCTCTCATCGATATTTTCACCTGCAGCGGACTCATTATCCGGAGCACTGCTCTTAGGATTAGTCATAAAACATACCATAACGACAACGCATGCGGCAACCGCCGCCAGTACAAGCCAAAAAGCAGGCTTTTTATAGTTAAGCACCGTCTTTATTCTGGTCTTTACGCTCACCTCCCCAAAGGCAAGCGGACAAGCGCTCACCATTTTTTTCGGCGAACTGCAATTTAAAAGTGTCATGGCATACTGCTTTTTATATTCGATATCTTTATCCGCTATTACCCTCTCATCACATGCAATCTCGATGTCCCTGCAAAGAAGTATATATGCCACCCAGCTCAGCGGATTGAACCAGTACACCGCAAGCAGTATAAAACCAAGCGGCTTCCACACGCAGTCCAGACGCTTTAAATGTGCCTTTTCATGCGCTATGACATAGCTTCTCTCCTCCTCTGTCAAGAGCGACGGTATGTATATCTTAGGTGAAAGTGTACCTAAAATAAACGGTGTGTCGATGTCATCGCATATATAGATATTTTCTCCATTGTTAAAAGCTGCTCCGGTCTTTCTTCTAAGCAGTATATATGAGCACACCGCATATAAAAGCAGAATCACACATCCTGCAGTCCATATAAATGCAAGCCTTCCCAGACTGATACCACCAAGCTTCCCCGCCAATATCGCAGTATAGCCCGGATTACCGGCTGCAGCCTTCTGATTGTCGGACGTAGCTGCTCCGCTCAGATTATTGTCTGCATTATCAAGGTTACCTTCAAAATTTCCACCTGATATATCATTAAGCCCACCATTATTTACCCTGTCCGCAGTACCTCCTTGCATGTCATTTCCGCTTGAAATGTTTGGAATATTTCCGGACATATTGTTTTTGTCTGCCATATTCCCAGCCGCAATACCTCCATCCGAAACACTTCCGCCTGTAATATTTCCACCGGCTGTATTCCCGGTCGTAATATTTCCCGCAGCATTATCTCCCACAGTAAGATTTCCCGCAGCATTATCAATTTCATTATTCTGCTTTCCGGAAGCCATATCAGCATTGCCGCCGGCGGCACCTTCATTGTCCAAAGCTCCCCCGACAGCACCACTCATGTCCTGCAACCCTGCATTGACATTATCCGTTCCGGCATTTTCTAATTGATTTTCATAATCTGCAAATATGCCCTGCGTATCTGGAATCAGACTGAAACGGCTCTCAATCGCAAACGGACACACCAGTCTTATCGCAACCAGCGCCCACAGAAAGCATATTATCTTTCTTGGAACCTTTTTCAGAAATATTCTCAACACAACTATCGCAAGAATCAACCAGCTCGCGGATATGCTCATTTGAAGTATTTTGTAAAAAACATCAGTCATCTTAACCCCCGTTTCCCAGACATCAGCCTGCCTGAAAAGCACTCAATTTTCGTTGTCCTGTGTAAATGCAAATCGTTTTTGCCTGATTACCTGCTCTCATCAATAATTTTTTTCAGATAAGCTATATCATCCTTAGACAGCTTCTTTCGCGATGCGAATGCCGCTACAAATGACGGAAGTGAACCGCCATAATTCTCGTCAAGGAACTCCTCACCCTTCTTAAGCTGGAACTGTTCCTTGCTTATCAATGATGTCACCACGCCGTCTACATTCTGAAATATCTCCCTCTCACAAAGTCTTTTTAATATCGTGTACGTTGTCGACTTCTTCCACTGAAGTCTCTGTCCGCTGAGTTTTACAAGCTCACCTGAGGCAATCGGCTCATTTTCCCAGATGATGTCCGCAAACTTCATCTCGACCTCGCCCAGTCTGTATTCTGCCATACGTTCTCCTTTCCTGCTTCATTCTTTTTAGGTGTTTGCGAAACTCATTTCAGCCAATAAACAGTTGTGCAATACACCGAGCTTCGCAATTACCTATTCATTCTTTTAGTCCGCTATATCAGCCCATTTCATTGGTCTACACTTTGTAGTTCATTTTTAGTCTACTACTTGTAGAGTTAATTGTCAATACAATTTATTATTTTTACAGTCTTTAATAAATAGTGGGTACGGATTGATATTTACAGCATTGTTTGGCAATTGGTTTAAAACAAAAAGGAGACCTTTAACTTTTAAAGTCTCCTTTGCCTGCCCTGCCTATTGACACTAACTTTATACATTATTTCCTATGCTGTGTCACCGCTGTGCGCGGCAGTCAATCACAGATAGAATACTCAAGCAGCTCATACTTCAGTCTGCTGTTCTCCTGTATTCCTTCCGGCAGGAGCGCTCTTGCGACAAGCTTTAGCTCTGCCTGTGCGTCATCCTCCCGCCTTAGATTTGCGTAATCTCCGTCAATGCTGTCTACAATGTAGAATATTGTTTCCATTTATATAGTCTCCTTTTTGTAATGTATATTTTATTTATAATCTACTGATACATTTTATCCTTTGTAATTCATCTTTTCTGAAAATTTTAATATATTTTTTTCTGTGACGCAATACATTTCCTACTGCGTTCTGTGTCCTATACGTTAAAATATATCTATAAAAAATATTTTTTTACAATATCTTCTATATCATCTATCATAAGCGGATGTTCTTTAGTTTCATAAGTCAATATCAGATTCACTGAAGGTATAATTCCATTTTCACAATATATCCTTATTTTTGAACACGCACTGTTTATGTAATCCGGATTATCCATCATTCCAAAATGTTCCCAATAAAATATTTTTCCGCTATCCGGATGTTTTATAGTAAAATCCGGATAGAAAGAAAACTGCCCAAGCTCCAGCTTCTCCTCATAATGAAACGGAATTCCTGCATTGAATAAAATTCTGTCAATTATAGCCTCCGATTTAGACCTGAGATATTTTCCATTCGTCCCTTTCACGATTAGTTTATCAGAGAAATTCCGGTTTCCTTCAAATTCTGCATTTTCCCATTCAACCAACTGTTTATTCTTAGGTGCAATTTCGCATGTAATCAATTTTTCATATTCACTATTACATAGGAACTTTTCTACATACTCTTTATTTTGTTTTGTTTTTTGCATATACGCTTTACATGCTTTCAGCTCAGCCTGCAGGTCTTTTATATTCATATCATAGTATTTCTTTAATGCAAGCTTCTGGGCAAGTTTCCTATTGTCCTTTAAAATATACTCATACATGCCATTCTGCTTTTTATACCACTTATAATTTTTTCCGTTTTTAGCACATACAAGTTCGCCATCCGGCAGCTTATCTGTCAATTTACCCAACGTGTTCAACTGTTCCTTAATGATATCAATGCGTTTTCTAATGGCTCTCTCATTTACAAACATATTATCTCCTTTTCCATGTACTATATATTTGATTCCGGCAGCTATACCCTCGATACGCTCTCTTGACTTGTGTTTTAGCGGTGTTCTTGGGTATTTTCATGACTTTTTCTCTGCCATACCCGCGATATACTCCCCTGGCTCATGTTTTTGTAGCTTTCATGGGTATTTTTATGGCTTTTTCACCTCATATACCCGCGATATACTCTCTTGGCTCGTGCTTTTGTAGCTTTCATGGGTATTTTTATGGCTTTTTCACCTCATATACCCGCAATCTACTCTCAACACTTAATTTCTGTTGCTTTCATGGCTATTTCTATGATTTTTTTAATTCTATGCCCCATGATTCACACTCACAAACCTTGATTTTCGCAGGATTAGCGGCTTTCGTTAATTTCCAGTGGTATTTGAACCTCATTTCCCTCCGCAATACTCATAAACCAGCATTTCTGCACCGGAAGCCCTGATTTTCGCAATAACCGCCCCACCTTCGTCCGTCCTGAGCACAAGCGCGCCGACATCCTCCAGGCGCTGTAGTGTTTCCTTGTGCGGGTGCCCGTATGTATTCCTGGCGGCGCATGAAATGACTGCCGCCTGCGGCATAATAGAGGCAAGAAATTCTTCACTTGAGGAATACTTAGAGCCATGATGGCCAACCTTGAGAATCGACAGGCTGTCAACCCCACAGTACCTCACCGCTTCCGCTACATCAGCTTCCATCTTAGAGGTCATATCGCCTGTGAACAGAATGGATTTTCCTTTATATTGAAGAAGCAGCACAATCGAATTGTCATTCTCTGACTCGCCGGTGCCGGTCTTGGAGAAACCTGTTTTATACGCTTTGCGGTCAACATTTGCATTTGCATTTGCATCAGAATGTCCAGGTTCATTGAGTGACACAATGCTGCATTCGCCAAATACATATTCCATTCCATACTCCGCGCACAGAATTTCCGTGTCTTTGACTTCCAAAGCCGTCGCAATAGCTTCTATATCTTCTATATCTTCTACAGCATCTATATCCACAATCCCCTCCATCCTTGCATTGATTTCATCTGCTTCGGCATTATTCAGCCACACCAAAGCACCTGTATATTTCGATATCCCATATCCGGATATACCATATTCTGATGTGTCACCTCCTAATGCCCCATACTCCACTGTTCCATATTCTAATGCCCCATACCCCACTGTTCCATATTCTGATATCCCATACTCCACTGCTCCATATTCTAATGCCCCATATTCTGATGCCCCATATTTTAACGCCCTTTCCCTCAATTCCAGATACTTAGAATAATCACTCCCATTCAGCACAAGATTATAAATATCGGGAATATAAGCATTACCGGATAACGCCTGAGCCCAGCCATTCTCATGGTCGGCGTCACTGTGCGTCAAAAACAGGAAATCAAGCCTTCTCACACCCTTATATTTTAGAAACGGTTCAATCACTTTTTCATAGATATTCTTTGAAGAAGTACTTCCGCCATCGATAAACACATTGCCGCCGTTTGGAAGGCTTATAAATATCGCATCCCCCTGCCCGACATCTAAGAATGTCACCTCAAGACCACTGCGCCCCCTTGTCAGGAGAATTATGACTGCAATGACAAGCAGGCTCCTTAAAAATATATTCGCACACATGACACATTTCCCAGCTTCCGGCTTCTCTGCTTCACATTTCCTTGCTTCACATTTCCTTGCTGCACATTTCCTTGCGCCACCTTTCACTGCTTCGCGTCCCACCTCTCTGTGTTTCTTTACTTCACATTCCGCTTCTCCACATCTTCTTGCCGCTCTCTTTTCAATCCACACCACAACACGTTTTCTCTGTGAAAAAAGAAATAACAGAATATAGTACACCATCACCTGCCACAGCTCCGGTCTGCCTGCCACAAACACACTTCCCGGAAGCGAAAGCATAAGTTCACTGCCATATTGAAACAGGATAAGTATGTAATGTCCTGCACCGGCAAAAAAACACCCTGCCGGTATACTTATAAGCCCCAACAGTCCGCAGCCAAGCGCAGATATCATTATTAAACTCATCAATGGGACAACAAGAAGATTCAGAAACACAGAATAGACAGGTACTTCGTAGTAGAACCACAGAATGATGGGAAGTGTCGCAAGCTGAATTGCTGCCGGTCCTGTAAGCCACCTCAGCCATTTTACGGAGAATCCATCTGTGACAACCGCCACACCTGCAATAGCCATAAACGACAGCAGGAAACCGGAATTGGCAATAACATACGGATTCTTCAATATAAGTATAATTGCGGACAATGACACTGCTGAAAGGATATCATACCTCCTGCCAAGCACCTGTGCATTCACCGCGCATACAAACATCACTATCGCGCGCGTCGCGGACACGGAATTACCTGTCATAACACCGAACAATACAACGAATATTCCGCTTATAATCGCAGACATCGGACAGAGAAAACCTATTCTCCGCAACAGCTTGTACAGTCCCATGCCTATAAGCGATATGTGGAGTCCCGTCTGGGGTTTTACCCTGTATAAAATAGATGGCATTACTTCATATATAAAAGGATTTTTCCTTACCCCCAAACCTAGCAATCGTAGGGGGATACAAGTATCCCCCCGTCTAACCCTCGAAATCACTATATTTTCTAACTTTTTGGAAGTGGTATCGTCTCTCAAAATATGCTAAAAAGATACCCAGATATGTTGGTTGATGTGAATTTGTCGTTACAATGCTATCAGAACATTTTGGACTATCTATGAATTATTTGTAACAAAAAATAGCACGGCTGTCAATTCATAAGCCATACTATTTTTCGATAATCTACTTACTATTTATTTTCATATCTTTCGCACAAGCTCATACAAGCCTTAAATTTCAAAAGAATTCTATTGAAATCTTCCTCTGAATAAGCCCCTTTTCCATATGGAGTTGCTTCAAACAATTGACTTTCTCGTTCTTTCACACGTTTGCAAATACAGTCAAAAGCAAAAAACAAACTCATTTGCGAATATTGAAAAACCTTAAACCAGCCTTCCTTATTTGATTTTCCCAAATCAAATACAAATACCTGATCTGTTGGGTATCCCTCGGCAGCTTGTCTTCTATATAATTTTGTTGTACTAATGTCCGAATGTTCAAATTTACTGCCTTCATTATATAAGGTAATATACATTCCAAATAAAATCGGATCCTGTTTGGCCAGTTCTGCAATGCTCTTTGGACTTTCTCCCAGATTCTCCCTTTTCAATATTTTTCGAATTTCCTTGCTGCCTCTATTTAGTTTAGTAATTGTTTCCTCGCCTTTGAATCTCTCATCTAATGTATCACCAAAATCCCGTATCATTTTTTTCAGATTTTGATTTGACCTGAGTTGGTTAATATCTGGTTGATAGAAAAATTCTTTGAGTCTTGTATTATCTCCTTCTTCAGCTTCGCATAAATACTTTATCCATAAAGTATTATTAAACTGGCTTCTTGCCAAAAGGTAAGCTTCCTGTTCCATTCCGTTTTCCAAAAGCAAAATGCAACTATCGCACAAATTCACCTGTTTAGCCATCAAAGAAAGCACTTCTCTATACCAAGAATACTCATCTATCAAAATGATAGGCTGTCCTTCTTTAATTACATATTTAGCAATATCTTCCGTAATCTCTTTTAACAAATCCGTTAGTTCTGGTGCATGACTTCCATTCATATCCGCATACCTCCATTCCATTTTAAATCAGCAGTTTCTTTTTACATATTATACCAAAAATGGTGTGACTATCCAATCACAGCCACACCATTTTTGCATTCCTTTATTGGTTATTTTCTTTCTTTGCAAAGAATGCTCCATAACTAAACATCTTCATGCTCTGGTATCTGCCCATATCCAGCAGATTGTTTATTATGATTTCCACGTCCCTGTCCTCACCGGACTGCTCATGCAGTCTCTGGCATATCCTTCCATAGGCTGCAAGCATTTCACTGTAGAGTTTTTCACAGTATCTGCCTTCTTCAAATTCATTCTCTACCACACTGCTTTCCTCACAATCAAATTTATCCAGATCATAATGTCCGTTCATCAGATCGTAGATCATTGTTTTGAATTCCTCATCCTGTACTCTCATATACATCCTCATCACTTTCCGTGGTCACAGGAATGCATAGAAAAAGGGAAGCCAGCCTTGTCAGATACAATCAAACTGCTTCCCCTTACTTCTTCAGCGTCCTTACGAAGTTCATCAGTATTCTGCGTTCATCCGCATTTAAGTCATCCCATATCTCCAATAATTCACCTTGCTCATCCGTCAGGTCAGGCCGCATACCATCTCCGGCAAAGAACTGTGCGATTGAAATTCCGAATGCATCACAGATTCTTTCCAGGGTCGGTACTGTAGGTATGCTCTTCTTATTCATTATATTTGCCAACGCTGTCTGCGACATATCCGTGAGCTGTGCAAGTCTGTATTTGGAGACTTTATGCTTGCTGCATAATTCTTTTACCCTCTTTGGTATGTACTCCTCTGTACGCAAGTAAATTACACCTCTCTTCTATCTGTACGATATACATATTGTAACCGTTACGCAGAAGAATTATTAGAACCATATTTCTTTCGTAAATTACTCTAGTACAGTGGAGTATCTGGGTAAAAAAATATGAACGGCAGGTTTATGCAGTTCAGTTTTGTATCATGACAGAATCTTGATTTACCTTGTTTCCATCATTCTTATATCGTCATGTTTCAGTTATAAGCATACCATCTGCATCCGTATCCTTCAATAAGAATCGTTCGACATATTTCGCACTTTCCTATTCCCCTGTTTTCATTCTACTCCATTACGCTTTATTAAATTACACAACCTTTTTGCACTCATTGATAGATAATTTACCTTGCGTAAGAAAAAGAAAACAGGAGGTACAATCTATGAATCAGACGCAGATATCTGTCAACCACAGGCAGATAGGATACCGTATCAAGGAAGTACGGGAGCAGAATCATATTTCACAGGCGCAGCTTGCGGAAATGACTGACCTTTCCGTCTCCTACATAAGCCACATTGAAAATGCAAAAAGAAAAGCAAGCCTGGAATCTATCATCCGTATCGTGAATGCCCTAGGCATTACCGTGGATGAACTGCTTGCCGGAGTACAGATGAATAATCCGGCTGCATACCAGACAGACATCGATATGCTCATGGAGGACTGCTCGGCAAATGAGAAAAGATTCATCTATGAACTTATAAAGGCAAGCCTTGAAACCATGCACAAAAACGGCTGGGAGCTTGCTTCCAGTGACAGGCACAGATAAAGGCACACTATTTTCACACAAATAAATTTTCTTTGAAATAGACTATAGGGATATGGCTGTCCGTATAGTCTATTTTATTTCAGCATGAAAATTTTATAATAAAATCCAACACAGAAATAAAGGTGGTAAGTCATGAACGAAAACGAGCAGAAAGCCGGCTCAGTTGCCGACCAGAAAAGTAAGATAAGGGAACGTTATAAAGGTATCGACCCGGATGAACTTGACGTGATCCCTGCCCTTCCGCAGGAAGATATATTTGCAGTGGAAAATGAACAGCGTGTTGCCGTATATGCAAGGGTGTCAACGGATGATCCGAGACAGACATCCTCATATGAACTGCAGAAGAACCATTACCATGATGTCATCAGTAAGAGTCCGAACTGGAAACTGGTGCAGATCTATGCGGATGAAGGCATCTCCGGCACCTCCCTCCAGCACCGTGACCAATTTAAACTGATGATCGAAGACTGCAAAAAAGGTCAGATAGATCTTATCGTGACCAAGAGCGTATCACGTTTTGCCAGGAATGTGGTGGACTGCATCGGCTATGTCAGGGAGCTTCTCTCACTTCCCCATCCTGTCGGTGTTTTCTTTGAAACAGAAAGGCTTAACACCTTTGACCCCAAAAGTGAGATGGTGCTTTCCTTTATGGCCACACTTGCACAGGAAGAAAGCCATACCAAGAGTGAAATCATGAATGCATCCATTGAGATGCGTTTCCGCAGGGGGATCTTCCTTACACCGATACTCCTCGGATATGACCATGATGAAGACGGAAACCTCATCATTAATGAAGGGGAAGCAAAGATCGTAAAACTCATATTTATGATGTACTTAAACGGATGCACCTGTCAGGAGATTGCAGATACCCTGACGGAACTCGGCTGCGAGACCAAAAAGGGAAACACCGTATGGTCTCCCGGTTCCATCCTTCAGATACTGCAGAACGAAAGGCACTGCGGTGATGTCCTTGCACACAAGACCTACACTCCGAATTACCTCAATCACAAATCAAAGAAGAATATGCAGAACCGTCCCCAGTACCGGAAGCGTGACCATCACGAAGCCATCATATCAAGGGATGACTTTATTGCAGTCCAGAGATTGATCAGCAATGCCAAGTACGGGAACAAAGGGATCCTTCCGCAGTTGAAGGTCATTCCGGGAGGTGTCCTGAAAGGTTTTGTATCCATCAACCCCAGATGGGCGGGATTTAAGGAAACAGATTACATAAATGCTTCTTCCAGTGTTTATGACGGCACGGAACAGTCCGGTCCATCTTCCGGTCATGTAGAGGTAAGATCCGGTGAATTTGACCTGCGCGGATATGAGATCGCACGCTCACAGTTTTTTGACAGCACGGACCGTATAACCGTTACCTTCAGCCAGGGAGATATCCGCTTTTCCGCTCCTGCCGTCCGCAAACTTGACAGCACGCTTGTGGAACTGCTCATACATCCAAAGAAACTGGTCTTTGCCGTAAGGAATGCGGGGAAAGACTGCCGGAATGCCATGCAGTGGTCTAAAAAGAAAGACGGCAAAAACTCTCCCCGTGAGATCAGCGGAACTGCATTTCTTCCCACGCTCTATTCCCTCCTCGGCTGGAATGATGACTGCCGTTACCGCATCACGGGGGTAAAACGTGGCAGTGGGAATGATGCAGTACTGCTCTTCAACCTTTCCGAACCGGAGATATTCATCCCCAATGACATGGTCGGTGCACCGGATGCGGATCCGGCCGTAAAACCCTTTACGGACAACCAGCAGAGAAATGTCCGGGCCTATCCGCCTGACTGGGCAGACACATTCGGGAGCAATTATTACAGCCACGCACAGGCAGAGGAACTTGCCGGATTCAGCGGACATAAAGACCCAGATACCTCCCATGCCCCGGTAACATACAAGGACACTGATATACAGGTCACCAGTAAAAATGACATCGAAAAGAATATTAAACAGATCATGTCAGATATGAAGGAGAACACAGATGAACATACAGACAAACGATGAAAAGAATACCATTCCCGTGACTGAGGATGATGCTTTCAGCTATGACGGGTATCAGGTCGTCCGCGGCGAGTTCTTTGCCCATACCTATGAACCGTCCTTTACTTTTAATTCCAGCAAGGTATCCGTAAACACCGCATGCATAAAAAAGCTGCCGGATACGGATTTCGTGCAGATACTTGTAAACCCGGATGAAAAGAAACTGGCGGTTCGTCCATGCCAGGAGGATGAGAAGGATTCCTTCCGGTGGTGCTCCGCAACGGCAAAACGCTCTCCAAGGCAAATCACCTGCCGTATCTTTTTTGCCAAGGTCGTGTCGCTTATGGGATGGAATTCATCCTACCGCTATAAACTGCTTGGGAAGCTGATACGGTCAGACAATGAACTGCTCTTTGTCTTTGACCTCACCACGCCTGAGATCTTCGTGCGTGAGGAGAAGGAAGACGGAAAGATAAATGCATCCCGCACGCCAAGCTATCCGGAAGAATGGCAGAACCAGTTCGGTGTGCCTGTCGAGGAACACCAGAGCAGTTTACAGGTCAACATGTTTGACGGTTATGCGGTGTTCGGCATCTCCGAAAACAACACCGCTGAACCGGAAGAAGAAAAAACAGAACATCCAGAAAAAGGAGGAACAGCATTATGAACAGAGAAACCTCTTTGAAGCCGGTCCTATGCATTGACTTAAAGAAAAACAGGATACGCATACACAAGCTCACGCTCCATATGCTTGGTGACCCGGAGTATATCCAGCTGCTTGTAAACCCACAGGACAGCATGATTGCCATAAGGAAAAGTGTGCGTAAGGATTACCTTGCCCACCGTGTACGCTACAGTAAAGCCGACAGCCGTTACTGCTACGAATTATACAGTACGGAGCTTTTACAGGCATTACGGCATACGGGCATATATCTGGAAGACAACCGCAGCTACCGTATCTACGGTGCACTGAATCCAAAAGAATGTCTTGCCAGCTTTTCCATGAATGAATGCGTGCTTGTAGATGATATGACCCGAACGGAGGAATCAGTATGAACAACAGACCAGTCCCGGAACTTCAGACGGATCCGGAATTTGATGAGCTGATACAGCCAAGGGAAGAAAAGTACCTGGAAGAACTCGAAGAAAACATTTTTGACCACGGATGCCAGGAGCCTGTATGCGTATGGAACGGTATCATACTTGACGGCCGTCTGCGGTATAAGATCTGTACAAAATGGGATATCCATTTCAACATCCGGCGCATGATGTTTGAAAGCCGTGATAAGGCAGTCTCTTTTATCTGCCATGAACAGCTCAAACGTACAGACCTTACCGGGGAATACAAAAAATACCTGATAGGCAGACTGTTCCGTGCGGACATGAATACCGCTAGTGATGAATTCATGAAAAAACATCCTGGCACGGAACTGAATGCAGACGGACAGGTGTCACAGAAATATGTCCGTAAGACGGATATTGCCACCATCATAGGCAATGAATTTAATTTTGGTTTTTCCACCGTGACAAAATATGATATTTATGCCCGTGCGGTCGATAACCTGAAACGGAAAAGCCCGGAGATCTCAGAAAAGATATTAAACGGGAAACTCCGTGTATCCCATGAAAATATCATAGAACTCTCCCGTCTTCCCATTGAGGATATCAACGGACTGAAAAGGCTCTTGGACAGCGGATCTATAGACCGCATCGGATACTCCCAGCTCCGGCACGAACTCAGGTGGCAGAGGCTTCCCACCGGAAAACCGGACTCAAGAAGGATAAAACGGGAAAAGGAAAGTGCCGAAGCCGGAATTAAGCAGATGCCCGCCACTGATCCAGATGCGGAACTCGAAAGCCTTAAATTTACGATACCTTCATGGTCAAAGACCATATCAAGGACCATGGAACTTACAGATTTTCCTTCCACCTCAGTTAATGCAAGGCGTGAAGTGAAGATGCAGCTGTTAAACCTAACAAGAAAAATAACCAGACTGCTTTCGCAGCTTGAGGAGGATGATCCAGATGACAGAAGAACAGACAGCCGGACAAACGCCACAGGCCATTGACCTGATGCAGTTCGTCCCAAAAGTACACTTTGAACAGATTCCTATCAGGAATCTCGTATCCAACCAGGAATACCAGCGCAACCTCTCACAGCACCATGTCCAGCGTGCTGCCGCCAACTTTGACCTGTACCAGATAAATCCCGTAAAGGTCAGCCGGAGGAACGGCATCAACTATGTATTCAACGGGCAGCACACCATTGAGATCGTTGCCCTCGTTTCAGGATCCAGGGAGACACCCGTGTGGTGTATGGTATACGATGACCTCGGATATGAACATGAAGCGGATATCTTTGCAAACCAGATGAAATATGTAAAGCCCCTGCTGCCTTATGAGATATTCATGGCAAACATAGAAGCCGGCAATGACAAACAGCTCATCATCCGTGACCTGGTGGAATCCTATGACCTTACCATCGCATCTACCACGACACCGGGCGGTATCTGCGCTGTCGCAACCCTGGAAAACATCCACGACAAATACGGCTATCATATGCTCGACCATGTCATCCGTCTCATTGCAGCCACATGGGAAGGGGCATCCCAGTCCTTCAGTGCAAACATGATGAACGGACTGGCGCGTTTCCTGAATGCTTACGGTGATGCCATAAAAGATGATGTATTTAAGGAAAAGCTCGGAAGGATATCCATCAAGGAACTCGCCCGCACTGCAAAGGACAGGCGTTCCGGCTCACTCGGATTTGCGGAAGCCATACTGATATACTACAACAAAAAAAGCCGGAATCCGCTTACCTGGGATAAACTTTATACCCATAAACTTCCGCATAAAAAGGACATGGAAGAAGAACCATCCGACATTCCTGAACCCGGGGATGCGAACGGTGAAAGCAGCCAGATGGAGCTGTTTGGACTTCATGACAGCGGGGTTTCCGGGTGATCTACACGGAAACCTTTACCCTGCTGCCTTCCTGAAAGAAGAACTCATATTTCTTTGCACCAAGCACCGTCACTTCCGCAAGGACAAGCTGTGCGATCTCAGGGACAAATCTGCCAAGCAGTTCATTCTCTGTGGCTTCCATCATCTGCTCTGCCCGTATCTTTTCAAGCGGGCTGCCGTCTGTCTTTATTTGATTCCATCTTTCCATGAACTTTTCCCTGTCCGCTACCAGTTTATTGAATGCCTTCACAAATCCCTTTTCAAGGTCGGAATTGTCAACATAGGCATTGCTGCATGTTACCCTTCCATCCGTCCGGTGGTTCTTGCACTGCCACTGTACGATTTCCCTTGATTTCCATGAATGTCTTGTAAACAGGCTTTTGCACTCACCGCAGAATACCTTCTCACAGAACGGCATGCAGTCCGCACCGTAACTGTACCTGTCCGTGCCGTGCGCTTCCATGAACCGTTCCCTGCGTTCAAATTCTTCCTGCACCGCATGCCATGTCTGCTTATCTATGATTCCCTTATGGCTGTCCTTTACATAGACCTGTGCAATCTCACCGTTGTTTTTAACCTGTCTCTTGGTAAGGAAATCTGCCGTATAGGTCTTCTGCAGAAGCGCATCGCCCATATGCTTTTCCTGTTTCAGGATACCCACGATTGTGCTTGGATACCATTTCGTCTGTCCATTGCATCCTGGAACCTTCTCTTCCGTCAGTTCCTTTGCAATCTGTGCCGGATTGATGCCGATAAGGAAATCCCTGTAGATGCGTCTTACCGTTTTTGCCTGTTCCTTATTGATCACCAGCTTACCGTTCTCATCCTTATCATATCCTAAGAATTTAAATGTATTCAGATGCATCTCACCGTTCTTGAATTTGGTGCGGATGCCCCATTTGCAGTTTTCTGAAATGTTTCTCGATTCATCCTGCGCAAGAGAACTTAAGATGGTGAACAGAAGCTCGCCCGTGGAATCCAGCGTGTTGATATTTTCCTTCTCAAATATGATGCCGATTCCGAGGTTCTTCAGCTTTCTGGAATATGCCAGACAGTCCTGCGTATTCCTTGCAAAACGGCTGATGGACTTTGTAATGACAAGGTCTATCTTACCGCCTTCGCAGTCTGCGATCATTCTTTTGAACTGTTCCCTTTTCTTTGTGTTGGTTCCTGAAATACCCTCATCCGCATAGATGCCCGCCATTTCATAATTTTCATGGTCATTGATATATTTGGTGTAATAATCGACCTGTGCTTCAAAGCTGTGGAGCTGGTCTTCCTGATCCGTGGAAACACGACAGTAGGCTGCCACCCTTATCTTCTTTTCCTGTACCGCCCTGCGTCCTGTTTCACGCTGTCGGTTTCTTGCTGGTATAACTGTAACGCTTCTTGCCATTCTTATCATCCTTTCTCTGAATATAAATATCTTTTTTGATTTCTCCCCATCCCCTGATAACGGAATCAGGTATCCTTGTCCCCCTGCAGAATGCCACTCCTTTTCGTTTTGCCCCGTTGCATATCCATATGACCTTATGGCTTTTCGGATTTACATGGCGGACCAGTCTGCTTCCGCAGAGTCCGCAGAATATATTCTTTCTGTACGGATATGCTTCTTCCGTATTTTCCGGTATTGCTTCCGGCACTTTCTTCTTATGCCTTCTTTTCCATGAGCTCTCCTTCAGATAGGTGAATTCCTTTGTACCCTTTACGGAAGGTTTCTCATCAATATACATATTCCCGTCAAAATGCCATGCTTTCCGAAGCACCCCGTCCGGAATGTTTATCCCTTCGCAGAATGATTTCCCATGCCGCTTCGTACCGCTGCACCCCCAGTTCAGTCTGTTGCCGTTACTGTAGATGCGTCTGTAAAGCGCATGTCCGCATTTTGCACAGAACATCCTGTTCATGTATGGGTAGTTCTCTTCCGTAAAATCTTCAATAACAGATCCTTCTGCAAGGTATTCCCGCTTTGCTTCAATGGCATCCTGTGCCTTCTGCCAGAGTTCAGGGGATACGATTGCTTCATGGTCATCCTCGATATACCAGGCATCCACTTCTCCCCTGTTTCTCACCAGTTTTCTTTCTTCATTCACAAAATGCTTATGCATGATGTAATCGCCTTTATAGATCTCATTTTCGATCAGGCGAAACACTGTGCTGTCGATCCACTTTGTACCGCCCACGGTCTTTACCCCGTTTTCATTCAGATATCTTTTAATGGCTGCCGGGGTATAACCGTCTGCTGCCATTTCATATATTTTTCTGACCCACACCGCTTCGGATTCATCTGCGATATAGACTCCCCTTTCGTCTTTCGTATATCCGAAAGAACGCTCAAGGTACTGTACCGGAATACCAGCTTCATATTTTCTCTGGTACACCATCTTCGCCCCGGCACTTCCGCTTTCGCTTTCTGCCTGTGCAAATGCCGCCAGTATCGTGAGCATCAGCTCCCCTTCCCCTGACAGCGTATTGATATTCTGAAGTTCAAAAAAAACACCTACATTCAGTTCTTTCAGCTTTCGTGTAGCTTCCAGAACGATTGAGGTGTTTCTTGCAAAACGTGATACCGATTTTGTTAATATAAGGTGTATCTTTCCTTTTTGTGCATCAGCAAGCATCTTCTGCAGACCGGGTCTTTTTTCCTTAAACCCTGATATGGCAAAGTCACTGTAAACTCCGGCATATTCATAAGACGGGTTCGCTTTTATGACTGTTTCATAATGCCTTATCTGGTTTTCCAGTGAATTTTCCTGTTCATCCGCATCCGTTGATACACGGCAGTAAGCACAGACTCTTAATTTTCTCTTCTGTTCCCTGTTTCCTTCCCTGATCTGGATTTCCACAAGCCATCCCTCCTTTCGTTTTGGTAGTCTATATATCACTCTGAAAGCCAATAATAGCAAGTGTTTTCTCGGATACCTTTCACCTTTTTATCCTTGGCATAAACTGAAAAAAAATACGGCTGACAGTCATTCCTGACCATCAGCCATATCCTTATCTTAAAAGTTCGTTTACCCTTTTCTGCACTGCGGAATAATCGTATCCGGCAGCACTGATTTTGTTCTTACGCTCTGCTCCGTTTCCCCAGTCACCATGAATGACTTCCCTTGCAATCTCATCCACGGATTTCTTGGATGGCGAGAGATTTTTATTCACAATGCTCTGGATGGCAGAATAATCATATCCCGCCTGAGACAGACGGTTCTGTCTTTCCGTGCCATTCCCCCACTTTCCGGCAATGACCTCTGCTGCGATCTCCTCGTTTGATTTCTTTGCCGGAGCACTGCTGTTTCCCTTGGCATAACCATTCAATCCTGCTGCCATGATCTTTGCCGGGAAATCCACATAGCAGTAATCCTGATCACAGGTCTGCCCGTTGATCTTATTGCTGCGGATAAGGTTCGTCTCACCGCCAAACTGCCAGATCTGTGTTTCCGCACCGCTTGCCGGAGTTGGCTTACTCTTTCCCCATCTGGCAACCCAGTGGGTGTAGCGGGTAAGCTCCCCATCGTTCATCTCACTGTTAAAAAATGACTCGGATGAATAAATACCGGCCCAGTATCCGGCTGCTTCCACTTCTGAACAGAATGCCTTGATGATCTGTGTCAGTGTGTTCCTGTCATTCTTTGTGATCATGCTTCCTTCCACATCATAAAAAACAGGATATTCAAACTTTTTCCCCTTAAGGAGTGAAAGGAAATATCCTGCCTCTTTCTTTGCTTCTGCAGTACTTCTGGCATTTCCATAAAAATATGCCCCCTTCGGAAGTCCGCATTCCACACATTTCTTATAGTTTGCCTCAAACTGGCTGTCCTTATAAAGCCCGGAATCAGCACCTCCGGCTTTGATAATGGCAAACTCAACACCTTCCTTATTCTTAGCCCTTGCAAAGTCAAAACTGCCCTGCCATCTGCTTACATCAATTCCAAATCTCTGACTCATAATATGATCCTCCATTTCTTTGTAATAAAATAGGGAAGGTGTCACCCTTCCCCGTTGTCTTTGTCATCTTCTGACCTGTCATGAAGCTGTTCCAGCACGGCTTTGATCTTTGCTGGAACAGGCAGTCCCAGATGGGACGCATTCTCCAAAAGGGAGATTCCTTCATTTGAGATGTAGAAGAAAATGGCTGCCGTCCTTAAAACACTGCCCGTCCCGATGACATATACATCAAGAATGTTTGCAATGCCGACCATAAGGAAAATCAGCACCTTACGGCAGATTCCCTTAAAACCGACTGCACTGGACAGCTTCTGGTCGCTGATTGCACACATGACTCCCGTGATGTAGTCGATAACCACAAATGCAAGCAGTGCAAAGAGCAGACCGTCACAACCTCCCAGAAAGTATCCAAGCCATCCTCCGACCGCTGTGAATACAAACTGTACTGCGTTCCAGAATTCCTTCATTGTCTTGTCCTCCTTTGATTTTTTGTATGAAAAAAGCAGCTACCCGCAATGGATAACTGCCTGATTCCGAAAAGTATTTTATTGTTCCTGTAAAATATAAGTGATCTTCATCGTCTTATCTGCCGTCTTGGTAATCGGTGCATCAAGATTATTGATGGTTGCCAGATAATTACACATCATGTACCATCCATAAGTTGAATACGTCCCCTCCTCGCAGAAATAAATGAGAGGTTCATTTCTGACAGGATTAACGCTCACCTGTCGGTTATAGTTATTAAACAAAGACATGGACTCTGTTGTAATGATTTCATTTGTTTCCATATCTGCAATCATAAGCTGATCGTCCTGTGTATCATAATAAATCCGCCCATTTATCACCAGTTTCGGCACACCCTGTACTGTAGAGGCGTTGATACGATTCAGTTTCACGACATTTGCCGGATTGGATATCTGAATTTTATATACATCCCTCGGACTGTCATATCCTTTCACGCACAGATAACCGCCCGTGACAAATCCAAACCAACTACTGTCTGTAGCCAGTGTTATATCCGTTGTATTGACTACTTCATATTGTTTCACTTTCCAGGTGTCCAGCTTTATTTCTGTAACAAGGATATTCTTCTGTGATGCCCTGCGGTAGTCTGGGCTGGTGCAGATGTATAAGCAGTCGGTTGCCGGATCATAGTTATATGACAGATACCCAAAGTCCAATGCCGTCCCTAATTCCGGCAGTTCCACTTCTTCAATCAATGGTTTTGTAGTCCTGATATTTTCCAGAATAGATACCGATTTCAAATACGTTTTTCTTCTTGTGATATGGATATGCGACTTATCTGCAACTTTGAAATAATACGCACAATCCTTTGCATGATCGATAACAAAGATCATTTCCGTCTTACCAATTGTAAGCCCCGAATAACGGCTGCTTGTTTCCGCACCTGTATTGCTCGGATAAACATACTGCAGTGTATCTTCTGCAATCGACTGCATCAGCATATGCGTATTTTCCTGTACGGCATTCTTACTCCCATATGAGGTAAACCCGCCATTCTTATGTGTCAGGCACACACTGGCAATCGTTCCGTTTGCCTGACTGGTAGCAAAGTCGTACACATATTTCACATACCTGTCCTTCAGATTCACTTCGGACTCTGTCTGATTGAATCCGCCCCTTACGGTATTTTTTGTATTATTCTGCTCCCCATAAACCGCACAGCCTGTCAGATTTGCCTTTGCCGGAGGATAATAATTATCCGCATCCTCCGGTATCTCTGTATCAAAGCATAAAATTCCTCCTAAAAGATGTTCATAATACGGCACGAACTCATTCAAAAACCTGTTTGGTCTCTTGGAAAGTCCGAGCGGTTTCAGGATGTCCCTCAGTGCATTGGTGACCATATTGCTGTTCTGGTAGGTTTCCACCTCACCCGTGTTTACATCAGTAAGTTCTATTCTTGTTGTTCCCTTGAGCATCGTCATCATCTCCATTTCTATAATTCATGATAAAGGATGTAAGCGTTGCATCGCCCGCAAGCCAGAAACGGAAGGTTATCGTCTTTGCTTCCAGCAGTCCGGCATACAATTCATCCAGATCCATTGTGAGAAAATCCGCCATCGGGGTTTCACCCGTAAAGGTCTCCCCGTCATAACTGTACTGTACCGTGATTTCTCCCTCATATTCTGCATTCAGTGCCTTGATTCCAAGAACCGTGCCGTCCGAAAGATCCGCCATGCATTCGATATACTGCTTTGGCGGTGTTCCCGTGATCACGGCATTCAGAGGAAATGCCCTGCTGTCACTCCAGCTTAATACGGAAGGAAGTGTCAGCCCTTTCATCAAGTCCCACTCCGGCATCTTTGCAAATCCATATCTCTTAAACAAAAGTGCATTGACTTCTGTTTCTTCCAGACCGGCAAGTACATCCGCTGTTTCTGACAGCTCCTCATTTATGATCTGGTTCTCCACCGTATACAGTTTTCCGTCCCCGTCTTTTATCAGTAGTTTAAACGGAACCAACAGGTCAATCGGTGTGTATTTCACTTCAAAGGTCTTACTGTCCGCATAATACTGGAAAGTAATATCCGGGGAAGCTGTATCGGGCTTTGTGAAAGTATAGTTCTTGTCTGCACTAAAACCGAAACCTCCATCATAGCACTGGACAGGAACAGAAATCATATGAAGGGAAATATCTCCCGTGTCCCAGAACAGAAGGTCATATTTTAACTGGTAGTCCGCCCCGGATGCATTGTAATGCGACCATCCTTCCCACCGTATTTTCAGAAAACGGTAATAACTGTATAAAGTCCCTTCTTCCTTGTAAAGCGATCTCATTCTGGTATCACGGTTATCCACTTTAAGGTGCGTAGTATCACTGCCGATTCCCCAGTAAGAATCACCATGTGCATAAATGTACGGTACGGCTTTTCCGAGGAACGTGAAAAAATCCGCACCGCTCACGGCAAGCGTACCGCCATCATAGCTGTTGCTGTCCTGTAACAGACAGGTCATATTGGTGACACCGGCCGAAAAAATATCATTTATATTGTCATAATTCATAGTGTAAATTCCACTCCTTTCACTCCGTCAAAGCCGGATATATCAACCGTTGTCCTTTCCAGGAAACCTTCATCCACTTCATCCGTCACGGCTTCCTGTGTCTGTTCAGTTACTGCTTTCAGTTCAAAGAACCCGTTTTCAACGGTAATGGTATCCGGGAACTTAACGGAAGTCTCTGCCGCGGTAATCACATACTGCGGACGGACTGCTGCGGTATAACCATTGACTTCCACCCCGTCCACCTTTGTGAAGTATGAAATATCGATCATGAGGTCTTCTGCATATCCGTGGTCGAGGGATTCCGGCCCTGACTTCTGTACATACCGTTTCCGCAGCATGAACCGTTCTTCCGTATTGACCGTGATATATCCGTTATAATTTGGATTTCCCCGCACGCTTGTAAGTACAAAGGTTCGGAGAATCTCCGTGATCCATGCACGGTCCGTAAATGCATCTGCTTCATAGTTCTGGTCTGTGATTGGAATATTCCCGATTGTCTGTGTCAGTCCCTGTGTCTTTTTGGAAGGGAATGTTACAGATGCCGTATCCTTAAACACATCAGCCACAAACGGTACATCCGTAATGCTGATATTTCCAATATTCTCATTGATATTGATGCGTCCGTTCCAGTCTCCCAGTCCTGCTGCGAGTCCCTGACCGCTGATGGTTGCCCTGATCTGCGCCTCACCAATCTTAGCACTCCCGGATGATATCTTCAGATACATGGAAAATGTGTTGGAGCTGTTCTCTATGACTTTCGATATCGGAAAAAACAATGTCACGATATGCTTCCCATACAGACAGGTCTTGACCGGCATGAATGTATCTATGGTTTCATTATTTATCTTATAAACAATGGACAGCTCCGGCAGTTCCGTTTCTGCTGCCACGCCTTCTTCCGGCTCTCCCCCGGTATCCGGCTTTACCACCTCCAGAAGCATTTCACACTGGAATGCTGCCGTGGTTTCTTCCGTTGCAGTAAAGTCAATATCCATCACATTCATAAGGGACTGCCCAATTTCAAACGGGGCAACATTGACAAAACTGTAAATTATGGTCTTTCCGCTTTCCACGGAATTGATAAGACCCGTAATATTCTTATCATTCTTGCTCTTGGCAGATGCAAGCCTCGGATTCTTCCCTACACATTTCAGTGTCATCTTCCCGTTGATCTTACATTCGATGCTCGTAATGCAGCTTATCTTTGTTTCATCTGCATGTCCGCCTGAAAACTTCAGGATGTCCCCGACTTCCAGTGCCGGATTCCCGATGGTGGAACTGTCAAACGGTACATAATTTATCTTCTGCAGTGCTGTGAGTATCTCACGCAGTATCTTCTCCCTTACGGATTTCAGTCCGAACTGCAGTAACGGGTTGATGCCAAGGTTCATGGTAAGGGCATCGTCTTTTTCCATCGCAATGTATTCTGCCGTCTGGCTGATCTGGTTTGTGGATGATACTGCCGTGTATCTTGTAACAAAGTCAGAGTAACTGCTGTCAAACCTCTCCTTCTGCTCCACGTTCCATACGGATTCATTCCCGTACCGCTTAAGGACAAGTTTTCCGTATCGGTCTATCTGGCAGAAACAGCCAAGCACCTGTGCCACATAAAAGACCAGGTCACGGAAGGTCTCTATATCATTATCCGAATATATGCCGAGTGTGGTCCTGCCATTCGGAAGGGCACTGATTTCCGCAACCGTCTGTGCCATTTCCACCTTGCATGCATCACACGCGGCTTTTAAGAACTGGTATGGCGTTCCGCTTGAGGATTCCAGTTTCAGGGACTTCTCAAAACGCAGCATATGGTCATAGCCTTTCAGTTCCAGTGTCCGCACCTTCCTGTTTGCTTCGGAAATTTCATAGATCCCCATCGGTATGGTTTCCGTTGTCCCGTCCAGAAGCGTCAGGCGGTAATAAAGTTGTACCTCGGCATCTTCCAGAGTGTAACGGTCGATTTCCGAAAACAGGCTAATCCCCATTTCTGCTGCATACACCGTTCCGAGTTCTATCTCCGTGTTACTGCAGCACTGCCATTTTATGTAGCCGGAACCCTTCACGATATCCTTTGCCGTAAATTCATGCACCTTTCCGGCTTTTGTCGTGATCGAACCGTACCACTCATATTTTCTTGTGTTCTGCCTTACGGCATTTTTGAATTTCTCTGATACTTCGATCACAGCATCTGCCTCCTACATTTCTTTCAGGGTAAAGGATACCGTCCACAGTCCCTTATAGGATGTGTCCTTTTTAAGTGCTGCCTTAAATCCCGTGATATACATTTCTGCATCTTTCAGTTCCAGTGTTTCCGTGTCAAAATATTTCACTGCTATCTTCGGCATCTTGGAATATGCCGTCAGCAGTCTGAGCCACTTTGGGGACACGGAAAAAGAGACGGAAATGTCAGCCACTCCCGTCCTTACCACATCCCTCTGTGTGGTTCCCGCCTCTGTTTCACCACCGGAGTCCGCTTCGACATCTGACAGTCCGATATCGTAGGAATCCGGCAGAGGCAGAGGCTTCTCATTAAAAACAAGATATTGTATATATGCCATTTTTATCTGCCCCCGCTTCTTAAGTTTGCCCTCTGCTGTGCCGAAACAATAACCTCATCAAGTATCGTACCGCCAAGGTACACAGGAATGACGATGTCACCGCTGTCCGGTTTGATATTCTCAATTGCAGAAGTAATTGCAGAAAGCATCCCGGAAATACCTTCCGGCTGTGCTACCGTTCCTGTTCCCGTCATGCTTTCCATGCTGCTGACCTTTGGATTGATGACCATGTCGGAAGAAACCCCGCTGACCACTTTCTGGATCATCCCACGGCTCTTTTCGATTCCCTTGGCAAGTCCGCCCATAAAGTCAGGCATCCATGATTCATAATCAGTAAGAGGACCCTCATCCGGCACGGAGAAGTGAAGAAATGACTTGATCTTGTCTGCCACACCCTTAACGGCATCCCCGACTGCACCGATGCAGCTCTTGATTCCGTTTACGATTCCCATGACCAGATCCTTGCCCCATGTAAATGCCTGTGACGCAAGCCCCGTGATATGGTTTTTCACATTGGAAAAACCTGTCTTTACTGCATTCAGGACATTTCCCATCGCACCTTTCACCGCATTTACGATTCCATTGAATACGGATGTAACCGCACCCTTGATTGCACCAAGCACCGTTGAAATGGTCGACCTGATGGTATTCCATATGGTGGTGATCGTACTCTTAATCGTATTCATGATGGTGGTAATGGAGTTCTTGACCGCAGTAAAGTCCCCTGTGATCAGTCCCTTAATCCCGCTTACTACGGCACTGATGATAGTCTTGATGGCATTCCATACCGTGGAAAAAATCGTCTTTATTGCATTCAATACAGTAGTAATGACTGTTTTTATCGTATTCCATACAGTTGTAATGACAGTCTGGATAATGGTCAGGACTGTCTGAATGATCGTTTTGTAGATATTGAAATACGTTGTCACCAGTGTTTTTATCACATTAAAAACTGTAGTAAATACACCCTTGATGGCTTCCCAGATGGTCGTGATGACCGTCTTTATCACATTGAAAACCGTCTGGATGATGGTTTTATACAGATTGAAATAAGTCGTTACCAGGGTCTTTATCACTTCAAACACGGTCGAGAAGATCGTCTTGATGGCTTCCCACACCTGTGAAAAGAATGCTTTTATGGCATTCCATACCGTGATGGCTACTTGTTTTACATTCTCCCAGAGGTCTATCCAGAACTGTCGGAATCCATCGCAGTTATTCCACAAATAAATAAAGGCAGCCACAAGAGCTGCTATTGCTGCAATGATAAGAACGATTGGATTTGCAAGCATTGTAGTATTAAGTGCTGCAAATGCTCCTTTTACCGTATTGATGACTCCGGCAATCTTCGGAACGATTGTCATGATCGTGCCGACTGCGGATATGACCTTTCCGATCACGATAAGAACGGGGCCGAGTGCTGCTGCCAAAAGTGCAATCGTAACGACCGTCTTCTTCGTACCCTCACTCAGTCCATTTAACCAGTCCACAAATTTCTGTACCCATCCCACGATCTGTTTGATGGCCGGCATCAGAAGTTCCCCAAAAGATATCGCCAGGCCTTCCAGTGCGGATTTTAAGATAGTGATCTGTCCTTGTAAGTTATCAAGCTGTGTATCTGCCATCTGCTGTGCAGCACCACCGCTGGCGGTGATCTTCTGCTGAAGGTCATCCCATGTGCTTCCTGTATTGGCAAGCAGTGCATTTACGGAAGACAGGTCCGTCTTGTTAAAGATCGTACCTATGATGTTTGACTTCTCCGCTGATGTCATTCCGTCCATGCTCTTATTCAGGTCACCAAGAATATCGTTCATTGACCGCATGTTTCCTTCGGAATCATATACGGAAATTCCCAGTGCTTCCATCTGGGCGGCTGCCTTATCCGTAGGATTCTGCAGTGACAGGATAATGTTACGGAGATGCGTACCGCCTTCTGCCCCCTTGATACCATTATTGGCAAGGATACCAAGTGCGGTATTGAGTTCTGCCGTACCGCCCTTGATGGATTTGGCTGTCGCACCAATGGTAAGGATTCCCTCGCCCAACTGTGCAACCGATGTGTTCGTGGTAGATGCCGTTTTTGCCATCTGATCGACCATCGTTTCTGCCTCGTCCACACCCATACCAAGTGCGGACATGGCATCCGTTACCATGTCGGAAGCATCCGCAAGGGCAATATCCCCGGCGGCTGCCAGGTTAAGCACGGTCGGTAGTGTATTGCACATCTGCTCCGTGTCATATCCGGCAAGAGCCAGATAATTTAATGCCTCGGCACACTCAGATGCAGAGAAGGCTGTTTCTGCACCCATCTTCTTTGCCAGCTTTGAAAGGGTATCCATTGTATTTACGGATTGACCATTTACCGTTGACATGGCATCTTTGGTGATTCCCATTGTTGCCTGTACCTGTGACATGGAAGATTCAAAATTGGCTGCGGTCGTTACGGATGCCGTCCCCAGTGCAGTCACTCCGGCTGTTACCGGGAGGAGCTTTTGTCCGGCAGAGGAAATGTTGTCCCCAACCGTCTTTAACTTCTCGCCCGTTGTTGCAATTTTCTGTACTGCCGTTGCCGACTGGTTCGCCTGTGTTTCCAGATCCTTTAAGTCCTGTTCCGTTTCCACGATTTCCCTCTGAAGGGCATCGTACTGCTCCTGTGAGATCTCGCCATTGGCAAGTGCAGTATTCGCCTGTTCTGCTGCCGTTTTCAGGGTTGCCAGTTTCTCTTTTGTTTCACTGACCGCTTCCGCAAGCAGCTTATGCTTCTGTGCCAGAAGCTCCGTATTTCCCGGATCCAGTTTCAGAAGCTTATTTACATCCTTAAGCTGTGACTGGGTAGACTTAATCTGTCCGTTCACACCTTTAAGTGCATTCTGCAGTTTGGTTGTATCACCACCGATTTCTACCGTGATACCCTGAATACGGCTTGCCATGTCTATCACCTCCTCCTAAAAATGGGTACAAAAAAAGGAGCATTTTAAGCTCCGTAACAAAATAAAAACACCCGCCATTTCTGACGGATGTCCTATGTAATATTGTATTTTTTACTTCATATATTTCAAAAGATCATCTATATCCCATAACTGCATCATGGTTTTTCTGCTCTCTGCAAATTTTCTTGCATCCCTTGTAAATTTAGTTGATGTCACAACAACGGACTGATTGGCCTGCATTGCTGTCTGGACTCCATACAGACTCCTTACAACGCTGACATCCACCTTATGTTTTTCTCCCCAATGCTTACATTCTACAATCAGGGTAAATGGAATCGGATCAGCTTTTGTCGCAATAATATCACTGCCTCCATCCCTTGTTGCCTTGGTAACCTTTACGGTAAATCCCAGACTTTCAAATATCTCCCCGACAAATAACTCAAATTTCCTCGGAGTCATATTTCTTATCCGCTCACGGTTCTGTTCCAGAATATCATCGGCTTCAATGTATTCTTCATATGCATAATCACTGTAGTACTCATCAAATTCATATTCTATATCCGCACTTGGTTCATCCACAAACTCTCCACCGTGGCATTCAAAATCCGAATAATTAAATGCACCGACAGGATATTCATAGCCTCTGATATTATAGTCTATATCTCTTCCGCAGCCCTCACAGCAGAATTCTCCATAAAAATTATATTCTACTTCAGGTCCCATAGATCTTTCAGTTGAAGATGTATCATAATCCAGACTATCAGCTTCTACAAATGTGATGTGTCCGCAGTTTTTACATTTTACATAAAAATCACCGGAAATCTTCATCATTGTAACCACCATCCTTTTATTGATTTTCAGCCTTTTCCTGTTGATAGTATAACAGAAAAAGGCTGTTCTCTCAATCAGAAACGGTCGAAGTCTTCCTGTGTGGCAAGCTCGGCATACTTGTAATCATCATTCCGGCTCTCACTGTACATATCATTGATAAGGCCTATCGACAGCATATCAAGATCTGCCATCGATAAGCCTAACTGTACACATCGCAGCAGAAATAACGGGGTTGTCATTTCACGCTCTGTCGGACGAAGTTTTTTTTAGCTTCTACATCCGTTTTTACATTCAGTCCCCACAGTTCAATAAGCTGCGGAAGAACCTGATAAATTGAAAATGTATTGAAATTATCAAGCCATTCCTCCGGTGTATCCGGGATAGATGGATCTGCATGCTTTGCCATAATAAAAGCAATGTTCTCAAACATCTCAAGGGAAAACATATCAAGGTTTGATGATTCCTCTTTTCCGTCACCGATGCTCTTTTCAAGTAATGCCAGGTCTTTATAAATATCCCTCTGGAATTTTAATCTGTAGATTCTTGGAATGGCTGCACTCGCCTTGAATGCAACCATCTGTCCGTCAATTTCTATATCCTTTCTGATACCCATGTCTTAGTCCTCCTTATGATACACTCTTGGTTGATTTTGCTGACTGCTGCTCTGCCGGGGAAGCTGCCGGAAGATATACGCTCTTATACCAGTTATTGTAAACAGTCTCAGTTGTAGAATCTCCCGTTTTTGCCTTGACATATCCGTCTGCCATAGGTCTTGCCTTGATAGTCAGTGTTTCCGTCTGCACTTCCTTATCTTCCTCATTCGTCTTTGACTCAATGGTCGGACGGGATGCGGAACAGTTATAAAGCACATGGCGGATCTTGCGGATATCCCCGTCAAACTCAAACAGGAGTGCAAAACTGCCTGTCTCGGAATTTGCATTCTCCACAAGCACCTTATTGGCATCCTGCTCCTCTTTTAAGATATCCGTGCGGAATGATTCAGGGATCATGGCAAGTTCAAGGTCACCATCGTATCCCTGATTGTTATTGATTACATAATACTCAATACCATCTGCATAGAATGATTCCGGCTCTCCTGTCGGATCCATGCTGATTGATACTGCACCCGGCATCGGTACAGGTGTTCCAAAACTGACCGTGCCTTCCTCTGCAACCGTAATCGGTGCATAATGCACATTGCAGATATTAAATTTGACTTTGTTCTTTTTATTAGCCATCTTCTATACCTCCATCTGATAAAGCACCTCATACAGATTTTCAGTTTCTATCCATACTTCGCTTTTTCCATAAAAAATACCGTGCAGGTCAAGCACGGCTTCTACTGTAAGTTCCAGTTCCGGATTTTTCAGGTCCGTATAAATTTCTATATTCAGACGGCTGGATTTATAATATACCCTGCCGTCTGCTGGAAAATTGTTACTTCCCGGATAAAGGAATACTGCAAAAGGCGGTTCCGGGGATTCGCCTTCCACAAAATGATCATAAGCAAACGGAAGATTCATTTCTTCCATCATTGCCACAACTTCTTCATGTGTCATGAACGCAGCCCCCTTTCAATCTTCTGCATAAGCTCCCTGTTTCCTTTTTCCTCTGCCGGAGCAATATGCTCCCTTCCGGCTACCCTGCCGCCGCCCCGCTTTGCATGACCGTGCTCCAACAGGTGGGCGATCTGGTATCTGTCCTTGGAATGGACAGTCATCGTGATGGAATTGCTGCTTTCCGCTGTCTTTTTCACGGTCCAGCTCTTTTTGTACCGGCCGGTACGCTTTGGGGCATTTGCCTGAATGTCTTTCTTTACCGTCTTGGATACATCTTTTACCGCATCCTTGACCGTATCCGTTGCAAGGTCTGCATACTCTTTGAGTCCGTCCATGATTGCATCCGCAAGACCGTCAACGGTCGTTCTTCTCTCTGCCATTCCATCACCTCTTTATCAGGGCAGCCCTTATCCTTACCGATTTGTTTTTGTACTGCACGTTATCAACGAATGTAATATTATAAAGTCTTCCACGGAAAACTATGCGGTAATGCTCCGTATCAAGTCCTGACACCTCACTGCAGTACCGGATAATAAAATCCAGTTCTGTTTCCGCATTGACCTGTTTTGCTTCCCAGTATTCCTTACCGGACAGATTGTTTGCATAGGAAAAACACTTATAATGATCTTCCCACACAAGCATGTGGTTTCCCGTCTTATCCGTTTTGGTACTGCTTTTCTGTATCGTGATCCTCTCACGCATGAGTTCAATCATCAGAATCTCTCCTTCCTGATCCCAAAGAGCAGATATTTCAGTGTTTCCGTCATTGCCTTATGATCGGCTTCTTCCCTGTGCTCATACAGATAAGCAATGGCATACAGTTCCGCAGTACGGATAAGTGCCTCATGCCGTTTCAGTCCTGCCCGTGTACGTCTTGTCACATTTAAGATCAGGCTGTCGGATGTCTCCATCAGACGGAGGATAAGATCATCCTCGTCTGACGAATCGACCCTGAGATAACCTTTGGCTTCCTCAAGCGTTACAAACATCCGTCCACCTACTTTCCGGCAGCCTTGATATCAAGTGTCTTGACTGCCTCGGAAAGGATCAGCTTGCCGTCCACACGCTCTGAAGCAAGGAATCCGACCTGACCCGTTGTAGCATAAAGTTCATTCAGTCTCTTGAAACTTCTGCCCTGACGGTCAGCGATCCAGTAATAACTGTAATCACCAAATGCCATGACACGGCTTCCTGCTGCAAGCTCCGGCACATAAATGGATGTGCGGTACGGGCGGTTGAGGATCCTGTCCGGCTCTCCTTCCCTTACGGACGGCTGCCAGATATAATTTCCGTTTCCATCCTTCAGCTTTCTGATTGCCTTTACGGTCGAATCATTAAGAAGCCATACTGCCTTGTTACGGTATGGAGCACGCAGGGAGTAATAAAGATCCATGACATCATCAAATGTAATGGAAGTATTATTGGCAGTAACACCTGTCTCCGCACCGCCTGTGGCATTGAAGATTCCGGTAGGTTTTCCCTTGCCGTCACCGATAAAGAATGCCTCCTCTTCCTTTGTACCGATTCTTCTTCCGAACTCCCTTGAAATATACTGCTCAATATTGAACACGCTGTCATTTAAGAGTTCATCGGACACCTTGATCATGGTTGCCAGCTTATAGGCACTGATGGATGTCTGACCGAAGCTGTCATCGGATTCAGGGAACTGTCCGCCCTCATCGATCCATGCCGCCTCGCCCTTTGATGTGACGATAGGAATCTTGCGGTCACCGCTTGAAGTCTTGATGACGGTTGCAAGGTTACGGAAAAATACTTCCTCTTCCAGTGCTTCCACAAGTTTCTTCTCATACTCATCCGGTACGAGATATCCGCCCTCGGAATCCGTACCAATAGAAAGGGCATTCTGTACCTCGTATGACATCTTGTTTCTCATACTGTTCCAGAATGCCTTTCTATACTCATCCGTTGCCCTTCCGGTCTTTGCATCACCGTCAGTCTTTGCACTCGGCTGGTTGGTGATTGGTGTGCTTGTTGCCTTTGCAAGCTCTGCATCGATGGCAGCCTGTCTTTCCAGCCTCTCGATCTCTTTTCCGAGATTTACGACATCTGCTTCCATCTTGTCATAAGTGGCTGCATCCTCTGCGGATACAAACCCTTCCTGTGTTCTCTTGGCATCAAGGAATGCCTTTGCAGCATCCCAGGCCTTTGCTCTCTTTTCTCTTAACTCTAAAATCTTACTCATCTTGAAATCCTCCTTAATGTGTTAAAAGACTCAGTCTTTTTTCCAACTGGTTAACTGGTATCATGGTATCCGTATGGGATACCTTGGAAAGGAACGATTCATTCATCGCCTTTGTAGAGAACATCATGGAATCCTGCTGGAACGGGAGCTTCTTTTTCTTCTCCTTTTCCCCGTCATCCTTTTTCTCCTCTTCCTCTCCTTCACTGCCTTCGTCCGGCTTTTTCTCCGGCTCTTCCGGCTCTTTCTTTTTCTCATCCTCATCGGAATCAAAAAGGATCTTATCTGCAAATCCAAGCTCCACGGCTTTCTTGGCATTGAACCAAGTCTCGTCATCCATCATGTGGGAGAGCCTTGCACGGGTAAGCCTGGTCTTGGACTCATAAGCATTTAAGATGGACTCCTTGACTTCATTCAGCATTGCGATTGCCTTCTGCATATCCTTTGCCTCACCCATTGCCATAGTCGCAGGATTGTGGATCATCATCATTGCCACCGGGGATACACATACCGTATTTCCTGCCATCGCAATAACGGATGCTGCCGAAGCTGCAATGCCGTCGATCTTGACGGTCACGCTTCCCTTGTAGTCACGGAGCATGTTGTAGATCTGTGCTGCCGCGAACACATCACCGCCCGGAGAATTAATCCATACCGTGATATTTCCGCTTCCGGCATTCAGCTCATCCTTGAAAAGCTGCGGGGTAACTTCATCTCCGTACCATGTTTCATCCGAGATCATGCCATTTAAAAAGAGCGTCCTTTCCATATCAGGCACGCTCTCATCTTCATTCTTTATCCAGTTCCAAAACTTCCGCTTCATCGTTTACCTCTCTTTCTGCTGTTTTCCTGTGCCGGGAGTTTTTCTTCTTCATTCTGCTGTCCGTTGTCCGCTCCCGCAAATGCCCCTGCATCCGCAAGTTTGGTCATTGCACCGTTCACAAGGTACAGGTTGCCGCCTTCCTCATCAGGGATAGGGTTCATGTTCTCCATTTCACGGATGTCATTGGCAGAAAACCAGCCGTTCTGTCTTCCGACTGCATAGCCGTTCATCCTCGACTGGTAATCTCCACGGAGAAGTCCGTCCACATTCAGCTTAATGAAATACTTTCCCTTTTCTCCCGGCAGAAGGAGCGATCTCTGGAGTGACTGCTCCCACCGGATCACCCAAGGGTCCAGTGTGTATTTCACAAACTCCAGGGACTGCTGCTCTATATTCGAAAAGCTCGATTTATCAAGGTCACCGACCATGTGTGGCGGTATCCTGTAAAGTCTTGCTATTTCATTTATCTGGAATTTCCTTGTCTCAAGGAACTGTGCTTCTTCCGGTGGTATTCCTATCTGCTGGTACTTCATGCCTTCTTCAAGCACTGCGATCTTGTGTGCATTATTCACACCACGGTACACGGAATTCCAGGATTCCCTGACCTTGGACGGATCCTTCAGCACTCCCGGATGTTCCAGGACACCGCCCGGATTCGCACCGTTTGCAAAGAAACTCGCACCGTATTCCTCACAGGCAAGCGTCATACCGACAGCATTCTTTGCCATCGCAATCGGTGAATAACCGATCAGTCCGTCAAATCCAAGTCCCGGAATGTGAAGTACATCCTCGGCTTTCAGCTTGATGTTGCCGTATTCCTTGAACATGGGATTTTCATCACTGTTTCTGGAATACACATAATAGATATTTCCTCTGTCATCCCTCTGCACTTCCATCTTGTCAGGAAGAAGCGGATACAGGCCAAGCACCCTTCCGGCACCATCCCTTATGATCTGTGCATAAGCATTTCCCCATATTAAAAGATGACTCATCAGTGTTTCTCTGAACACAAATGAAGTCATCTCCGGGTTCGGCTCATCATGGAGCAGATAATATAAAGGATGGTCATGCACCAGCTTCTTGCCTCCGTCATCCTGATACTCATATACATGAAGCGGTAAGGATGCGACTGCTTCCGCAAGAATCCTGACACAGGCATATACTGCCGTTGTCTGCATTGCCGTTCTTTCATTCACGGGCTTTCCGCTTGTTGTCCGTCCGAACAGGAACGAATATCCGGCATCAGCCGCCTTATCCACGGGCTTATCCCTCGCCTGTCCGAAACCAAATAAACTTTTTATTCCCATTGCTTCAACCTCCGATTTCTGATATGATTTTTATGACACACGGAGTGATTCAGAATAATTTATTATTGCTGTTTCCTTGCTACACCTCCGTGTGTCTTTTTATTCTTAAAAGACCAGAATGCCGCGGTCATCATACACACTTCCGTCACTGCCCTCATTTCTGATTGCACGGTCAAGTGCCATGACGGTTGCAACGGCCCCGTCAATCTTCTCCGTGGATTTTTCCTTATCCATTTTGATATTCCCTGCCGGATCCTGACGGACAAATACATTATCCATCATCCACCGCAGCACCTTATGTCCGCCATGTGCTATCCTCTCTTCCAGTGTCAACTTCATCAGCTCCTTGGTCGGAGGACTCATATCCTTATACCCCTGTCCGAACGGAACAACGGTAAATCCCATGCCCTCAAGGTTCTGTACCATCTGCACGGCTCCCCACCTGTCAAATGCGATCTCTTTGATATGGAATTTTGTTCCAAGCTCATCAATGAACTGCTCGATAAATCCATAATGGATGACATTGCCCTCTGTGGTCTGAAGACATCCTTCGGCTGCCCATACATCATACGGGACATGATCCCTTCTGACACGCAGCCTCATGTTATCTTCCGGTATCCAGAAATACGGAAGTATCATATATTTTTCCGTATCATTTCTTGGCGGGAACACCAGCACGAATGCCGTGATATCTGTAGAACTTGAAAGGTCAAGTCCGCCATAGCATTCCCGTCCGAGAAGTTCTTCCTCATTTACGGCAAATGCACAGGCATCCCATTTATCCATCTGCATCCATCGTGTGCTCTGCTTTACCCACTGGTTAAGACGGAGCTGACGGAATACATTCTCCTCTGCTGCATTTTCCTTTGCACTGATATAAGCATTCTGTACTTTTTCAATGTCTATCGTATAGCCGAGCGAAGGATTCGCTTTATACCACACATCCTCGCTTGACCAGTCATCATCATCGGAAGCACCATATATCACGGGATAAAATGTCGGGTCAATCTTTCTCCCCTCAATGATATCCAGAGCCTTCTGATGCTGTTCAAAACACACCGAATTTCTGTCTGTTCCGGCTGTCGTGATCAGGAAGAACAACGGCTGTGTTCTCGCATCACCGGAACCCTTGGTCATAACATCAAACAGCTCACGGTTCGGCTGTGCATGCAGCTCATCAAAGATTACCGCATGGACATTCAGACCATGCTTGGTATATGCCTCTGCCGACAACACCTGATAGAAACTGTTGGTCGGTTTATACACAAGTCTCTTTACGGACATGACAGGCTTTATCCTCTTTTTCAGTGCCGGACACTGATCCACCATGTCCACCGCAACATCAAATACGATGGAAGCCTGCTGTCTGTCGGAAGCACATCCATATACCTCTGCTCCCCACTCACCGTCACCGCATGTCATATACAGTGCGATGGCTGCTGCCAGTTCGGACTTTCCGTTTTTCTTTGGTATCTCACAATAACAGGTGTTGTACTGCCTGTATCCGTTTTCTTTTACTGTTCCATAGATCGTGCGGATGATCTCATCCTGCCAAGGTAGAAGTTCAAAAGGAACTCCCCTCCACCGTCCTTTGGTGTGTTTCAGGCAGTTGATAAAATTCACCGCATGATCTGCTTTTGCTTTATCAAACATTACTTTACACCGCCTTTCACAAGCAGAAGCTCCATTTCATCGTTCTGCTTGTCTTCCCCGTTATCCGTTGAAATACGGCTTCTTGCAGACGGTGTAAGGCCGAACTGCTCACAGAACTTATTCATGATCTTCAGATAGGTCTGGGCTATGGATACCTGTGGTACCTGCTGCCAGTAACCGCTCGGAGTCTTCACGATTGCACCGTGCTGTGTGATGAATTCCTCTGCTTCTTTCCATCTTGCATATGCCTGACAGTATCCTGCGAATGCTGCCATGTCTATTTCAGTCAGGATGCCGAGATGCTCCAGTTGTTTCGCCATCCTTTTCCATTCTTTCTTTGCCTCATCCTCAAGCCATGCCGGACAGCGCGGGGCCTTTTTTTCAGGCTTTGGTTCGCCCGTGTTAAGGCTTCTCTTGCCCGGATTTCCCTCAAGCACCTTTACTGCCGTAGGCTTTGGTTTTCTTCCTCTCTGTGCCACTGTCCTCACCTCCTCGTAAAAATGAGCATAATAAAAGACCTCCGGAGAGGTCCTTTGCTTTGTTATCCGTGTGTTTTTAAAGTGTCATTCTGATTGCCGGGATCCTTGCTTTTTCCCCGGTCATAAAATCTGTGTATCCTGCATTCACCTCGGTAAGTCCCGCCATCTTTATCCCTTCTTTTTCAAAAGCTGCAAGTGTTTCGATAAGTCCTGAAAAGGTGCTGCTTATCGTAAATTCCTTGATTCCGTTTTCCCTTAAGGTCTCTGTGATCTCTGCAATGTCGTGATCCCAGATGGTATCCGCAAAATCGAGGTCTTCGTTTCCTGTGTATTCAAGGTTTCTGTATGCTGCAAACACCGTTGCATTGATTCCGTAATCCTTAAGGTTTCCTCCCTCTTTGATGGCTCTTTCAAAAATTTCAATCTTCTTCATGGTTTTGTTCCTCCGTTTTCTTTGTTTTCCCTTTCGGTAGGTACATATTCGCTCTAAACACTGATTATATCCAGTGATTTCATCACCATAATGTACACAAAGATAACGGCAGTACATTGTGACAATGTACATGATAAAAGGCAGGGGGATTATGCCCTGCCCTTCCTGTTATTTTACCTTGGTGAGTGCCCATGCCATCGCATGTCCGGCATCCTCAAATCCTTCTTTTCTTTCGATCCTTGAAATTCTGCACTCGCATCTTCCAAGTCCGGTTTCTTCCGGGGTCTCGACCAGCTCGTAAATCTCTGCAACGCTTCCCTTAAAGCAGTGGTCCCATACCGCAACCGTGTAATCCCCGTAATCAAGGACTGCTGAATTCATGCATCCGTAAAGTTCCATTCCTAAATTCTCTGCTGTTGTGATTTTTGTTTCCATCATATGTTCCTCCGTTTTCTTTTTTCCCTTTCGGTAGGTACATATTCGCTCTGAATGCAGATATTATCCAGTCATATCTGCCCCGTAATGTACACAAAGATTCGCCGGAGGAATTGTACATATTACCGCTGTGACCTGTGGATGGTTTCAAGGATCTGGTCCTGTTCCGTTGCCCCGACACCGATGCTCTCAAGAGCCTCACGTGTGCCACAGTCGGGGCAGATAAGCGTTGTTCCGTCAGTCCTTGATAAGGCGGGCGGTGCTGCGTATCTTTCTCCGCACCGTGGGCATATCCGTATCCGCAGTATTTCACTCTTCATGTCCTGCCACCTCCACCGCTTTTATCTGTGCTTCGGAAAGGTAGTGCTCATCAAATCCGAAACTGACATACCCCTGAAGGCATGTGCTTACATAGGAAAGGGAAGGTACTCCTATCTTCCGTTCTTCATGCATGATATACACAAAGCACTTCCTTCTCCGTATCTTTCCCGTGCGTATTCCTTTGATATCCAGTTTCATTTCCTTTTTGTAATAAAATGTCGGGAATCCTTCGTAGCGGTCAAGTGCCGCCTCATCCGATTCCGTGACCTCCCATGCTGCAACGGGAACCTCTCCGCCCTTCTTGGGTTCTATCGTAAGATAGGCACCCGTAAGGCTTCCCTTGAAAAGCAGTTCATAATCTTTAATGACTGCAGTTCCGATCACCCTCGCATGCGGGCATCTCATCCGCATCTGTCTGATGTTTAGGTTGCTGCCGTAAGCAATGTAATATCTTTTCTGCATAATGTTTCCATCCTTTCCGAAGGGAACACCCTTCTACCACCTTAAGACCGCACATGGCGGTCAATGCTCCAAGGTGGCAGGAGGCTGTTCTCTTCAAGCAGCCCTTCCGCTTCTGAATGCGGTGTCTCCTGCAAGTCTCTTTGTGAGGATGTCCCTTGCCGTCTTGAATTCATCCCCAATGAATCCGAGTCTTAAAAGCCATGTCCTCATTGCGTATTTTGGATTTTCTGTCTGCTGTGGTTTCGGACTTGCCGTCCTTACTTCCTTTGCCATCTGGCTGAGTGCAAGGCAGAGCTGGATGTAACTTTTAAGCTGTCCCGCATGCAGTCCGTTCAGCTTTCCGTCTGCCGGGGCATCGAATTGGAAAAGTCTGAATTCAACCGTTCCTTTTGTAAAGGTTGCATGGTAGTTCAGCATATGGTATCTGCTGTCATTGTAATGCTGATTCCGTCCGTAGCTTGCTCCGTTCGAGGTGTACCAGATGTCTGCAAGGGCAGCCATCGTCTTCGGTTTCTTCTTGTTGAGTTCCTTGAGGAATCTTGGGTCTACCGTTCTGCAGTAGCGGTTCATCCTTCCACGGTCAAGGTCTAAGGCATCCGACAGAAGATTCTCATGCCCCGCCATGATGTTTGCGAGATTTCTGAGTGTCTGCGGTGTGTGCCCTTTTGCACCGATGTGGATGTGTACCCCGCATCCCCTTGTCGCATCGCTCTTTGCTCCTGCATGTCTGAGCTTTCTGATAAGTTCCTGCAGTGTTTCAATGTCGTTGTAGGTAAGGATCGGCGTCACCAGCTCACATTTCTTATCATCAGGTCCCGCAATGCTGACATCCTTCTGGAATTTCCATTCCCTTCCGTCCGCATCCCATGCTGACCATGTATAATATCCGTTTCTGGAAGCCGTGTTTTCAAATCTTCCCGTTCCAAAGAATGCGGCTGCAAGCTCTGCTGCCTTATCCCTTCTGATGTTATTCATCTCGACCTCAACTCCGATGGTCTGTTTCTTCATTTCCTCAATCTGTCTTGCAATCCTTTCGTTCATGGCTTGTACCTCCGTTTGTTTTCTTCCCTTTCGGTAGGTACATATTCGCTCTAAAACACACATATATCCAGTTATATATGAGCCATAAACTGCACAAACATCTGCGGTTGGAATTGTGTATATTATGACTTCTCCTGTGGCAGTTCTTCCTTTAATTTTTCTGCAAATTCCGCAAGTTCATCAAGGCTCATTTTTCCGATTGCTTCAAAGGCACGGACCTGTTCTTCCGTCTTCGGTGTCGGCAGCGGATAAGGATAATACCCAAGCAGATAATCAAGTGACACATTGAATCCATCCGCAATCTTTACCGCTTCAACAACACTCATCCTTGCCGTGCCGTCCAGCAGATTCTTTACCCTGCGCTCCTTCAGGCCGCACTGTTCTGCAAATTCTGCAGGAGTTGTCTTGTGTATCTTTGCTATCGTGTTTAGATGCTCCGTCACCATCCTATGAAACTCCGTATTTTCCATTTCACGGACTTCGTCCATTGGAAGGGGTTCGATATCAAACGCTTCTTCTATCGTCTGACCGAAGGCTGCTGCGATCTGTACCGCCTCGGCTGGTGTGAGCCTTCCCCTGCTGTGAAGGATCCTTTCTATTCTACCTTCTTCCATACCGCATTTCTCTGCAAATTCTGTTATTCCCATCTGATGCTTCTTCATCAGAGCCATCAGCTTTCTTCTGATTTCTTTCATCATCCACCTCGTTTAAAATTCTTCATCCGTGCAGTAGGTCAGCCCCATCTGCAGTTTTATGTATATATTTGTATACCGTTCCCGTTCACTTCCGTCAGAACCCATCATGGCCTGAAGGAAGAACTGCTCCGCAGCTTCCTTCGTTTCCCATGTATCTTCCTTACCGTAACATACGGTCGTTATCTTATTCATCGGTATCCGCCTTTCTCCATTCATCCACTCCGTAGATCATTGCAAGAGAACCGTGTCCCTCCCACACCGTGTGGAGCTGTCCCGCATCATCCACGAACTCGACCGTTCCAATGGTTCCTGACGGTATCTTTCTGTATGGGTCATCAAGGCGGATAAGTTCCACCCTGGTTCCCGCAGGATATTCTTTTCTGAGTCTTTCAAGTGTCTGTCTGCTTACTCCGAACATACCGTTGTCCCCCTTTCTGCCCTGCGGTTGGCTTTCCATTTTTCCGCATCTTCCGGGGTTCTGAATGCCGTATGTCCTTTCAGTCCCTTAAGGAAGAAATTTCTTACTTCCTTTCCTTCGCTCCCGCCAAATCCGATGGAAACAAGCCATGCCCTCATGTAATATTTCTCGTTTTCCTCGATGGTCTGCTTTGGATTCACCCGCTTCTGTTCCGATGCCTTCTTTACAATGGCCGATGCCAGTTTGCAGTATTCCATCATGCTGTCCGTATGCGGGAATCCCGTAAAGTCAATGTTTCCATCCTTAAATGTGAATCCCTTGCATCCGCCCTGTTCCGTAATGAACCTTACCGCTTCTTCCGTATTTTCAAAGGTTCTTTCGGCAAGTGCATCTGTCAGTGTATCCGTAATGGAAATGCACTCCCTTCCGGCTGCCCTGTTGATAAGATACTGCTTGGAATGCATCATGTTTATCAGGTTGATGATTCCCTGCGGTGTCATGTCCCCAATTGGTATTTTTATTTCCGCTTCTGGTTCTTCCGTCTGCGGTTCCTGTGTTTCTTCTGCAACATCGTTCTGAAAAAGCACCCTTCTCACCTCATCTTCCATACTGTCATCTTCGAGGATGACCTTTGCGTCCCTGTCCACCGTGATGCTGCCGATGCGGTATGCAAAACTTGGTGGTCCAAGGTACTCCGACCTCTGTCCGAAATGCCCGGCTAAGGCTTTTACCAGTTCTTTTCTGTTTTCAGCGTTTGTTATAATTTCCATTCTGCTGATCTCCTTTCCTTTTGGTAGTACCATATATCACTCTGAACGCTCATATAGTCAAGCAGATAATGGTACTTTCCAAAAGAAAATGTAACGTCAGTTTCTGGACTCCGGCAGGGACATCGCAACCGCATATGCAACGGTTGCCGTCACCGCATTTCCCGCCTGTTTATATAGCTGTGCATCGGAGTTGACAGCCGATGCACGGTCAAACAGCTCATCGGAAAATCCCTGTAACCGGAAGCACTCCCTCGGTGTCAGTCTTCTGATGCGTCCGCCCCTCATGAGCGTACCCATCTGACCGGAGCAGTCCAGCGTCTTGGAGCATCCCTTGCCTACACGCCCCCGTCTGGTCGTACTGTCCGGATACGCAAGATTGATGCCGTCACCTTCACGGGCAACATCGTATCCTGTCTTTGTGGCATTCCTGACTTTCACGGAATCTGCCTTCTTACAGACATACACACCATGCCTGTCCTGGGAGGTCAGCGTGAACATCGGCTCTCCGTCATCCTTCATGCGTCTGCCGTTCTGTCTTTTCTCCATACGTTCCGGTGTCAGGACCGGATGAACCTCAAGCACCGCTGAGTTCATTGCCGTGTGGTTCGTCATCCCGGCAGTGTACCGTGCAGTCAGGCATCTTGCCGTGTCCGTGATCTTCGGATCATGGTTGCTCTGGTCGATGAAATAAAGCCCTGTCTTTGCACCCACGCCTCCGGCATTGCCGACAAGCGTTGCGGAGATGCCGTCCGTCCCGTAAACACGGTAACCCTGCATACCGCCTATAAGCTGGTTAAGAGCTGCTGCGTTTTCTCCGGTGAGAGGTAATATTTCTCGTCTACCTCTGCTTCTAAGATTTGCGATAATGAACACACGCTCACGGTTCTGTGGCACTCCGAAGTTTTTGGAGTTAAGCACCTGCCACCGACAGTCATACCCTGCTTCGTCCATTTCAGACAGAACTGAGGCAAAATCGAATCCTGCATTAATCGATAACAGGTTCTTAACGTTCTCAACAAGTAAGTATGTGGGTTTAGCACTTTCTTCTTTGCCTTTGAGGAGGTCAATAATGTTGTAATATATTCCACTTCTTTTTCCGACCAGTCCCCGCTGTTTTCCGGCAACGGAGATGTCCTGGCATGGGAATCCGAAGCACCAGATGTCTGCATAGGGGACATCTTCGGATTTAAGTTTTGTGACATCATGAGCTTTCCACTCTCCTTCCGTATCATACATTGCCTCATAGGAGGCTCTTGCAAATTTATCATATTCACAGTACCCGATGCATTTATGTCCAGCAGTTTCAAGACCAAGCCTGAAACCGCCAATGCCGGAACACAGGTCAAGAAATGTCATCTGCTTCATTATACATCCCTCCCCTGCACAATTCCTGATATGAAATTTTCATATTATCACGGAGCACATATACATCAGCATCCGAACCGCACTGTTCAATGTAGCGGTTCACGATGACATCCACGAATTTCTCATCCAGCTCGATACCATAGCAGATACGGTTTGTCTGCTCACAGGCGATCAGTGTGGAACCTGAACCGAGGAACGGGTCAAGCACGATGCAGTTGCTCATGCATGAGTTCTGTATCGGATATGCCATAAGCGCCACGGGCTTCATGGTCGGATGGTCCTTGCTCGCCTTCGGACGGTCATATTCCCAGATGGTTGTCTGCTTCCTGTCGGAATACCACTGGTGCTTACCGCCCTTCTTCCATCCGAACAGGCACGGCTCGTGCTGCCACTGGTACGGACTCCTTCCAAGCACCAGTGCATTCTTTTTCCAGATGCAGCAGCCGGAAAGGTAGAACCCGGCATCCTTGAATGCCTTTCTGAAATTCAGTCCTTCCGTATCCGCATGGAAAACATAAATGGAAGCATCCTGTTCCATCGACTGCTCCATATTGACGAATGCTGCGAACAGGAATTTATAAAAATCCTCATCCGGCATGTTGTCATTTTTTATCTTTCCGGCTGTCTCCTCAACATTTACATTGTATGGAGGATCCGTCAGCACAAGGTTGGCTTTCCTGCCGTCCATCAATGTATCGTAAGTCTCTGGCAGAATGGAATCACCGCAGATGACACGGTGCTTTCCGAGCAGCCACACATCACCCGTCTTTGCAACGGTAGGTTTTGCAAGCTCCGCTTCCACATCAAAATCATCTTCCGTGATCTTCTTATCATGCACGGAATTGAAAAGCTGTTCTATCTCCGGCGGTTCAAAACCCGTGACACCGACATCAAAATCAGAATCCTCAAGGTCCTTGATAAGGTCTGCCAGAAGTTCCTTATTCCATTCACCCGTGATCTTATTAAGGGCAACATTGAGTGCCTTTTCCTTGGTCTTGTCGATATCGACCATGATACACTCCACTTCCGTATATCCGAGGTCTGAAAGAACCGTGGCTCTCTGGTGTCCTCCGATAATGGTCATGTCTGAGTTGATGATGATCGGCTCGACATATCCGAACTCTTTAATGGAGTTCTTGATCTTTTCATATTCCTTATCACCCGGCTTCAGCTTCTTTCTTGGATTATAGGAAGCGGGGATAAGGTCTGCTATCTTATAACTCTGAAACTGCATCTTCCTGATCCTCCTCTGCTAAAAATCTGTGCCGGAAGTAGCATTCACGGCCACAATATTTTCTGTTCTTGTTTCCATAGGAAATAAATGGCTTCCCACACTGCTCACATACAAGCGTGTAGGAAGCCTTCTCGCTTTTCTTCACTGCCTCAGGGTGTGCTTTCCACCACTCCCTCCGGCATTTTTCACAGCAGAACCTTCTCGGTCTGCCAGTCTTCGGCTGTTCGATCGGGTTGCCGCAGAAGTGGCATACCTCTTTACCGTCCACCATGAGTTTCATATTCTTTGAAACCACGGTAGCGTATCCGGCAAGGTTATGTCTCTTACAGTAATTCCTGACAATGTCACGTGACAGTCCGATTGCCATACCGATGGCTTTATATCCCATGCCACGCATACGCATCTCATTGATCTGCTTTGCCTGTGCGTCCGTCATCCTTTCTCACTCTCCTTCCGGCACACGAAAAAAGGCCGGAAAAAACAATGTTTTTACACTGTTTTCCAGCCTTAAATAATGCGTTTTTCATAATTTTCCGGCAAAAGAAAATACCCCTTTTTGCCGTGTTTTAAGTACATTCTGCGAAAATTACCATACCTGTTTTATATCCCCCCTGTTTAATTCTGCGAAAATTCACGCAAAGGGGGCCATCGGTCTTCAGCGGTTCAGACTGTAGAGATTCAGATACCCCCACGGTCTGCCGTCAGAACCGATACTCAGGATTGTTATCTTTGTTCCATGTCTTTTTATCATGACAGGGCTTGCACAGGCTCTGCCAGTTCTTCTCGTCCCAGAACAGGACGGGATCACCACGGTGCGGTCTGATATGATCGACCACGGTTGCTGTCACTGCATGACCTTCCTTTAAGCACTGAACACACAAAGGATGTGCCTTCAGATATCTTGCCCTTGCCTTCTGCCACTGCCTGTTGTAACCACGCTTGCTGCTGCTCGCCCTGTCACCACGGTGCAGTGCTTCATGCTCCTCGCAGTACAGTCCGTCTGTCAGCTTCGGACATCCGGGGTGTCTGCACGGCTTCTTTGGTTTCATCGGCATCCGCCATTCCTCCCTTCTATGTACACGGGCGGTGTGAAAGGATTGGAAAGACACCGCCTCCGGGCATAAAGAAAAGGAGCATTTCTGCTCCCTTCCATTTTTGCCATCTTAATCATAGCACCTGTAAAATAAAAAGTCAGTACACCTTTAGTACACCTTTAGTGCACCTCTAGTACACCACTTGCTATTCCTGCTGTTCATCAGGATTGAGATAGCGGATAACCTTTGCTGGCACTCCGCCTACAACCGCATAATCAGGAACATCCTTTGTAACTACTGCTCCAGCTCCAACGACTGCATATTCTCCAACCGTAACTCCCGGACATATTGTCACATTCATGCCGATCCATGCATTTTTCTTAATAGTTACCTTCCCGTATGTGTATATGGTATGTCTGGCATTCATATCATGATTGATTGTAGCAATTCTCAATCCGGGTGCTGCCATGACACCATCCTCAAATTCTATACCACCGGATGCTGATAATATAGCTGAATGGTTGATAAAAACACCTTTTCCAAATTTTACCCTGTTTCCAAAATCACAAATAAAAGGCGTAAGGATTCTTACATCATCCAGATTTCTGTCAAACAACTCTTCTAAATACTTAATATAACTTTCATCATCCGGCAGAATGCCATTTGCCTTTGCACAGAGGGTTCTCGCTCTTGTCATTTCATTTACGGCTTCCAAGAAATAACTTTCCCGCACGTCTGTTGGTCCGCCCTGATCCATCAGTTCATAAACATATCCCGTTTTGTATTCCATGTCCTATATCCACCTTTCTATCAGTTGCTTCGCATTATCTACACTACTTCCTACTATCGCAAGTCCCTTTTCGACAATCGCACCTTTTGCAGCACCTGCTATATCCTTTTCTGTGTTTGACAACCCGCTGCCTTCGTGGGTACAGAATGGATGTATTTTTATCCCCGTAAAATCAAAACTCTCAAGGAACGTATAAACAGCCATAGGCATTGTTCCCCAATAATTTGGATAGCCAAGATATATTTCATCATACCCTGATATATTCTCAGGAAGTGCTATAAGTTCCGGTCTTGCTTTTTTGTTTTTGTCATTTTTTGCCTGTTCAATGCAGGTATTATAATCTGCAGAATACGGAACTTTCTGCTCGATTTTAAATACGTCACCTTTTGTAATATCTGCAATCATGTTTGCAGCTTTTTCCGTATTTCCAATCTTGATATATTTCATTGCTCCGCCAAAATAGTTCTCATCAGCCCTTGAATAAAATGCTATTAATACCGCCATATTCTTTCCTCCATTTCTAATCCCAGACAAGTTTTCCTGTCTGTAATGCTTCTTCATAATGTTCGATTTTGTAAGAAAGCCGGCTCATGGTCTCCTCAATATTTTTCTTTTGTTCTTCCAATATTTCCATCTGTCCACGGAGAAGTTCCAGCCTTGCCGGAATAGTTTCATCACCCTGCTGAAATAACGCCAGATAATCTATCAGGGTTTCTATTGGAAGCCCTGAATTTCTCATGCAGATTGCAAGTTCTACCCATCTAAGATCTTCCTCCTGATAATCCCTTATGCCTCCAGCAGTTCTTGTAACCGGAGGAATCATTTTTACACGTTCATAGTATCTTAACGTATCAGCACTAATATTATATTTTTCCGAAACCTGTTTTATTGTCATAACTAAACCAGCTCCTTTACATATGCATTGTAATACTTGGAGTTTACTCCAAGTCAAGAACTTATTTTACCATAAGGCAAACAAAAAAGACAGCCGTCTGACTGCCTTAATTGTACTCTGCATATGCACCTATCTGTATCTGGAGTGCCACTGTGATCTGTTCCATGACCATGTCATCCAGCACTTCCCCGATTCTGTCACCAAGTCTTGTCTTATCAAGCGTTTCCACCTGTTCCGCAAGTGCCATGCTTGGTCTGCTTAACCCGCTGCCTTTTGGAATCTGCACATGGGTCGGAAGATACTTTTTCTTCCATACCCTTGCAGAAAGCGGAACGACCGTAACAACAGGGGAATGCTTATTTGCCTTATTGTTGCTTACCACCAGTGCCGGACGGATACCGCCCTGTTTGCTTCCTGCCTTCTCACCAAAATCCACATAGTAAATATCTCCACGCTTACACATAAAACCTCCTATCCGAGAACAAAGGCTTCCACCTGTCTGTCCCTAAGTTCATACTGTTTATCAAGTTCCTTTAATGCTGCTTTTCTGTACTTTGCTATCATCGTATGGCTCACATGGTATCTGTCCATCATGATGTCCCATGTCATATCCTCATCCAGAAGATCCGTGATGATGCTTCTATGTTTTTCTTCCAGTCTGCTTACCGCATGCTCGAAAAATTCCAGTTCTTCCTTCAGGAACATATATCTGTGGAAAAGGAATTCATACCACTCGTCATTTTCCCTTTCGATTGCTGTCCTGTACTTGATTGCTATGTTTGCCGTCTTATCAGAAAGAGTGCTGGTCTGCACCCTTTCCCCTTCCGGATGGGAATAGAGCATGGAATCGATCATGTCCTGTTCGCTCACTCCCTGAAACTGACGGAGCTGGAACTCAGTCACGGTCAGTTCCTTTTTCATGTTCTTATATTCCTTCATCATTACTTCTGCCGTCATCCGCCATACCTCCAATCCTTGCCTTTACTGCTTCTATCATTGCATTCTGTGTATTGTCCTTCCTCTCGATTGCACGAAGGATATCCTCATCGACCGTCCCGTCCGTTACCAGATGCTCTATGACAACCGTGCGTTTCTGTCCCTGTCTGTAAAGTCTGGCATTAAGCTGCTGATATAACTCAAGGGACCATGTAAGCGAAAACCATACGATGGTTGAACCGCCCTCCTGAAGATTCAGTCCGTGTCCTGCCGATGCCGGATGGATTAGTGCAACAGGGATCTTTCCGGCATTCCAGTCATCAATGTCTTTCTTTGTATTGATATCCCTTGCCGGAAATCTCTTTAATATCCTCTCCCTGTCATGCTTGAACCAGTACGCAACCAGAAGCGGTTTCCCGTTTGCCGATTCGATAAGGTCTTCCAAAGCATCCAGTTTTCTGTCATGGATATTTCTGACATTGCCGGATTCATCATAGACAGCTCCGTTCGCCATCTGCTGGAGCTTGTTGGAAAGTGCTGCTGCGTTTACTGCATCAATGTCCTGTCCTTCTCCGTATTCAAGGATCATCTCATCTGCCATCCTGTCATAAAGAGCCTGTTCGGATTCCGACATGGAAACGGATACCCGGTTGCACACACACTCCGGCATATCAAGATAATCAACAGCCTTCATGGAAATACTGATATCGGAGATCAGCTCATATATTTTTTCTTCCGCACCTTCCCTTGGCTTGTAGGAAAAGATGATCTCTCGGTTACGCTTATCCGGAACAAAGAACCTGTCACGGTATCCACCGATGAATCTCCCAAGCCTCTGCCCCATATCAAGGATTCCTATCTCCGCCCACAGGTCCATAAGATTTCCCGGCGTTCCGGTAAGTCCGACCACCCGCTTTGCCATCGGCCTTACTTTTTTCAGGTCTTTGAACCTCTGTGCCTTTGGGGACTTGAAGCTCGACAGCTCATCAATGATGACCATGTCAAAATCAAAAAACATATTTTTTGTCATCCATGAAACATTGTCCCTTCCGATGATGGTCACATCTGCTCCTGACAGAAGTGCTTCTTTTCTCTGTGCTGCAGTTCCCATTGCCACTGCAAATGTCATGCCGTAAAGATGCTCCCACTTTTTTATCTCTGCCGGCCATGTGGTCTCAGCCACACGTTTTGGTGCGATCACCAGCACCCGCCTTACTTCAAAATAATCAAACAGCAGCAGCCACAATGCCGTAAGTGTTATTACCGTCTTGCCAAGCCCCATGTCGAGGATCAGGCAGCCCACGGGATGTGTGATTATAAAATCCGTAGCATACTGCTGGTAATCATGTGCCTTGTATTTCATCTAAGATTCCTCCGATCTGATCAATGTTATCAACTACATAAACAGGAAAGCCAAGCCTCTCAAGCATCCTCTTTCTTTTCAGTTGAAGCGGTCTTGGTTTCTTTCCCGGTGCTTTCAGTTCCACAAATGCCATTTTTCCGTCCGGCATCAGAACGATGCGGTCAGGCACTCCATTCATACCGGGTGATACAAATTTTAATGCCAGGCCGTTACGCTTTTTTGCCTCTTCCCTTAAATGTCTTTCTACTGTACTTTCTAGCAAAACCTGATACCTCCTTTGCCGATTGCGGTTGCCTTATGCCGTTTACTCCTATACGCGCATATACACATGAATTGCTCTTTCTATCTTTATTTTTAATTCTCAACTGGATTTAATGGGAAACTGGGAAACTACAGACCGCAACCCCTTATTTTCCAAGGTGTCAGCACGGTTTCCAACTACCGTTGCCCATCTGCATTTGGGAAACCTCGGAAACCGCCTAACGGGTTTCCTGTGGTTTCTCATCCATTCTCACAAAAGTCTTCTGCACTCCGTAAAGGGGGACTTTGGTCTTTCCGGTGGTGTTGGAATCATACTTCTTCCATCCCCCGATCTTGTTTAAGATGCCTTCGATCTCATAGGAATCCGCCTTCTTTAAGTTCTGGCGTTCCTTACCGAAACACTCCACCCATATCTCCATGATGCAGACACGCTCACGCACGACCGTTCCCTTTACACCTACGGTTTCAAACTCACCGCCTCCGAGGAATGCCCTTCTCTGGTAGATGTCCATCGATGCCCAGTTATCCGGCAGAAGCCTGTCAAGATAATCCTGCACGATGCCCTCACGGTCATCCGACTCCATTGCCTCCTGCTGCATCTTATAGGCTTCTTCTGCCTCCGCACCTTTTAAGAACAGCTCCTCGCCTTCTTTATACAGATGGATTGCCTCCGCCCAGATCTGATCGACACAGTCAAGCTGCCACGGATGGTGCTTTCCCGTTCCCGGCACATGCACCGGCCAGAATCTTCTGTTTCCGGTCACGTCACGTAAGAATCCACCTTCAGAGTTGGTGCTTCCCACAATGATACATTTTCTTGGGTGGGACTCCACATTTACACCGTATGCCTGACGGAACTTATCATCCTGACGGGTGACAAAGGACTTCACTACCTCGACCTCGGTCTTGCGGATACCGTTCATCTCACTAATTTCGAGGATCCAGTTGCCGAGCAGCTTCTCGGCAGCAGTCTTATCCCTCATATCCGAAATGGATAAGGAATCCGAAAACCACTGCTTTCCGAGTATGGAAAAGAAGGTTGATTTTCCCATTCCCTGCGGACCGTTCAGCACGGGGATGGAGTCAAACTTCACTCCCGGCTTATAAATACGTGCTACCGCAGCCACCAGTGTCTTACGGATGACCGCCCTCGTGTAAGGTGTATCTTCTGCACCAAAGTAGTCGATGAGCAGTGTGTCGATACGCTCCTGTCCGTCCCAGTTAAGTGTGGCAAAATAATCCTTGATCGGATGATAAAGCCTGTCGGAAGACACTACTGCAAGCAGTGCATCCTTGAACTTGGTCGGTGACCAGATCCCGTACACCCTCTCGAAATACACCTTTGCATTGGCAAGGTCTGAGTCATTCCATCCCGGCTTTACCTGTTTCCAAGGAAGAGGGCCGATAACATCAATGGTATCCTTGAACTCGTTGTATACGATATTTTTGAAGTTCTCATCATTGCGGATGATCAGTGCGATGTTCTGCAGTGTATCCTTAATATTTCCCCTGCGGTCAAGTGCCAGCTTGTTCTGCCAGTCCTCGTCTGGCTCGGTGGAAAATTCCTGTACCGCCAGCTCCTGTCTTTCCCTGGCAAGTGTGTTCTTTACTTCTTCATCTGCAGAAGCAAAATCCTGCATGGCTTTGAAAGACGGGAGTTTTCCCGGCTCTGTCCCTTCGGCTGCCCTTGTATCCTTGTCCCCGAATTTATGAAGCCTTATCACATCAAACGCATTCATCAGCTTTCCGCAGCATGGGTCTGTTGCATGGTGGCTGTATACGAACAGATCGTCATAGACCACGACTCCGGCAGCAGAGTCCGCCGGAATATAATCGTATCTTCCGGGGATTGCCCTTGAATGCCTGTATACATCCGGGATGAATTTGTCGATTGCCTGCGTCACCGTGTATGTGCGGTTGAAAGCTCCGATCAGCCCGTCCTTGGAAAGCGGGTCAGCCTGTTTTTTGATATCCCTCTGCACAACGGATGCCTGACGGTTGCTGACCGGCCATGTTGATACATCATGCCAGTCCTTATAACGGGACAGTACTTCATCGGGATCAACTTCGTTTCCTTCGATCTCCTGAAACACATACTCACCGTCACTGGAGGTGCTCGGCCAGTACATGAGTCTTGATGGTTCATAGGTGGAATCATCGAAAAGCTCGATGCCGATATCCGATGCAAGCATACGGCTGACTGCCCCGTACTCATCAGGTGTCACATCCCTTGTCAGGAATATGATGATACGAAGCCTCGGTTTCTCCGGTGTATGCTTATGTGTGGAATACACCACCATCTTCATGTCAAAAAACATTTCCAGTTCATCAATAATGCCCTGTGTTCCGTAATCCATATCAAGCGTGATGGCGGATCTAGAGATTACGCAGTCCTTCTTCCTTCGTCCGCCCTTCAGCTTTCCAAGGACGAATCCTCCGACATCCTTGATATTGTCCTGCTGTCCTTTCGGCATCTTCCTGTACTGCTCCATTGTTTCCGCAGTATATTTTGTCTTGGACAGACGGCTGACAAAATCTTCATATGTCATATCCGTACAGTTAAACTTTTTGTCCATTCTTGAGTTTCCGATCGATACGAACATCCTTCTTTACCTCCTTCTTTTTACGCTTTTCCTGTTTCATGACCCGTCCGATTGCAATACCTGCGGTCGGATCCGGATACCCTTCCCTGTTGCATCCTCCCATAAGTTCCTCCTAATCTTTCTTGTAAAACGGACTTTCAAATCCGGCAGCCTTAAGTGGAAGCCCCTCACACCAGTCAGGGCATACCGCCATGATCTCATTTACTTCTTCCACCGAGGATGACCCCTCCGGCACTTCAAGCACCACTTCATCATGGATGTGGCACACAATATCAAATTCCTTCTTTTCCAGACGGAGCATTGCCTCTGCCAGCACATCCCTTGCGGTTGCTTGGACGATATTTTCACAGAATTTTGCTCCATAAGATTCGATTCTCGTCCACTTGCGGTTCGTGCCGATTCCTTCATAGCTGACACTTTCCGAGCCGAAGCGGTTCACGGTCATCCTTGGTCTTACATAGGACAGCACCCTTCCGGACGGCAGTGCGATTTTTAACATCCCGGACTGGTAATATACCGTCACCATTCCGACCTTTGTCATCTTCCGCTCTTTCACGGCAGCCTTTACCGCACCGTCGATCTCATACCAGTAATTCACGATGTGCGGATTGGCAGTCCGCCATGACTGTACCAGCCCTTTCAGTTCCTCTTCTTCCACAAAATTTAATGCTCCCATGCTGATAAGCGCACCTTCCGCACCGCCATACTGACAGGCAAGTGATGCCACCTTTCCCCTTGCACGGTACGGGCTTCCCTTTGTGATTTCTTCAATCGGGATATGGAACATCTTGGATGCCGTCTGCTCATAGATCTTTCCGGCGCCACGGAACTCCTCCATGACCCATCCCTCTCCGGCAAGGTAGCCCATGACCCTCGCCTCGATTGCCGAAAAATCGCTGACGATGAATCTGCATCCGGGTCTTGCCACGAATGCGGTACGGATCAGCTCCGAAAGCACATCCGGTGTGGAATCATACAAAAGCTCCACCAGGTCATATCTGCCTTCCTTTACAAGGGAGCGTGCCAGTTCCAGGTCTTCCATATGGTTCTGCGGAAGGTTGTGGATCTGCACAAGTCTGCCGGCCCATCTGCCCGTGCGGTTGGCCCCGTAAAACTGTAATAATCCATGCACCCTTCCGTCAGGACATACCGAACGCTCCATTGCTTCGTACTTCTTTACGGATGTCTTTGACATGGCAAGTCTCAGCTTCATCATTTCTGCCACATCTCCCTGTGTGTTCTCCACCAGCTCTTCCACGGCAGCCTTGGCAAGGGAATCCACCTCGATGCCCTTTTCATTCAGCCAGTCCTTAAGCTGCGATACGCTGTTTGGGTTTTCCAGTCCTGATATCTCATATGCCTTCTTCGTTACCGTCTCCTTATACAGAAGGTCGCATGTCACAGCGTGTCTGATAAGTTTCTGATCCACCATGATGCCCCTGTCATTGATCCTCTGGTCCATGCAGTAGAGTTCCTGCTCCCTGTCCAGTATCGGGAATTTCGAGAGTTTGTTCCTGATCTGTTTTTCTACATCCACGTCACGGATACAGTATGTCTTGAACAATTCCCACTTCTCCGGCGCATCGGACGGAAGATTCCTTGTCCTGCCCCCGTTTGCCTTGGTAGGCTTGCACGGCATACAGAAATAGCGGATGAGGTCTTTTCCCTCGGACATCTTTTTCTTATCAAGGTTCAATGCTTCCCCCACGCCTTCCAATGACAACGGAAGCGACAGCATGGATGCCTGGACAAGCGTACATCTCCATCCTTCCGGTTTTAAGGAAAGACCGAAGAATCGGTTGATACAGTTCCGCTCGAATGCTGCATTATAGGCTGTCTTTATTACGGAATCATCCGTAAGATATTCCATGATCTCATCCGGGATTTTCTCCCCGGATGCCAGGTCAATAATCTGTGTCGGTTCGTCATTCAGACTGTATGCAAACAAAAGGATTTCGAACTTCTCCGATGCTGCATATCTGTGTACCCCGCAGTCCGGCAGTGACACATCCGAATAAGTTTCAATATCAATTGCAAGTGTGTCCATGCTTCTGTCCCTCCGCTCTTTTCTTTATTCTGCTGATTCCCGTTCTTGCTGCTTCCACATTGCCGGACTTTATCTGCCCTTTGATGGTGCGGAACGTATTATATGGAATATATTTTTTTATGCTGTTTAACTCTTTCATCAGTTCCTTCATGGCATCTCCTTTATGTATCCGGGCGGTGTATGCCACCGCCCTTCCTATGATCTGCTGCTTTGTTCCTATGCGAGGAAATCGTCCTCCGCATCCACTGCCTCGAATTCATCCTTCGCATTGGCTCTGGAACCGAGAGGCTCTCCGTCCCTTAACTTCTGTACATTTCCAAGTCCGGCAGCAATGCCCTTGTTGCCGTTGCTGTTGTAAGCATAAAATGTAATGGATACCCTTCCGTAGCAGCCGGAATATACCTCGCTCTGGTCAAGGATCGGCTGTACCTGTCTGTCCACGATCTGAGGAGCCTGTTTGCTGTTGGCATTTAAGAACATACTGTCTGCATATGCCTCATCCTCCGGTCTGTCGATGTCACCGTCCCTTAACGGTGTCTTCAGGTTTGCTGGGATCTTACCGCCCCACTTGCCTTTTCCTTCATCCTTTGCCACCTCGATTGCCTTCTTGATCTTGGCAATGGTCTCCTTATCATTCTTGTCGATGATGCAGGAGACAGAGTACTTCGGTTCGCTTCCATTGATGGAATCCGGCTCCCACAGGTGTGCATAGCTGAGTCTGCAAGGTACGATTACTTTGGTTAAATTTGCTGTTGTCATAATTTAGTCCTCCTTAAAATCCGCTTCTGCGGTTGCTGTTTTAACTGCTTCTCTTTTATCTGAATCCGGCACCAGTGTGACCTTGCCGTCAGGCTTGTACACCAGTGAACCAAGGATCTCATTAAATTTCTTTTTGCCCATCAGCCTTTCCATCTCGGTAATGCCGATCAGGCTCTTTTTGAAGATATCCGTGTATCCGGCTTTCTGTGCTGCCTCTGCAACATCTTCTTCATCCGTATATTTACGATTGCTTCTTCCAAGGACTAGTTTGTAGCCCGGCCACTCTTTATGGTTAACTACCGCTTCATTCTGAGCATAGGTGTAAATCTCCTCTGCCCATTTCTTCAGCGCATCTGCCTTGGAAAGGACTTCTGCAATTTCCTCATCCGACATAAGGGCCGGCTCGGCAAATTCCATCTGGGCAAGTTTCAGGTATTCTTCTGCTCTTGCACGGCATGTAAATCTCGCCTTACAGAATCGACAGTGGTCTCCGGCTTTAAACTCTCCCTCTCCGGCAAGCGCCTTTGCTGCTCCCGGTTCAAGGACATCCTTTCCCCATACAAGCAGCTCCTCGGCTGATATCTCCCATGTGGAAAAATGTTCGATCCTCGGCTGGACGATGGTAAGCTCCACCGTGTCGATCTCATATAAGAAACCGAGCATGTCCAGAACTCCCAGTCCATAGATCATAAGCTGGACATTCTGTTCTGCATCGACCACCACACCCTTGCCGAGCTTCAGATCGATAATATGGATCTTATGGGAATCAACCACCACCATATCTGCAGTGCCGAAACATCCTTCGATCCTCTGTGCCAGGCTGACCTTCAGTTCCACTCCGATGAATGGTTCATCACAGTCCTTCCTTGCCTGTTCGATCTGGGTGATGTTATATTCCACGTAATCATCCACTGCTTCCAGTAGCTCATCTGAGTAGTAGTCGGATACAGGTCTTTTAGTCCTTTTCTTCAGATATTTATTGATGAGGTACTCTGCCATCGCATGTCCGGCACTCCCTTCTGCTGCGAAGGGAGATTCTTCGTCTGGAAACTGCTCCTCCAACAGTAACGATGGAGGGCATTCCAGACGTCTTTTACCGGACGATGGGGAGAACCTTGCATGTCCGCCCATTAGAGCACCTGCGCTTTCTCATACAGTTCCGGCAGTTTCTCATCAGGAACATCTGACAGCTTCTGGAATCCGAACTGCTCGATCAGGTTCTTTACCTCCGAGGTCTTTCCTGATCTGGACTTGTCCGCAAGGAAAGTACGGACTATCTTTCTGTCAACGGCTGTCTCCTTCGGTGCAGCTTCTTCCTTCGGTGTATCTGCCACAGGAGTTTCCTTCTTTTCAGCCTTCTTCACAGGCTTCTCCTCTTTCTTTGGTGTATCTTTCTGTGCTGCAACCATCTTTCTGATTCCGGCAGCAATCTGCTCGTAGCCCTCGGCCACTAATAACAATGCCTCACTCATGGCGTTCTCTCCTTTCAAATGCGTGCCAGCTTCACATCACCTGTATACACATCGATCTTGTTTACGCTGGACTTATACTTTCCCCAGTCCATCAGAATATGGAACGGGTACTCCTTTACTACGGTTGCTTTCTTCTTTTTCTTTCCGGCAGTGACCATAAGGCAGTCACCCGGATACAGTCCGTAACGGACATTGACTGTTGACATGGCGGACCTCCTACTTCAACACCTTCAGATTTCTGATGATGCCCTTGTATCTGGCATCCGCACGTTCATCCACAGGAATGGTTCTGACATTCACGGGATTGAAATCTGTATCATAAAGCCTTACAGGCTTCCTTGTTTCTTTTGCATGGTCGAGTTCAAACTTCATGCCTTCCGTGATGTCGAAACCGAACACATACACCTCATCGCACATATCCATGAGTTCAAGACCCATTGCGATGCCTGTCATTCTCTCGTTTGGGATATTGTCATCGAGGAATGATGGGAAATAGAGATGTGGTACGATTGGAACGTCACCTGACATGGCAGTGATCCTTGCGTAGCTCACTGCATTCTTTTTGTTTTCCTCGACTCTGCCCCGATAAGGGCTGCAGATAAAGATTTTCTTTTTCATAATAAAATCATCCTTTCACATTCGGCTCTCATGGCCGTGGGTACTCGTCAATAATGTACTTGGATGGCAGATCGTCATCCACCTGTCCTAGACTGCAGGACTATACTTGTTAGAGCCGTATTCACGGAGCATCTGGTCAAGCACTTTTTTCTGTTCATCATCAGCCTTGTCCATCAACTGTTCCAAAACCGAAATCTGATCCTGTGAAAAAATATTTTTATGTGGATGATACCAGTCAGCGATACGGACACCGCCTCCGTTACCTCTAGTAGTTTCAAGAGGATACTCAGCCGTAAGCACAAGAATGTCATTTCGGATAGTTCTATCCGTAACACCAAGCTCAGCAGCTAAAACCTGCATATTCTCTTGTCTTCGTGCGACCATGATTCGCATGATCTCAGCTCTTCGCTCATTTGCGCTCACAGCTTTTCACCTCCCTTCGTCCTTGTCTGATAGAAATATAAAATCCAAATAGGAAGACTAATTTCCTATTCGATTTTTTTTCTTGAAAATTTTTTTCCTATTACCTTCTTCTCTTTATTCGCTTTTTTATTTTGAAAAAAATCGTGTTTTAAATTTTTTTAAACGGAGAATATATAAGGTTAGGTATTTTTATCTCCAATGCTGAACTGAATCTCATCGGTCAGAAGAACATCCATACTACCCAAATGCGTATCGTAATCAGGTATCTATATACTTGTTCTCCCTTTTGTTCCTGAAAATCTTTAATTCTTTGTTCACTGCAATGGAGAAAATTATCTGTGTAATTAACCTAATCCGTCAGCTTTTCATTTTTTTGAAACAAAAAAGCCAACAGTCTGTCACGCAAACAGGCTGTTGGCTAAAAATGGCTGACTTTAAGAAAGCCACTAGAATCCCTGATTTTTTACAGCATTCTACTAACATCCCTGTTTCGTAGGCTACTGTAATATCAGCACATCCTAGTGGCTGTCTTTACAAGCTAGTCCGATTATTAAGTTTACTGTTCTGCCCATCATAAAACACAGGCATTTTCTGCTTTTCCTATCTGAATCGGAATATCCTCTTTCGTAACTGCACATTTATGAAGCACCACAACATTCCCTGATACTTCCGCCTCTGTTTTGCATACAAAACATTTTTTGTTGTATGGGCATTCCTTGGTGCATCTATGTATCACTCCATCTGCCATGTGTTCTCACCTTCTTTCCATAATCTGACATTTTTCTTTTTATCATATGTGCTGTGTCGAAAAGTTATAACAAAAAGTATTCATATTTTTTAGATTTCTTCATATCTTATTCTGAAACCTATATTATTGTGTTATACTGATTAACCCTGTAATATATTCCATGAAGCAATATAATATTTATATTTTCTTTGTGTTCATTTGTTCGCTAACTTGTTAACACCTAGGGCAAAAAAATATGCGGATCATTCTGTAATCCGCATACTTCAACCTTCTGCTAGTAATTACAAGCCAAATCAAAAGAAATCATGTTAAGGATATCTGTACTCAGTTGTGCCTCCTGTGGAATATATCCAAGCTGTTTCAGTCTGTATCCTGCTGCTTCAAATGAGACATTAAATACGGAAGCCACTTCTTCAGCCAGTGCATAATGACAAAAAATCTGATGCAGTCCGGGCCGTTTAAAATTTTCAACTACCATCCGTACCATTGAAACAGGCATCAGAACTGCAGATGATAACGCATTCGCCTGCCACTCCATCCAGTCCCTGTCTGTCCAGCTTTTCGATGTCCGGCAGTCCATCTTCTTTGTGTCCACACGGCACTGAACCATTGGTGCCGGAGTTTCTCCCATCAGGTCAAACAGTGTTATCTGGTCAGGATCATAGGCAAAATATTCTTTATGTAAAAACTCATGCCCTGCCTCGTGTCCCATCGTAAAACGATATCTGTGTTCCTGATTTTCTTCCAAGAGCATCTTATCGATTATCACGGTATGTGCTTTTGCGCTGATATAATCTGCACAGTTATTCTGCGGATCATACACGGGTACTTTGTCCGTGTCATTGAACACCGTCATCCCAAGATAAACACCGCAGTGCGACAGGTACTGAAAATCCTGATCCATTCCAAGATAGTCCTGTGCCAACAAATCGATATCTATTTCCTGTGGAGATTTTAATGCTTCCGGCATAAAATCCCCGACAATATTCTGTCCGATAACATCAATCTCTTTTCGGCTTAACACTGGTGCCCCAGATCTCTTTCTTTTAATTTCAGGTCTATACATATATAGGTTCTTACCCCTTTCGCTTTCTCAGTTCCTCGACAAACTGGTTCCATTCTTCTTCTCCTGCATCCAAGTCCCTTGCTGTCCTCAAAGCTGCACTGACATAGTCCCGTTCCATAATATATTCTGGAAGATCTGGGGCTACGGCATTTCTCTTCTTTCCAGCAAGGTCAAGCATCTGCGCGTTCTCTTCTTTTGACAAATTCAGTATCTTTGCGAGTTGTGTAAGTTTTTCCATATCGAAGGGGTTGCGTCTGTCTTTTTCTACATCAGTTAAAAACGGTGCAGATACGCCTAACATATCAGCCATTTTCCTCAATGTAATTTTCTTTTCAACTCTCTTCCTGCTTATAAATTCTCCAAAATTCGCATACATCATAATTTTCACCTTTTCTTTGTTTTCACTTTTCTTTTCGTTTTCGCTTTGTTTTTCGCTTTTTAACTTTTTCGCATTTTCACTTTTTATATCGGTGTTCATTTATTAGCACGCTTGCTTGTTCGCTAACTTGCTAACTAAAGTATATAAAATTTGAAGGGGATTGTCAATCATATTTTTTTGCAAAAATATCCCCTTCCATTCACTTTAGTGTATGTAGTCATATGGAGAACGATATCCCGTCCTTTTTTCTGTCTTTTTATGTATGGAAGAATCCGCATCTTCATAACTTGCAAAAATCCTGTTGCTTCTCACTTGGATGCCACCTCTTGTGCCAAACCGGATTATATAAAAATCTCCGTTCCGCTTAACTATAGTCACTTCACGGATGATCCGGTTGCTCTCGACAATATAAACTGTCGAACCGATTTCAAATGTCATGTAACCATCGCCTCCTAATACTGTGGTCAGTCAAGGGAAAGTGAACCAACCTGATAGTGTTACTCTGCGATATGTATCCTAACGTAGCGATGTTATAATTATAAGAACATTTGTTCGATTTGTCAATAGACCTATTATTTGAAATAATACGATACATTCTTTTTTGTTTTTACCGTATATTGTTTTCCTGTACTATCATTCACATAAAAGACCAACGGCTTACTCTTCTCTATATTATCCTCATTAGCTTCCAAAAATAATTGGAATTTATCTTTCTGCCACTGCAGATCTATGGATTCTTCCAAATCCAGTGTTTGTGGCAGCTTTGTATATGCCATTTTTTCTATTCCATTCGCATCCAGAGGTGGCATTACGATAGCACTCCCCTCTTTAAGATGCACTCCCCATGTACGAATGATAACCTTTCTGTTACCTGTGTTAGTAACACTTATCCCAATAAATTTGACCGATTCTCCCGTATTAGGATTATATAATTGAAAATTATCTGAAAAAGCAAGTTTTATAATTTTCTTTTGGCTATATTTTGTTTGCCATAATGCAACCACAACCGCTGCTGTTGTGGCAACAGCACCAAGTGTACCACCAATTGCACCGAATGCCGACCAAAACAGATTCCAGTCCATGTTCGTCACACCTCTTTTCTATCTGCTGATTATTATTTCTCATCATTAAATACACTAGCACCACTACCTTACATTACAGATTTAATTTTTGAATATCCGTACGTGTATCCGACAAATAATAATCACATATTTTTTTACCTGAAATTTTTAGATGCACTGCACCCTATCCCTCAGTGCGATTCACAAAAACAAATTTTTTTACATTCCACTACTATTATCAGTCCATAACTCACACTGGCTAATTACCGTAGTAATTGCAAAATCATAATCTTCTGGTGGATAATCATACTTTTTCAATAGCCGCTTTACCATCTTACGCATTGTCGCTCTAGCTGTTTCTTTTTTCTGCCAATCTATGGTTCTATTCCTTCGAAGCATTTCTGTCAATTCTTTTGTCAGTGCTATAAGCTGATCATTTTTGTAAAAATCAGTAATATGCTCCGGTTTAGTAAGAGCATCATAAAAAGCCAACTCTTCTTGTGTCAAACCGAGCTTCTGACCATTTTTATACAAATTTGTAATTTCCTCTGCTGTTTTCAGAAGCTCTTTTATAACCTCTTCATTTGTAATCAGCCCATTATAATAGGCATTCATTAACTGGGCGATTTTTTCTGAAAACTTCTGTGACTGAACCACATTTGTTCTCTTATACAGAGATACCTGTTCGGCCATTAACTTTTTCAGAATTTCTACAGCTATATTTTTCTCTTTCATTCGAGAAATTTCATCCAATACTGCCGGGTCAAACAAACTGAAGTTCTCTCCACCTGTCTTGCTACTATCAAACAGGTTAATGACTCCCTCGCTCTGGACTGCCGCCTTAAGCAATTCATTTATCTGAGCATTAATTTCCTTCAAGGACAGATTTTTACCACCTGTTCCGCCATAAGTGACTTTAATAACTGTAGAACGAACTGCTTCCATGTAAGCGGCTTCATGACGTTCACGTTCCGTAGTCATACTAGAACAAAGCGAATGTGACTGTTTTAGAAGCATAGCCTCTTTTAAAAAAAGATCCTTTCTGTCCGGTGCCTTTGCATCTAATACATAGTTTGCACCACCAGTAATAAGTTTTGCCATTGTAAGTGGAGATCCACCAAAAAATCCGCTGAAATCGAAACCATGTAATAAATCCTTACATACCTGCAGTTTCTCTTGGAATTTTGGATACGCCACCTTTGCAATATTCATATCGCCATATTTAGACTGATCACGCTTCGTATATTCTTTCATTGCAGCCTTTAATGCCGATGCAATTCCAACATAGTCTACGATCAATCCGCCCTCTTTATCTTTAAATACACGATTAACACGAGCGATTGCCTGCATCAAATTATACCCATGCATTGGCTTGTACACATACATGGTAGCCAAAGAAGGAACATCAAATCCTGTGAGCCACATATCTACAACAATGGCTATCTTCATTGGATCATTATTATCTTTGAATTTTCTTGCAAGCTCTTCTTTATGCGACTTAGTTCCGATGATTTCTTTCCAGTCTTCCGGATCATTATTACCGCTCGTCATGACCACACCAATCTTCTCTTTCCATGTCGGTCGGATTTTTAAAATCTGGTGATATATTTTCATAGCAATCGGTCTGGAATACGCTACGATCATTGCTTTTCCTGTCAGCAGATTTGCCCTATATTTTTCATAGTGTTCCACGATATCATCACATAAAGATATAATTGTGGAATCTGCTCCCAGAACACTTTCCATCTGTCCGAGCATTTTTTTACTCTTTTCTATTGTGGCACTATCTGACTGCTGTTCCAATATATCATATGTAGAATCTATAAGAGCTAACGTATTCTGATCCAATTTCAAATGCACAACACGACTTTCATAATAAACTGGACGGGTTGCTCCATCTTCCACTGCCTGTGTCATATCATATACATCAATATACTCACCAAACACTTCACGAGTATTCCGGTCTTTTGCAGAAATAGGTGTACCTGTGAATCCAATGAAAGTGGCATTCGGTAATGCATCATGGATAATTCTGGCATTTCCAATTACTGTATGTGCCTCTTTTTCTCCATCTTCATTTTTCGATATGACAATTTTTTCATCAAATCCATATTGTCCTCGATGTGCCTCATCTGCCATAACCACAATATTCCTGCGTTCTGACAAAGGCTTCTCCCCACGCTCAAATTTAAACATAGTGGTAAAGATAATTCCATTCGCACTTCTACCATCCAGTAATGCTTTTAAATGTTCCTTACTTTCTGCTTGAACTGGAGTCTGCCTTAAAAAATCTGCACATTGGGAAAACTGTAAATATAACTGATCGTCCAGATCAATCCGGTCTGTCATAACTACAACCGTCGGACTATCCAGAGCATCCTGCAATAAATGCGCATAAAATACCATCGACAATGATTTTCCAGATCCTTGTGTATGCCAGAACACGCCACCTTTTCCATCTGTTTTTGTTGCTACTTTCGCTTTTTCAATAGCCTTACGAACTGCAAAATACTGGTGATATCCCGCCAGAACCTTAAATCTTCCCTGACCACTACCTGAAAAAAGGATAAAATTCTTCAAAATATCTAACAGACGATCTTTCTGAAACATTCCTTCATAAAATACATCGAACTGAGCATATGCTGTTTCTTCATAGTTTCCATCCTTTGTTTTCCATTCCATAAATCGATCCAAGCCAGAAGTAATTGTTCCTGCTTTATTTGTAGAAAGATCACTGATAACGCATATTGCATTATAATAAAACATAGACGGAATATCCTGCATATAATTGCGAATCTGATTATATGCATTTTCTGCACCCACTTCATCCTTTGCTGGACTTTTTAATTCCATAAGCACTAATGGGAGACCATTAATAAACAAAATTATATCCGGTCTACGATTGTTACCATTCTCCAGAAATGTAAATTGATTTACCACATAAAAAGTATTGTTCTTTTCTTTTTCATAATCCACCAACCGAACAATTGAAGACTGTTCCTCGCCTTTTACAAAAAATTTTACAGTAATACCATTCTGCAGATAATCCATAAAGGTAATGTTTTTCTGCAATAAACTTCCTGTATCAAAATTTTTCAGCTTTGCTATCGCTTCTTCAATCGCATCTAATGGCAAGCCACGGTTGATACGCACCAAGCTATCCCGAAGAACAGAATCCAGAAGCGGGCTAGTATAATCTCTATCATAATCTGGTGCATACAAATGCTCGTACCCCATATTCTCAAACAGTTCAATAATGGCCTGTTCATAAGTGTCTTCTGTAAACAAACTCGGCATGATGGACCTCCTTTTTATACCAATTTAAGCTGCTTCTTTATCTGCTTTTCTATTTTTTCCTCTGCTACTGTATCATATGCTTTTTTAAGATTTTCCAATGCATGATAAAGATTCTCCCTATATTTTTCTTCTGAAAACAGTTTTTCCGCTTCCTCTATCGTCATTGGGTGTTTTTCATTTTCTTTCTGCATTTTATCAATAATAATCTGATATTCATACATTACAGCCAAAGCAGCCTCATAGTTTCTTAAAAAATTGCTGTATGCTGATGCTGCTTCTCCATTAAAAATCAAATCAATTTCTGCCGCCGTGATTCTAATTTCTTCTCTTTTTCGCAAAAATTCTTTGTGAAAAGGCTGCTCTAACGGATGTTCAATAGCGTCTGCTTGATTCTCCATATAAGTATTATTGGTAAGCCATATAAAAATATAATCATTGGCAAACTGCGGTATTTGTTCTCTTTTCGGAGAAAGCCACATATAATTATCCTTGCAAAGAGCGATAAGTCCATTTGTTAACATGTATGCTTCCATTCTGCGGTCAAATAACTGGTGTTTATTACTAAGACTTATTTGGCGAATAGATAAAACTAATGCCAATGTAGCCGTTAAAGCCGTAATCACAGAACACCAAAAATTCCAGTCTTTTAGCATATAAAATTCTCCCCTCAAATATTAAATGAGAATTTAGAGCAACAAATAGAGATGCTTCTGCTTAACACCATTAATAATGCTGATACTCAGCCAGTTAAGCTTGGCGATTACCTTTATATCAAAGGACGCATTGGGTGGAAAGGTCTGAAAAAATCAGAATACTTACCTTTTTCAGACTACCGTATCATCAATGGCGAAAGTCTCACTCTATCTGGAATTGATTGGAATAAGGCTGGTTACATATCCGCAGAAAGATATGAGGAATCTCCCGAAATAAAGCTTAACATCGGTGATATCCTTCTTTCCAAAGATGGAACAATTGGAAAGATTGGATATGTTGATAAGCTGGAAACACCAACAAGTGTTGCATCTGGAATTTTTGTAATCAGGAATACCAGACAAGCTGAAATTTCAACACAGTTCATTTACTATTTGCTGAAATCACGGTTGTTTAAAGCGTTTATCACTAGTAGGACAGAGGGAAGTGTCATTCCACATCTGTATCAAAAGGATTTTATGGGATTCGAATTCCAGCTTCCTTCACCCATCGACATGAAAATTTTCGATGACACTACAGCAGCTATGTTTTCTATGGTGTTTTCGAATCTTAACGAAAATGAAAGGCTCATTCATTTAAGAGATTCATTGCTACCAAAGCTTATGTCAGGCGAACTGGATATTTCTAACCTAGACCTTTAAGCCGCTAAATTCTCATTTATACACTTATTACTTTCAATTTTCTCATCTATAGTTCTAAGGATTTTCGCTATTTTTTCCTGTACATCGATAGTGGGTACGATAATTTTCATTTTAATGAAATGCGACTTTGGCAACTGTGGCTGAGCTGTACCTGTTTGTATTTGCTTGATTTGACGTTGGAATTCCACGCCTCGCAAAACATAATACAAAAATTCACTTTTAATTTGCTCGTGACATCTAACTATCAGCATTCCTGAATTTATTCGAATATTATCATACGGTATCTGCTGATTATAGTATGCAACATTCCCAACCGTGCCTCTTGTTGTAATAACGATATCTCCACGTTGTATTTTTCCGTTTCGTAGGGCTCTATCTTTTTCTGCAGTAATATAAACAACATTATCAAATTTAAATCCATCTGTAGTGACATTGTTCGCAGAAAGGAAAACGCAATCACCTTCTTGTCGAAGTTCATTTTGATGCGGATAGTTCTTTCCTCTATCCCCATCAATGAGTTCAATATCCGTGTTTCCTATCTCTATATATGTGGCCACTGCTATCACCTTCCTAACCTATATATTTCCTATGAGCCTGTTTTACATTGCTCTGTTTAACCATTGCGTATTGCAATGTCGTATCTATTCGTTTATGCCCTAAAAGCTGCTGCAACTGCTCTATCGGCATCCCTTTATCTATTGCCATCGTTGCAAGTGTCCTTCTGAACTTATGCGGATGGACTTTGTCTATTTCTAAGGTCTTTCCCATCTCTCGCAAGCGGGATTCAATACCACCAATTGTGATTCTGGTGTGCGGTGTTCTCAGCGTTACAAAGAGGGCCGGATCACTATCTGTTCTGCTATTAATGTAATTTTGCAGATGAATCTTAGTCCTGGCATCGAAATAAACCACTCGCTCTTTGTCACCCTTACCAAAAACTACACATTCACGCTCATTGAAATTGATGTCCACTTTATTCAGTAACACCATTTCTCCGATACGCATCCCGGTCGAGGCCAGCATATCGACAATCGCCAAATCTCGAAGTTCTGTGCAATTATCACGCATCTTCTCCAGCTCCTCATCAGTGTAGGTCTCTTTGATATTGGTAGCTGTCTTCACCTTGTGAATCCTGCGTACCGGGCTTTTCAAAATATGATCCTCATCCTCTAACCATGAGAAGAAGCTGGATAAAATTCTACGGATATTGTCAATCGTCACACGACTTGAACCGTGCTTCTCTTGATATTCTGTAAGATAGGCTCTGAGATCATCTGTCTGCATATGTCGCACGCCTTTATCTATTGCCTCCGTCATCGCCTCTATCGTAGTTCGATAGTATTTCAGTGTTTTCTCAGAACAGCCTTCGATCCGTTTTGCATACACAAAGGCATCAATCAGCTTTTGGCTATCATCCTCAGTCTCTTTTTCTTTCCCGGAAATCTCGTAGTTATACAGTGAGTGTTCCAAGACCTCTTGTAATTTCTGTAACTGCACATTATCGAGATGCGGCAACATTTGCTGCACAATCTCTTCCATAATTTTCTGTTTCATAATTCGTTCTCCTTAAATTTATTTCCAGAGAACGAATCAACGGCAGTTCCGTTGGCTTTTACTCCTGCCGTTGGTAGGAGTTATTAGGTTAAATGAGAATTTAGCGGCTTAGATGTCCAGTGAGGGGATATCAATTTCACCGGACATGAGCTTGGGTAATAGTAAGTCACGCAAAGCGGAAAGCCTACGATTTTCTGCTTCAAGAACCTCTTGTTCCTTGAATATAGGTTCACAAAAATTGTTAAAAAGCTGAATGGTATCAACATCAGGCATAACCGTAGGCACAGATTTCATTCCTGCTCCGGATATTTCTTTGAAAGTTGATCCGGAAGCCATACCTTCGATTGCCGGAAGAAGATTCTTCAGTAAAAAATACACATAGGAGGTACCGATATTCTTATTTGGAATAACAGATTTAAATCCTTGGTTGGTAGTGAGTTCATTTTGAGCTATGGCAATGTAACCTATTGGAGCTCTTGAACTAAAAAGTACAGTTCCAGCAGGCATTTTTTTGGTACTACTCTTGGAAAATCCCAATTCAGAGATATCATTCTCTCCATGAGAGATAAATTTTGACTTATCGACTGATAAATCTTTGGGTGTTAGCCATGCAATACCTTGATCTGCATAATACTCCGGCTTCGATTTTGAAGGTGTACCACCTGCAACGACAGAGCCGATATCGGATAGAGTACATTCCGGCCAATTTGGATCAGCATTAACAACGAAAAGTTCATTAAAATATGCTTGTGCTTGCTGCTCTAAATTCTCATTTATCTTTTTGTTTAATTCCACTTTGTAGCTCAATTGATAATATAGGTTTCCTATTTTCTCTTGAATCTTTCTGTCTGGAACAGGAATTAATAACTGATCCATAAATTGCTTCTTAAAGTGCGGTATAACATCCCCAACATTTGTATTATATATCTGTTGTTGAATTTCTCGGCTTCTTAAAACAGCAAAAAGGTATTTGTTATAAATTTTCTTATCATCAGCTCGCAGGGCAATCATATCCTGAGCTATACAAAAATCTACTGGATCCGGAACCATACAAACCCGTCCTGGAGTACCTTTGTTAACAAATAAAATATCTCCCGGCATAGGATGTGCTCGAAACCACGTTTCATAAGTTTCTTGTGTAAGATATCTCACCTTCTCATATACTGGAAACAGTGTGTTGTTTGTAACGCAGTTTGTTGCTATAAGCTTCCATCCATCATTCGCTGTAGGAACGGTTTTCCCTCTATTATCAACAATAAAAGAAAGTAATTCTGTAATTGGAACTTTTGGACAATCTTCCCATATATTAAATTTCATACCCAATCGCCCCCAGTTTCCTACGAATTTCATCTTCGAGTTCATGGCTCTTAGCAAACATTTCCGAAAGCTCCGATGTCAGACGATCCATCTTTTCTTCAAATGGTTCCCCATCATCTTCCTGTTCCTCAATTCCAACGTATCGACCCGGAGTAAGAATATAATCCTGCTTTTCGATTTCTGCTATATCAGCAACAGCACAGAAGCCCTTCACATCTTCCAGCATTCCGTCTGCAAATGATTCATAAGTATCTGAAATCTTCTTAATATCATCCTCTGTAAGCTCACGAAGTTTGCGACTGACCATAGTTCCCATCTTACGAGCATCAATAAACAGTGTCTTTCCGGTCTGTTTTTTCTGTTTATTGATAAACCAGAGTGAAACCGGAATCTGCGTCGTATAGAAAAGCTGTGTAGGCATTGCAACAATACATTCAACCAAATCTGCATTGATAATATTCTTACGGATTTCACCCTCACCACCTGACTGAGAAGATAATGAACCATTAGCAAGAACCATACCAATTCTTCCGGCCGGTGCAAGATGATAAATCATATGTTGCAACCATGCAAAGTTGGCATTTCCTGCAGGTGGCATACCGTACTGCCAGCGCACATCCTCTTTTAATTTATCAGCACCCCAGTCAGAAAGGTTAAATGGGGGATTTGCCATAATATAGTCTGCACGCAATGTAGGATGACGGTCATCTAAAAAGGTATCTGCTGCGTAAGTGCTAAGATCCGGCTCAATTCCACGAATCGCAAGGTTCATCTGCGCCATCTTCCATGTCGTCGGATTGGAGTCCTGTCCATAAATAGAGATATTGCTGATATTACCACTATGGTTTTCTACAAACTTTGCGGACTGAACGAACATACCACCTGATCCGCAACAAGGATCATATACTCGACCTTTATATGGTTTCAGCACCTCTACCAGAGTACGAACTACACATGACGGAGTAAAGAATTCACCACCACGCTTTCCTTCCTGTTCTGCAAACATGGAAAGACAATACTCATATGTACGTCCCAAAATATCTTTTTCGCTGCCGTGTTCAATCATCTGGATATTAGTGAATAAATCCACCACATCCCCCAATCTTCGTTTATCCAGTTCTGGACGTGCGAAATTCTTAGGAAGAATATCTTTCAAACGCTTATTTTCCTTTTCGATAGCACGCATGGCATCATCAATAACTGTACCGATTTCTGGTGTATGTGCCTTCGCTGCAATCTCATTCCAACGTGCACCTACAGGTACAAAGAAAATGCCTTCGGAAGTATATTCATCAATATCCTCCTCAAATCCGTCGCCCTCATCTTTCAGCTCCTGATACTTGTCATCGAATCGATCTGAAATGTACTTTAGAAAAATCAACCCCAGTACAACATTCTTATATTCTGACGCATCCATGTTACCACGAAGCACACAGGCTGCATCCCATATCTGTTTTTCAAATCCTATGTCGGCTGTATTTTTCGTCATTTATATTTACCTCCGTCATTTTTTCTAGTTTTTTTTACCTTTCATATATTTCCCAGATTTTATTCTACGATCAACAGGCTTTACCGCATCCTCTGGAATTGCCCATGATCTCCCAAATCTTTTACTCCCCTCAACCATTCCTTCTTTACACATCGTTTGAAGGCGCCTTTCTGAGATTCCCCATTTTTCAGCAATTTCTTTCACTGTTAAATATTCCATTCATTTTCTCCTATGAAATCGCATACTTTCACCTAATAAATATTATATTCGTATTACCGCCGGAAATCAACCAAAAGAAGCCCTAGTTGCTTTGAACGGAAAATACTATTCATTGGGTTGGTATCAACTCAATCTAGCTTTAATATCTTATAGCTTTTTCATTTTTATTTTTTGATATAATAATGAATAGTGTTTAAAAAGTAAAAGCCTCTATTAAGCTTCAGCACTCCATATCTCATTCGCCTTCGTTATAATTAACCGTCCATCCTCACATTTCACCTCAATCTGTTCTCCAATGTTAAATCCCAACTCTGAAAGCCATTTTCCTTTCAAAACAATACTCGGTGTCTGCTTATACTGGTACCCTCTTGCTTCATAAACCTTCATTTCTCTATATTTTTTATATGCCATATTCATCTTCTCCTTTTGCCATTTTTTAGACTTCTGCCATAAGATTAAACTTACGCTGAATTATTGCTTCTTTTGCTGATTTATACATTTTGTGAGATACCCCCTTGAACAAGGGAAACGACAACGAGGAATAATTTCCTCGTCTAAGCACAGTTTTAAAATGTAAATTTTAGCGATATGTAGTGGCATAAGTGCCCATTTTATGCTGGTTTCAGGCACTAGGGGGATATCCAACTTTAAAGTCTTAACACCCGATATGGCAAGAATATGCCCTATTCCCGCCGCGGAAAAAAGCTCGCTTACAGTCGAATCCATGTCCGACCTGTCGCCTGTTACCATCGCCACATACACCCCTGCGTCCGTTGCCGTGCAGCATTTACGATACACAGCCTTCAAGGAGGTCTTCAGGCTGTCAAGCCGGTAAACAATCCGGTTTTTCCCTCCTGCCACCGAAATAACCTCCGGCTCTTCAATATAATAGAGATATCCCAGCGATTTATAGTACTGTCGCAGGTCGAATTGTCCCGGATTAGCTGCAGCAGCCGGAACAGGCAGCATGCCTTGTGAAGCTTCAAGTTCCACATTCGCCTCCACATAGTCTCCTCTTCGTGCCGACCAGCCATAAGATGTATTGTCCGATATCTCAAGGACAATATTGTTTACAAGCCTCCTGCCATTTATACAGCATTTTTTTAACATCAGCCTTTTTGAGTATGTCCCCTCCGACACCTTCTCAACCACCCCTGATATGCGAATCACACCACCGCCATATTCTGCTTTTTCCGCCGCAGGTAACTCTTCACTGAATAATTCTTCACTAAATATTTTATTGTCATAATTTTCATGGATATATGTTGTGATAAAACCAACCAGAAATAATAAGAGAAATAAGAATAGCTGAATATACAGGCTTCTATTGTAATTACGTTTTTTTTCATCACCACAGCCTTTTTTATAGCCATAATCCTTATCATGGCTATAATTCTGCCCATAACTATAGCTCTTTTCAAGGCTATAGTTGCAGCCCCTTATATAATTATGTTTATTACATTTATCAGCTTTATTACGCCCTGACAGCATTGGCATCAACCAGATACCGCCGAGTGCTGCCGCCGGCAATAACACCGGCGGCAGGGGCACATTCATTAGTCCAATCAGAACTCCCGACACCGTAAATACAAGTGCCGGAACCATTGGTCTTTTAATTTTTCGATGTCTCAATAATATCCAGGCTCCTCTCCAAAGGCTGTGACAAATCTATTGTATCCCTGAAAATGATATTGGTACTGCTCTTTACCGAAATCTGGACCTTGTTGACATTAGAAAGCTCACAGAGCGAATTTACAATCGAGTATACGGTCACAGCCGGTGATACAGGCAGTATCTCATCCGTCAAAACGGAATCGAAATCAACATAGCATATTCCGTCCTTCGTCTTGACGCTCAGAAGTGTGAGTGTTGCCGGAACCGTTCTAATGTGATTTTCCTCACCGGGTCCCTTGATAAGCTGTTCTATGATAACACGTTCGACGGAAGCCTCCTTGCCGTAGCCTATAGTTATCCGCTCCGGAGCAAGCTTATCCGAATCGGCATTGCCATAGTATATCGACAAATCAACCCATGTCCTGTATGCGCCTGAGCCTATGTCCTCAATAAAATCTGAGGCCAGCATAATTCCCACCGGATTTCCGATTGCATCCTGAAGCGGTTGTTCATTCACATAAAAGCTGACATACTTAATCCCCTGCAGCTGTGTCATGGTCTTGACATACGAAGCCCTGAACATAACCTCATCCTCGACAGAAAGCTGACTGTAGCTATCGGTAAAATATACCGACAATACCTCATCGCTGAGTCTGGTATCTATAATTGTAATATCCCTTCGGACTGTACTTGTATGCTTTCTGCCATACGCCGGATTCTGCATGACTTCCCATAGCTCATGAGCCAGCTTTATCGGATCATCCGCCACCTTTGCAGTGTATACCTCAGATGTCAGAGCCTGCCCGGTCTCGTCAAGATAATAAACAAGATATTGATTTTCACCAAGCTCTTCCACATCATTTTCAGCACCTTTACCTGCATCAGAACATGCACTAAGCACATACATCCCGATAATCAGCATGCAGGCAATGACTGCCAATAAAAATTTATGTTTACGTGAAATTGTTTTCATTGCATTCCTCGTCTTTATGATTTCTTTGCCTGGGTAAGCGGTATCCGCACCGTAAACGTACTTCCCTCACCTTCCTTGCTATATACCCTGATGGCACCCTTATGCATAAGCACCACCGTCTTTGTTATTGCAAGACCAAGTCCCGTTCCTCCTGTCTGGCGTGAACGTGCCTTATCAACACGATAAAATCTCTCAAATATCTTATCCCTGCAATTATCAGGGATTCCGATACCAGAATCGGCAACTGTCAGATAAAAGAACTTATGGTCTGCATTTACTGAAACTCTCACCCAGCCATTAGCAACATTATATTTTATTCCATTTTCGACAAGATTGGTTACAACCTGAGTAATTTTCACCTCGTCAATCTCTGCCACAACAGGTCTGAAGCTCTCAAGCACAAGTTCAATATTCTTCTCCTCGGCTATAGGCTTAAGTCTCTTTAGGACATGCTCAACAAGTTCGTTTATATTCTGCGGTGCAAGATTAAGTCCCGCTGCCGTCTTATCCATGCGGACAAGGGAAAGAAGGTCATTGATTATCTGACTCTCCCTGTCAATCTCCTCAACAATATCGTGCATGAATTCCTTATATAGTTCATTCGGAACATCCTGCTGCATATTAAGTGAATCGGCAAGCACCTTTATCGAGGTTATCGGCGTCTTAAGCTCATGTGAAACATTTGAAACAAACTCCTGCCTTGAATCATCAAGTGTTTTCAACCTTTCAAGCAGCTTATTCACCTCCGTTGATATAAGACACACCTCGCCAAGCCCCTTATCTTCATCAAGTCTTTTATCCATATATCCGCTTGTCATTCCATGTATTGCCTCTGCAAGTTTTATGAAAGGTCTGCTTATTCCAAACGCATACGCAAGTGCCACAAGCACCATGATGGTAAATGTTACGTCTATAGCCGATGTAATAAAGCGTTCGATATATCTTACGTTCTCCCTTATGGATGTATCAGGCACAGCGAACATAAGAACTCCAATTATATTATTTCCATTAGAGGAATATATCGGCTGTGTTATCTCTATTATTCCGTATTTGCTGTCATAGCTGCTGGTTACTATACCATGAAAAGCCTGATTTACTTCGTAGGACACAAGAGTCTTATTTTCCTGATCAACATAAGTATCCTTAACCACATTATAGTTAGACGCAACTACCACAATACGTCCGGAATATATATAGGAAAGCTGCTCGACCTGCGCATTGATTCTGTCATCATACTGTCTGTCAAAATATCCACTCTTACCGATATCGGCTGATAAGATATTACCTGTATTAAGAAGCTTCGTTTCCAGCTGTTTTATCTGTCTTTCAAGGAAGCTGTTTACGACTATTCCCCTTACAGCAAGAAGCGGGACTACGGAAGCTGCAAGTATCATAATCACTGCCGTGAACCGTATGCTTACTATGTGCTTTCCTATTGTCCTCAGCATAGACAAAAGTTTATTTTTCATATCATATCCTTTTATTTGCGACTGTTTTCTATTCACTGCTTAAAGAAATAACCCATCCCCCACTTAGTGTGGACATACTCCGGCTCACTCGGATTAGACTCAATCTTCTCTCTGAGTCTCCTTATATGCACGTCAACTGTCCTGGCATCTCCCGGATAGTCATAGCCCCAGATAAGGCTAAGAAGCATCTCCCTGCCGTATACCTTATTCGGATTGGTCACTAAAAGCTCAAGGACATCATACTCCTTGGTTGTAAGACTGATTTCCTTTCCCTTTATATACACATGTCTGTTATTCCTGTCCATGACCATATTTCCCGCCACAATACGTGTCGACGGATCAGCTGTGGCAATATGCCTGTTTCTTCTCTTAATCGCCTTGATTCGTGCCTTTACCTCAAGTATATTAAACGGCTTGGTCATATAATCATCCGCACCATAATCAAGACCAAGTATCTTATCCATATCCTCACTCTTTGCCGTTATCATTATAATCGGAACATCCGAAAACTCTCTCACCTGCTGGCACACAGTATAACCATCCATCTCAGGCAGCATGACATCAAGCAGAATAATATCGTAATTATTAGCCTTTATAAGGTCTAACGCCTCCCTTCCGTCATAAGCACACGATACCTCCATGCCATCCTGCTCCAGGCTGTATTTTATCCCCTTTACAATGAGCTTTTCATCATCGACTACCAATACCTTATCCGCCATTTTTCCCCTTTCAGCCACTCTTCAAGCAATGTATTTTAATTAACACAAATGTATTCTCTTATTTTGGAAAAAGCACTCTCCTTGATTCCGCCCACACACATAATATCCTCGATACATGTAAAAAAACCATTGGTATTACGGTAATCAATAATTGCCTCTGCGCGTGATTTTCCTATCCCCGGAAGTGTCATCAGAGCTTCCGCATCAGCGCTGTTTATATTGACCATTGAACTTCTATTATCTGAATTTTCCTGTTGATATGAAATACTTCCCTTGTCCTCATACTCCTCGTAATCAGGAATATACAGCTTCTGTCCGTCATATACATGCTCAGCAAGATTCACAGCCTCAAGACAGCCGTTGTCTGTGACACCGCCCGCCTTATCTATCAGCTCATATACTCTTGAATCCTCATAAGCCTCGTATACTCCCGGATTTACTACGTTTCCACATACATATACGAATATAGTCTTAAGTGTTTCCGCTATATATGTCTCCTCCGCATGAGTATCCGATGAGCCAGCCGAGGTTACTTCTTCATACTGTTCACTCTCCGTATGCTGCCCTATGGTATAGGTTTCACCCTTTTTTGATGTACATGAGTATAGAAAGCCACATGCCACAATAGAAAACACACCTGCCACATAAATAAAAACCTTATAAAATCTTTTTTTTGCCATCTTCTCTCCTTATGTCTGTCTCATAAGGTCCCTCTATTTCAGGAAAGATAACCTGCCTTTTTATTGTAACCAAAAAACCCGGCTATTGCAACCGGGTTTTCAACATTTCCAACTCTATTTTTCATCTATTATTCTTCACTGCCGGACTCACTATCTGTTCCGCCGTCAGACTGCCAGTTCTTATAAAGGTAATCGCGCACATTAGAAAGGCTCTGCACATCCCCTGTCCCTTCCGCAAGCTGGTGCATTGTAATTTCAAGCAGCGCATAAAATTCATCGCTGTACATAAGCTTAAGCTTAGGAACAGACTTGTCGTAGGATTCGTATATCCTGTCAAGATTCTCGTCCTCATTGTCTATTCTCCTGCATGAAGGCACACCCGCTGTCTCATATAATTTTCCTGCACCGGTATATGTGAGGAACTTTGCAAAGCTCTCCACAACCGCTATATCATCAGAAAAAGGATTGACCGCCACCACAGTTGTAACAGACAGCGGTGCACTCTTTACCTCTTCACTCATATCCGGGAAAGCTGCCACTCCGACATTTAACCCATCCTGAACCTTCGCCCTCTGATACATCTGTACATCGCCGATGGTGAACACAATGGAACCCTGTTCAAAATCATTGATACATGAATAGTAGTCCACACTGTTAATATCAATGTAAAAATATTCAATAAGCTGCTTATATAATTCCGCCGCTTTTGTGAGGTCGGTTGTAATATTGAATATATTTGTCTTGTCGTCTCCAGCTTTTCCGCCTATATCAAGGTACGCTCCCAGATATCCATAATTATAAAAAATATCCTTAAGGTCACATGTAAAAACAGAACTTATGCTGCTGCCTGCCGGAACCTCAAGATTTTCCGCAAAAAGCTTGATTGCCTCAAAATTACTCATATCGGCATCCTGCACATAATCCCTGTTATAGATAAGAAAGCTCGTATCATAGCTTAACGGATAAGCGATAAGCTTATCATTATATGTGCAGGCATTGAGTGCAGTCTGACTATAGTTATACACATTATATATGTCCGTAAGACGGTTTTCGGAGGCAATACCGGCAAGCTTTACCTGCTCTAAATTGTCATTGTCAACCAGGTACAAATCCACCTTTCCCGGTTTTACCGCTTCTGAGGTAAGTGTGGACATATAATCTGTCTCAGGTATATATTCAATATTGATATGGACATTTTTATTGGCATTCTCATACTGTGCGGCACACATACTCAGATAATCCGAATATATCTCATCGCTGTACCATAAATTGATGTCAACCTGCCTGTCCTCCTCCATACTCCCGGCAGTTGTCTCCTCCGATGCTGTCTCATCCTCGACATACTGAATCCTGCAGCCGGATATACCTGCCATAACAAGTGCTCCACACATAGCTGCACCTATAAATCTTTTTAAAACAGAACCTGATCTCATATATAAAATATAACCTTTCAATTATTACTATGAGGCGGTCTTATACACATTTCTCCAGAATATCAATCATCTCATCCACATTCTGCTTAGTAATAATAAGCGGCGGTACAAATCTGAGAGTATTAAGTCCCGCACTGATAACTATAAGCCCATGCTCTCTCGCAGCCCTTACAACATTTCCAACCGGAAGTTCATCCTTAAACTGCATACCGCACATAAGACCAAGCCCTCTTACCGCCTTGACACTGCTGTGCCTGCCGGCAAAGTCCTTAAGCCTTTCCATAAGATAAGGTGCCACCTCATTCACATGTCCTATAATATCATTTTCCGCAAATAAGTCAAATACCTTTGACGCAGCAGCAGTTGCAAGAGGGTTTCCACCGTAGGTTGTTCCATGATCACCGGGAACTAAAACCTTATCGCATTTGCTTCCTGCCACAAACGCTCCTACAGGTATTCCGCAGCCTAACGCCTTGGCAGATGTCACCACATCCGGCATAACACCGTACTGCTGGTATGCGAACATTGAGCCTGTTCTTCCCATGCCGCACTGAATCTCGTCAAGTATGAGAAGCATGTCATTCTCATCGCACAGCTTTCTAAGTCCCTCCAGAAATTCCTTATCGGCAGGAAAAATTCCGCCTTCACCCTGAACGGTCTCACATATTATCGCACAGGTCTTTTTATTCACAAGAGCCTTCACGCTCTCAAGATTATTGTACTCAGCGAAACGTATTCCCGGAATAAGAGGTCCGAACGCCTCCCTGTAATGCGCATTTCCGGTCACAGACAGTGCTCCCATGCTCCTTCCGTGGAACGAATGCTCCATGGCAATTATCTCATGGTCCGTACAGTTGTCACGAAGATATGCGTATTTTTTTGCAAGCTTTAACGCCCCCTCTATAGCCTCCGTTCCGCTGTTGGTAAAGAATGCCTTGCTAAGCCCCGTTGCCCTGACAAGCTTCTGTGCGGCTTCAGCAAGCGGTTCACTGTAGTAAAGGTTGGAAATGTGCACAACCTTATCAATCTGTGCCTTAAGTGCCTCATTATAATCCTTATAATTATAACCAAGTGCATATACGGCTATACCTGCCGCGAAATCAAGGTACTTATTTCCCTCCACATCATACAGATACACTCCGTCACCGTGGTCAAGCACCAAATCAGCCCTGTTGTATGTATGGATAAGATTCTCTTCGGCTTTGTTTATAATATTATTTGTCTTTATCTCCATCATAAAACCTCTCTGCATTTCTGTCTATTATTGCCGTTCCAACACCCTTGTCCGTGAAAATCTCAAGAAGCAGGCAATGCGGAATACGTCCGTCCATGATATGTACCCTTGATACACCATTCTCAATCGCATCAATGCAGTTATTGAGCTTAGGAAGCATACCTCCGCCGATATTTCCATTCCCTATAAGCTCTTCGGCCTCTGTAAGGCTAAGCTCTGAAATAAGTGACTCAGGGTCATCTGCAATTCTTCTCACACCTTCAATATCTGTGAGGAAAGCTAACTTCTCAGCCTTTACTGCCTTAGCTATGGCACATGCCGCATCATCCGCATTGATATTGTAGGTATTATAGTCATCATCAATTCCTATAGGACATATAATCGGGATAAAATCATTTTCAAGGAGCGTATTTATAAGCGATGGGTCAACCTTAGTGACCTCGCCGACAAAGCCGATGTCCTGTCCGCCCGACAGCTTCCTGCTCACATGGATTGTGGCTCCGTCCTTTCCGCTTATTCCCGCAGCCTTCACGCCAAGCTGCTCGACTAGGTTGACAAGGCTCTTATTGACTCTGTTTAATACCATCTCGGCAATCTCCATCGTAGGCTCATCCGTAACCCTGAGTCCGTTCACGAACTTCGGCTCCATGCCGGATTTGGCAACCCAGCGGCTTATCTCCTTGCCTCCGCCATGTACGATAATCGGCTTGAAGCCGACAAGCTTTAAAAGAACCACATCCTCAATGACCTTCTTTTTAAGCTCCTCATCAACCATTGCACTTCCACCGTATTTTACCACAATAACCTTGCGGTTAAATTTCTGAATATAAGGCAATGCCTCTATGAGGACATTAGCCTTTGCCATCTCATTGTCATAATTACGCATTTTCAATCTCCCAATTCAGTTTTTTATGAATAGCTTCGTCAACTGTTCAGCTTCTGTAATCAGCATTAATTGACACATATTCATGTGTGAGGTCGCAGCCGTAAGCTGTTGCCGACTCAGTACCCTGCTTTACATCGGCGATTGCGATTACATGCTCCTTGGAAAGAATCTCGGTTGCCTTCTCCTCGCTGTAATCCGTCGCCTTGCCGTCCTCAACGATTTTTAACTCTCCTGCCTCACTCTTGAACCATATATCAACCTTCTCCGGGTCAAAATCAACACCAGAATAGCCCATTGCGCAGAGTATTCTCCCCCAGTTCGCGTCATGTCCATAGATTGCAGCCTTGGTAAGACTGGAGGTGATGACAGACTTTGCAAGCACCTTCGCGTCCGCCTTGGTCTTTACATTCTTCATCTGCACCTCAAAAAGACAGGTAGCTCCCTCTCCGTCACCCGCTATCTTCTTGGAAAGCTCACACAGGATGTAGAAAAGCGCATCGTAAAACTCTTTATATCCTGTGCTGCTCTCATTCTCGATTTTCCTATTACCCGCCATTCCATTTGCAATAAGGAGAACCGAATCGTTGGTCGATGTATCTCCGTCAACCGAAATCATGTTAAAGGTATCATCAACTATTGAGCGCAGCATCGTCTGTAAAAGCTTCTCATCAACAGCCGCATCCGAGGTGATAAAGCAGAGCATTGTCGCCATATTCGGATGTATCATTCCTGAGCCCTTACACATTCCGCCTATATGTACAGGAACACCATCCACCTCAAACTCAACGGCAGCCTGCTTTGACTTAGTATCCGTTGTCATAATAGCCTCCGCAGCCAGTGCTGCATCTGCCGCTGCCGCCCCAAGCTGTCCCGGAAGCTGCTTTATTCCCTTACCTATAATGTCCATAGGAAGCTGCTTTCCGATAACTCCCGTGCTCGCAACAAGCACAGCGTCCTCACTTATTCCAAGCTCCGCCGCTGTCTGCGCTGCCATCAGGCGGCACTTCTCATAGCCTTCATCACCTGTACAGGCATTCGCGATACCGCTGTTCACCACGATTGCCTGTGCACTCTCAGACTCGAACACAACCTTCTTGTCCCACTTGACCGGAGCCGCACACACTCTGTTGGTTGTAAAAGTTCCCGCCTTGACACAAGGTGCCTCTGAAAATACAAGTGCCATATCCTTCTTGACATTATTCTTAATTCCGGCATTAAGACCTGTCGCCTTAAAACCCTTCGCAGCACATACGCCGCCTTCAATGCACTTCATATACTTATCCTCCTGATTCTATATTTATGGTATTGAGGGTCAAAGGATATTCCTGCCCTCATTTGATACCCGGGAATTTTTCCGCCGTAAAGCAGCCCCGCAGGCCTGAAACATTATGCTGCTATGGGAACACCGGTGCTCCCATAAGCCCTTCCTTCTCATCGAAGCCGAACATTATGTTCATATTCTGTATTGCCTGTCCTGCGGCACCCTTAACAAGATTATCTATAGCTCCCATCATAATCACACGGCCTGTACGCGGTTCAACCTTATAGCTGATATCCACAAAGTTACTTCCCTCAACCCAGCGTGTCTCCGGATATACGTCCTTGTCAAGCAGCCTTATAAAGTATTCATCTGCATAATGCTTCTCATAAGCACTGCGTATCATCTCATCTGTGACCCCATCCTTCAAATCAGCGTATGCAGTCACCAGTATTCCCCTGTTCATCGGAACAAGATGTGGTGTGAAAATAAGCTTAACCTCCTCACCTGCCGCATAAGAAAGCTGCTCTTCAATCTCCGGTGTATGTCTATGTGTCCCGACACCGTAAGCCTTAATGCTCTCATTAACCTCACAGTACAGATTGGCTACCTTGGCGCCTCTGCCCGCGCCTGAGGTTCCGGACTTGGCGTCAATTATGATGGACTGTGGCTTTATAAGCCCTTCCTTCACAAGCGGATATATTGTTAAAATTGAACAGGTTGTATAACAGCCCGGGTTTGCAAGAATCCTCGTATCCTTTATCCTGTCACGATTCAGCTCACACAGTCCGTACACAGCCTCAGCTATATACTGTGGTGCCGCATGTTCAAGCTTATACCATTCCTCATACACCTTGACGTCCTTCAGTCTGAAATCAGCACTTAAATCTATTACCTTTACCTTAGACAAAATATCATCATTCACAAGGGAGGCGCATAATCCCTGAGGTGTAGCCGTGAATATCACATCAACCTGTGAAGCTAACTCTTCCATATTGTCATCCCGGCATACATCATCGACAAGCTTAAACATGTTCTGATAAACCTGTGAATACTTCTTATCTATATAGCTTCTCGAGCCATACCATACAATCCGGACATCCTTGTGTCCAAGCAGCAGCCTTACGAGTTCATTTCCCGCATAACCTGTAGAACCGATAATACCAACCTTCACCATAGCGCACATCTCCTGTTTAATCTTATACAGAGATAAAATCTCTGTTTATTCCTATCTTATTATTCATGCCTTCAAAAGTCCATACCTAATTTATATATATCCGTATCCAAAAGCTATCTTCCCGGAATTTTTCAGAGCAGCTTTCCGGAATATATTTCCACACATATATATTTCCCTGCTTCTTCCAGCTTGATTTTTTATAAATATACATCATTTATGAATATTATGCAACAAAAAATTGAAAAAAACTGGATAAACTCTTGCATATAATGTATTTTTGATGTATATTTATTTCAGTGTTTGCAACAAGGCGTATACAGACGCAAAGGACGCATACATAAGTAATCCAATCAGGAGGAATATTAATATGAAAGACAAAGTTATTCTCGCGTACTCCGGCGGTCTTGATACCACCGCAATCATCCCTTGGCTTAAGGAAAACTATAATTATGATGTAGTATGCTGCTGCATAGATGTCGGCCAGGAAAGTGAGCTTGACGGACTTGAGGAGAGAGCTAAGCTCTCCGGCGCTGAGAAATTATACATTCTTGATGTCGTTGACGAATTCGTAGATGACTATATTTTACCTACAGTTATGGCTGATGCCGTATACGAGCACAAGTACCTTCTCGGTACATCATTTGCGCGTCCGCTCATCGCTAAGAAGCTTGTTGAGATTGCCCGCAAGGAGAACGCTGTCGCAATCTGCCACGGTGCAACAGGCAAGGGTAATGATCAGGTTCGTTTTGAGCTTTCAATCAAGGCTCTGGCACCTGATATCAAGATTATCGCTCCTTGGAGATGCAACGAGACATGGAAGATGCAGTCACGTCAGGATGAGATTGATTACTGCAAGGCTCATGGTATAGACCTTCCATTCTCAGCAGACAACAGCTACAGCCGCGACCGCAATATCTGGCACATCAGCCATGAAGGTCTTGAGCTTGAGGACCCTGCCAACGAGCCTAACTATGACCATCTTCTTGTGCTTGGAGTATCACCTGAGAAGGCTCCTGATGAAGCTGAGTATGTATCCCTCACATTCGAGAAGGGCCGCCCTGTTGCAATTAACGGAGAGAAGATGAAGGCTTCCGATATTTTAAGAAAGTTAAACAAGCTTGGCGGAAAGCACGGTATCGGAATCGTTGATATCGTTGAGAACCGTGTTGTCGGCATGAAGAGCCGTGGCGTGTATGAGACACCGGGCGGAACAATCCTTATGGCAGCTCATGAGCAGCTTGAAGAGCTCATCCTTGACCGTGACAGCCTTTCCTTTAAGAAAGGAATCTCCGAGAAGTTCGCCAACATCGTATACGAAGGAAAGTGGTTCACACCTCTTCGCGAGGCATGCCAGGCATTCGTAGAGTCTCTTGACGAGAAGGTTACAGGTGAGGTTAAGATGAAGCTCTATAAGGGCAACATCATCAAGGCAGGCACAACAAGCCCTAACTCACTTTACAGTGAGACACTTGCAAGCTTCACAACAGGTGAGCTCTATGACCACCATGACGCTGAGGGCTTTATCAACCTCTTCGGTCTTTCAATGAAAGTTCGTGCCATGTTAGAGGAGAAGAAGTAATGAAAACTATCGATATTGTTGTACCATGCTATAACGAACAGGAAGTTATCGCAGCTTACTACGAGGAAACCTCCAAGCATGTGGCAGCTATCAATAATTACTCTTTCAGATACATTTTTGTAAATGACGGGAGCAGGGATAACACCCTGCTCCTGCTAAAGGGACTTGCCGCAGACCATGATGATGTACGGTACGTCTCTTTTTCGCGTAATTTTGGTAAGGAAGCCGCCATGTTTGCGGGACTAAAAAATACAACCGCGGACTATGTCATCGTGATGGACGCAGATCTTCAGCACCCTCCCGCACTTTTCCCAAAGCTTATCGAAGGAATTGAAGAAGGGCATGACTGTTGTGCTGCCTACAGAACAACCCGCACAGGTGAAAAGAAAATCAGAAGCTTTTTTTCACAGTCATTCTATAAGCTTAACAACAAGCTGACCAACACAAAAATGCCTTATGGTGCGGTAGATTATCGTATCATGTCAAGACAGATGGTCAACAGCCTCGTGGAGCTTCCTGAAAAAGAACGCTTTTCCAAGGGTCTGTTCTGCTGGGTCGGTTTCGACACTAAATGGATTCCTTACGAAAATGTTGAGCGCACCCTCGGAACAACCAAATGGAAGTTTTCCGGTCTTGTTAAATATGCGATGGACGCAATCATCTCATTTTCCGTTGCCCCTCTGCGCATGCTCTCCGTCATAGGTGCAACAATCAGTTCACTTGCACTTTTATACGGATTTTATCTTCTTATAAAGACACTGGTGTTCGGAAAAGATTTACCGGGCTATGCCTCCACCATCATAATACTGCTCTTCCTCGGCGGAATTATAGAGCTTAGTATAGGTATCATAGGTGAATATCTGGCAAGAATCTTTACAGAGGTGAAGCAGCGCCCTATTTATATAGAAAAGGAAAGCAACATAAATAAAGATAAGGAAAAAGACATTAGTAATGAAAAATCTGATAAATAAGCTTATAGAGAAATTTTTTACCCGTGAAGTTATTAGTTACCTTATTTTCGGCGTGTTGACAACCGTTGTAAATTTTGTATTCTACTGGCTGTTTACTGAGGTTTTTGCGGTATACTATATCACCTCTAACGTAATTGCATGGGTTTTTGCAGTAGTTTTTGCATATATAACAAACAAATTATTTGTATTCGAGAGCAAAAGCTGGGAGCCTGCCATCGTTTTCAAGGAAGTCATTTCCTTCGGAGCAGCGAGAATCATCTCCCTGCTTTTTGAGACAGGCTTTCTGGCGCTCACCGTAGAAATAATAGGAGTACCTGAGCTTATAGCTAAGGTAATTGCAGCAGTTTTCGTTGTAATCATAAACTACGTTGCCAGCAAATTATTTATATTTAAGAAGAAAAAATAGGGGTTATTTTTGACATGAGATTCAAAGAAAAAAAAGCAATACATCCAATGTATTTCATTTCTTTTTTCCTTCCGCTGATTATCATGATTGCAATTTTTGCGGTCCGCGGAATATATCCTTTCGGAGACAATGTATATCTGCGTTCAGACATGTACCACCAGTACTGTCCGTTCTTTTCGGAGCTGTGGGACAAGATACGCAACGGCGGCAGTCTTTTTTATTCCTGGGAGATAGGACTGGGTTCTAATTTTTCCGCTTTATATGGTTATTATCTTTCCAGCCCGCTCAACTGGTTTGTGGGATTTTTTCCTCACAGCTTCATAATTGAGCTGATGAACATAATTATTCTTATCAAACTTGCTCTCGCCTCGACAACCTTTACCTATTATATTGCAAAGCGCTTCAACGTGCGCAATATAACAGTATCAATTTTTGGTATGTTTTATGCTCTTTCAGGCTTCACGGCAGCATTCAGCTGGAATCTCATGTGGTTCGACTGCATGCTTCTGCTCCCACTGGTGCTGTTAGGGCTTGAAAGTCTTATAAAAGAAGATAAGGGTCTGATGTACTCAATCACGCTCGGACTTACAATACTGTCCAACTACTATATTGCCATCATGGTATGCATAAGTGTTGTTTTCTATTTTTTTGTGCTGCTTGTGACAATGCCTGTTCCTGAGAAAAAAACAGTATATCTTCAGAAAATTGGTTACTTTACAATATTTTCACTGCTTGCAGGTGCCATGTCCGCCGTTATACTGCTTCCTGAGCTCTATGCTCTCGGACTCACAGCCTCAAGCGACATAAGCTTTCCAAAGACACTTACCCAGTATTTTTCAGTTGTTACTGTCCTCAACAGACAGCTTGCAAATACAGAAGTGTGCATAGGTCTTGAACATCTTCCAAACATATATTGCGGTGTGGCTGTGTTCCTGCTCTACCCGCTATATATTTTTAACAGGAAAATAAGCGCCCGCGAAAAGATTGCAAAATCAGTTCTGCTCTTTGTATTCATATTCGCGTTCAGCTTCAATATACCGAATTTTATATGGCATGGCTTCCACTACCCTAATTCACTTCCGGCAAGGCAGTCATTTGTCTACATCTTCATACTGCTCACCATGTGCTTCGACGCATACAAGGATATGAAGGACTATAGCACAAGCCAGCTTGCAAAGGCATTCGGATTATTTTTAATCTACCTTCTGTGGCTCGACCACAGCGGCGGGGATAATGACCCTGAATATGGCATTCTGTTTGTGAATGCGTTTTTCATGCTGTTGTATGTGATTGTGGCACTTCTCTATAAGAAGGATAAGCTCAAGATACACTTTATCGTCTTTCTTCTGTTCTGTGTAAGCTGCATAGAATGTACGATGAACATGGAGGAAACCGGCTACAGCACCACAGGGCGAAGCGCATATTTCAAGGACTATGACTCTGTAAAGACCCTCACCACGGAGCTTTCCGAATCCGACGATACCTTCTACCGTATCGCCAAGGCTTTCGGCTACCGCTCAAAAAACGATGCCGCATGGCATAATTTCAACAGTGCAAGTACCTTCTCGTCCACCGCTTATGCCGGCGTGACAGAGCTGTTCGGAAGACTCGGGCTTGAACATTCCATGAATGCCTACGCAGACCATGGTGCTACCCCTCTTGTATACTCAATGTTCGACATCAAATATATTTTGAGCAACAAGGAGCTTACAGATACCACAACGCTGGAGCTTGTCGGCACAGCTGACGATGAGTACTTATATCATGCAAAGTACACTCTTCCTCTCGGCTACATGGTAAGCTCAACCATAAATGATGACTGGAATTACAAAAACAGCAATCCTTTCTCGGTACAAAATGATTTTGTACAGGAGAATACAGGCATTAGCTCTCTCTTTACAACAATAGATTTCAATAATAACGATAAGGGCGGAATAACAATTGATGTTGAAAAGGATGAGCATGTCTATGTATATATTGGTAATAAATCAGTAAAGACAGCCAAGGTTACCATAGACGAGAGCAATGAGAACTTCGCCGGTATCAACCACGGCAGAATAATTGACCTTGGCTGGCAGACTGCCGGAACACTTATCAAAATAGCGGACAAGGATGGCGAGGAAGCCCTCAATGCATACGTCTACACCATGAACGCGGACAAATTTATTGAGGCTTACAATATCTTAAATACACAGGGACTTGACGTTACAGCCTATTCCGATACTAAAATTTCCGGAACAATACATGTAAATGAAGCCGGAATACTGATGCTGTCAATTCCTTATGATCCTAGCTGGACACTAAAGGTAAATGGAGTTAAAACGGAAATCACTGAAATTGCAGAGGCTCTCATCGGCGTTGAGCTCGAACCGGGTGACTACACGATTGAGCTCTCATTCACACCGCGTGGCTTCAAGCCCGGCATAATGATTACATTTACATCTGTTGTAATACTCTTCATCATATACTGCTTCTACAGAAAGGAAGCCGGCAAGAAATTTCTTCCTTTTACAAAGGCGAAGGGAATTCCGGATAATAGTTCCGAAAACACAGCCAAAGCGGCAGCCGACAGTGACAGTTCTATTTCATGTACCAACGCTGTTGCAAATGACAATTCTATTGCTGATAATAACGCTGTAACAGATAACGGCTCTGCTGCAGGCAATGATGTTTCACCAGATGACACATCTTCGGATATAACAGACAAAAAAATATAAATTACTCTATGGAGGACACAACCATGAAGCTCTGGGGCGGACGTTTCACAAAGGAAACCAATCAGTTAGTAAACAATTTCAACGCATCTCTTCCCTTCGACAGGAGATTCTATAAGCAGGACATCGAGGGAAGCATTGCACATGTAACAATGCTTGCAAAGCAGGGAATATTGTCAAGTGAGGACAAGGAGGCAATCATAGCCGGACTCACCTCAATCCGCAATGATATAGACAGTGGTGCCTTACAGTTCGATGACGAAGCGGAGGACATCCACAGCTTCGTTGAGGCTGAGCTTATATCCCGTATCGGTGACGCCGGAAAACGCCTGCATACAGGAAGAAGCCGCAACGACCAGGTCGCTCTAGACATGAGACTCTACACACGCGACGAGCTTACACAGACCGATGAGCTTTTAAAAGGTCTTTTGAAGGTGATTCTCAGAATCATGAAGGAAAACACCGAAACCTACATGCCGGGCTTTACACATCTTCAGAAAGCCCAGCCTATCACCGTGGCACACCATTTTGGTGCATATTTTGAAATGTTCTCAAGGGACAGAGGCCGTATCGCTGATATTTATAAGAGAATGAACTACTGCCCTCTCGGTGCAGGGGCTCTCGCCGGAACCACCTATCCTCTTGACCGTGAATACACAGCCTCTCTTCTCGGCTTTACAGGTGCAACAGCCAACAGCATTGACTCTGTATCCGACCGTGACTATTTAATCGAATTTTTAAGTGCCATGTCGACAATCATGATGCATTTAAGCCGTTTTTCAGAGGAAATCATAATCTGGAACTCCAACGAATACCGCTTTATAGAGCTTGATGACGCTTACAGCACCGGCAGCTCCATAATGCCGCAGAAAAAGAACCCGGACATTGCAGAGCTTGTCCGTGGAAAGACCGGGCGCGTGTATGGTGCTCTCATGTCATTACTCACAACCATGAAAGGGCTGCCTCTCGCCTACAACAAGGACATGCAGGAGGACAAGGAGCTCACCTTCGACGCAATCGACACCACAAAGGGCTGTATACTCCTCTTCACCGGAATGCTCGACACAATGTCCTTCAACAAGGAGGTTATGGAAAAGAGTGCGATGGCGGGCTTCACAAATGCCACCGACGCTGCCGACTACCTTGTAAACCACGGTGTTCCGTTCCGCGACGCACACGGCATAATCGGCCAGATAGTCCTCTACTGCATAGACAAGGGAATCTCCATAGACGAGATGAGCCTTGAGGAGCTTAAAGCTATCTGCCCTGTATTTGAAAGTGATATCTATGATGCCATCTCCTTAAAGACCTGCGTTGAGAAGAGACTCACCAAGGGTGCACCAAGCCCTGCTGCAATGAAGGAGGCCATTGCCAGGTATGAGGAGTATCTTAGCGAATAGCCACAGCTAGAATATCTACTGTTCATACAGACATTACGTCCGGAATCAGAATTAACTTCTATTTCTGAATTTTAAAATAATACTTACAATAAAAATAAACCGATAATTCACATACTTCATGGGAATCATCGGTTTATTTTATTGCAGCTCATAGCAAGCTATTATATGGTATCTAACTATTACATGGTATCATATTATTACATGGCGGAAGCACTATCTTTCGCACTTATCCAGCTCTGCACCTGCTCTATACTCGCATTTACGGCGGTGGCAATGTTCTCAACCGCCATTCCCATCTTCGCAAGTGCCATCGATGTCTCCCTCTGTGCCTGAATACGTCCTTCCGCAATCCCACTTGCCAGTCCTTCCACACTGCCCTCCTGCTTCGCAGCGTCCAAGGCCTCCTCAATCTCATCCTTCATAAGTCTTCTCAGCGCTTCACACATTGTATTATCCCTCCTCACCTTCTCATATAGCTCATAGTTTGCGGACATGCTCACCTGCAGCACCGCGTCCGCGTCTGATTTCTCACTCTTTCCTATGTAGCCCTCAGCATCCTTTAAAAATGTCTCTATATCCTTCTCATCCACATTTCTTGACAGCACACGAAAACTGTTATGCAGTCCCTGAGACAGCTCCTTTGTCACAACTATCTGTGTCGGAATAAAAAAATTCTTCAGATAATATATCCCATCATACATCTTTTCGATTTCTATTCCCTGTCTTTTTAGAGTGGCAATCATGCCTGCAGGATATGACTCACGCATCATTGAGATTGTAAGCTCATTGGCTGAAACCGCATCAACCTTCTCTCCCAATGCCTTGTACATACATGCATAGGCTGTTGCCTTATAAAAATCATCTATCGACATGGAATCTCCGGGACTTTTATATTCAATTATATTGTTCTGCCTGAATATGTGACCAATCTGATTTTTTATCCTGATGTTCTTATTCTTCTCAATTATCAGCAGGTCTATCTGTAATGGCTTCCTGCTTAAATTATACTCCGAATAAAATTCAAGTGCATCTCTGTCCTCATTGAACTCAAGCCGCGCAGCGGCACAGAATGCCGGATGCCACTGAAGCTTAATTCTCTCATTATTCAATTGTAATGCCTCCTTGTGTATTGCAGGAAACATTATGCATATCCAAAACATCGTGCTCCTGCTGTTGTCTATGGGATTCAAAAGCACGAATGTCTTAAACGCGAATAATTAGATTATACAGAAATATAAGAACTATGCTTTTAGATAAAGATACCATAATGTATCATGTTTAGCAATAGTATTTGTAAATTTCTATATTTAATATTATATTTTGTGTACCAATTTTACCGTCCCTGATGCTTTTCCAGCTTTTTTTTCTCCTTCAATGTGCTTATCACATGTTGCATGGCTGCGCAAGGATGATGAAGCATCATCCTCGGTCCCGAAAAACGCATTACCTCACGTATTTTTTCGCGCATTTCTGGCTTATAGCAGTGCACCCTGCAGTTTGAGCAGAAGGTCTTGTTCTCCATGAACGGACATCGGTCGCTCCTGCTTCGCGCGTAGCTTTCTAACTCCGCACATTCAGCGCAGAGTTCCTTTTTTGTACCATGCTTCCTGTTGCAGTACAGCTTTATCATAAGTGAAACCATAGCCTTCTCAGCCTCACGCTTAGCGGCAATATCTTTTTTATTACTCATAAAAATCCCCCTGTCACTATCAGCTCATCCGTCCATTCTCAACAGAGTACACCTTGTCCGCAATCCTCATCGTGGACTCACGGTGTGATACAAGCACGATTGTCTTGTCCTCCCTGCCGTCATTGAGTGCCTTTAAAATAACGGCTTCGTTGAGACTGTCAAGATTGCTTGTAGGCTCATCTAAGAGCATGAACGGCGCATTGTGCAGGAATGCCCGCGCAAGTCCGATACGCTGCCTCTCTCCACCGGAAAGTGTATCTCCAAGCTCACCAACCTGAGTGTCATAGCCATCCGGCAGGCTCATTATGAAGTCATGTACGGAAGCCTTTTTGCAGGCTGCCTCAAGCTCCTCCTGCGCCGCATCAAGCTTGGCAATCAGGAGATTGTTTCTTATCGTATCGTGGAAAAGCTGTGTCTCCTGTGTCACAAAGCCTTCCATTCTCCTTAGATTGTCCGTATTGATATGCTCAATATCATGTCCGGATATATTGATACTTCCATTGTCAACTCTCCAGAACCGCATGAGAAGCTTAAGGAAGGTTGACTTTCCGCTTCCGCTCTTACCTACAATGCCTACAACACTGTTCTTAGGCAGTTCAACCGAGAAAGCTTTCAAGATATCCTCACCATCATAAGCAAATGTGACATTTTCTGCGTCTGCACCATCAAAGCTTATTTCCGTTTCTCCGCTTACATCCTCAACAAGAGGGCTCTCCTCCAGAATATCAAGCACTCTGTTTCCAGCGGCAAAGGTATTCTGTAAGGTACTTCCAAGTGCGGCAAGTGCCACGCAAGGTCCGAATGAACTCATGAGTGCAAGCACAGGGATAATCACTCCGTCAAAATCGACAAGTCCCTGATTGTAATAGTGCGCTGCAGTGAACAGCATTATCATGTCAAATACCAGAATCACCGTATTGGTCACAGCGGTATTTCTCCCCGAATTGTTCTTCATGCGCTTCTCATCCGCGGCAAGAGCATCGCTTCTCTCATTCATCTGTGCGGTACGCCCTTTCCCCTGCCCGAACTGTATAATCTCGTCAAGACCGCGAAGGCTCTCAAGCACGAAACTGCTCAGCTCACCCGACATGGTACGGAACCTCATTCCGTCATCCCCGCTCAGTCTGCTCATGGAAAGTGGGATAACTATTCCTACCAGAAGATATGCGCACAGAGCAATCAAGCCGAATACAGGTTGATAGCTTCCAATAACCAGGCACATTATGATTGTAAAGAGAAATGCAATGCATATCGGCGAAATCGTGTGAGCGTAGAACACCTCAAGAAGCTCGATATCCGATGTGATAATCGAAATCAGATTACCTCTGTCCTTACCCTCAAGCTTCGCAGGACATAGGCACCTTAGCGCACCGAATACCTTATCCCTTATAAGCGCTAAAAGCTTGAACGCAATAAAATGGTTGCATCCCTGCTCCGCATAGCGGAGTCCGGCTCTTACAAGCGCAAAAAGCACCATGCACGTAAATATCACCGCCACATTAAGGCTGTTGCAGCCAAGATATGACAGGAGAGCATACCCCGCAAATATCGTTATGAACGAGGCACACAGATGCCCTGCAAGTCCCATTGTCACCGCTCCCACCATAAAGCCTGTGAGTGGTTTTACAAGACCAATCAGCTTCATGCATACCGTAAAGCCGCTTCTCACTTTAGGGCTGTTGCCATCCCTGCTTTTTTTCTTACTATTTAAATCTGAATTTCTATTTTTCACGTTATTAACATCCACTGCCGGCTTCATTACGCATCAGCCTCCTTTCCAAAGTTTTCAAGGCTCTGCTGTGCATTCCACAGTCTTGCAAACTCTCCGTTTCGTGCAAGCAGCTGTTCGTGGATACCGCTCTCAGCAATACCGCCCTTCTTAAGTACATAGATACAGTCTGCATTCTTCACGTTCGCAAGCCTGTGGGATATGAGTATGATAGTCTTTATCTTGGCAAGCTCCATAATCAGCTCCATAATGTCATTCTCGCTCTCGATATCAATATTAGATGTAGCCTCGTCAAATATATACACCGGCGTGTCGTGAAGCAATGCCCTCGCGATTGAGAGCCTCTGTCTCTGACCTCCGGAGAAATTGCCTCCCGCCTCTCCGACCGCGGTATCAAGTCCCTGCTGCTCCCTTAGAAATGCCTCAAGCTTAACCTTTCTTAGCGCCGACCACAGCTCGTCATCCTTAGCCCCCGATTTTCCCATGAGAAGATTGTCCCTGACACTTCCCTTAAAAAGAAAGCTGTTGTGGCTTATGTAGGTGATATTTTTCATAAGGCTGTCCTCGGAAATTTCCGACATCTCCACACCACCGATTGTCACCGAACCTGTGTAGCCCTTATTTCTTCCCATAAGCACTGCCGAGAGTGTTGATTTTCCGCACCCGGACTCACCGACTATCGCCGTGAAATTATCCTTCTTAAATGTCACATCAATGCCATGAAGAATCTCTCTGTCCTCCTCGTATGAATAATGAAGGTCATGGCAGATGATATCCCCATCCCCGCATGACTTTTTAACGCCGGTCTGTGCATTTTTTTCATCTGCATGTGCATTTTCAACACCGGCATTACCCGGCTCAGGCAGTTCAAGAAGCTTGAAAATCTTGTCGCTCGCCGCCATTCCATTCATAGCAATGTGGAAAAATGAACCAAGCTGTCTCATAGGAAGAAAGAAATCCGCCGCAAGCAGAATGATTAAAAGACAGCCCGCCAGATCAACCTCTCCCGCATTGAACCGGCTGACTGCAAGTATCATTCCAAGCGCCGCACCACCGTACGCTATAAAATCCATTATCGTTATGGAATTAAGCTGCATGGTGAGCACCTTCATGGTAATCTTGCGGAATCTCTCCGACTCCTCGTTCATCTTCTCATGCTTATACTCATCCGCACTGTATACCTTGAGTGTTGTCAGCCCTTGCAGATTCTCAAGGAATGTGTCTCCAAGGGCCGTGTACTGTCCCCAGTATTTAGACAAAAGCTTCTTCGCCCATGTCTGCACGAGCGCTATCGACACAGGAATAAGCGGAACACATATAAGCAGCACAACCGCCGACAGCACATTCACCCTCACAAGCACCACAAAAAGCGTTAGCGGCGCCAGCATGGCATAAAAAAGCTGTGGAAGATATGCGCCAAAATATGTCTCAAGCTGGTCCACGCCCTCCACAGCTACCTGTACAATCTCTGATGTCTGCACGCTCTCCTTATAGCTGAGCCCTATCCTTAAAAGCTTCCCATATATCTTCTCCCTTAACGTCTTTTTTACCGCCTTCGAGGAAAGATAGCTCATCCTGGATGACAGCCTCGCGCACACAAATCTCACAATAACCGCTGCGATTATCACTGCGGCAATCGGCGCAATACCTGAGTCCTCCCCATCGTAAAGCTGCATGAGCAGACGCGTCACCGCCGTCATCATCGTTATATTAGCTGCAAGCGACACCCACTGGCATGCTACATTGCCCGCAATATATTTCTTGCTCTCGCTGACCGTGTTAATCAGCCTTTTGTCCATCATCATGTGTATTGCATTCTCCTTTCCCTTTTCTATACAGTCAATTGTGTGGGACAGGGGTCTGGTCCCTGTCCCACACAACAAAATGCCGTGACGTGAACGCCCGGCATTAGTATGGTATCACAAAAGTTAGATTTATGCAACATATGTTAGTTATAACAGTATCATATCTTTATCATTAAACTCGTCAATCCAAAGACAGTTTTTCAAGTATGACTTTGTTCATATCATCATAAGAATCCCAATAATTTCCCTTTATTGACATTCCCGTATAATTAAATAATTCTTTTATCATATCCATGATATCCTTCGGCGAAAAACCTGTAATTCTCTTGATCGACTCCTCCGTCACCGAAACTATCTCATGCGCGGCAAGATTTCTTATGCTTCCCTCAACACTACGCACATTTTCCACCAGTCTTTTTAGCTGTTCATCCTGCGAAAAGCCATCAATCAGTGCCCTCAAATGGATAGAATAAATATCTTTCCCACTAAATTGCTGTCCATTGGAGACAAAACACTGGTTGAGCGCATTTAAAACACTGCTTCCTGCAAGCTTAGCCGTAGACCATTTTCTGGCAACAGCTCCATTATTTTTATAGCTGTCGCAGTATCTGTTTATGTCAATCCCGCACTGCTTCCTCAATATCAGCTCAAAAAGGTCGACAACCAACGGCGTAATTGAGCGCACAAAGTCGACATATTCCTTTTTTCTCAATCTGATATCAATATTGAGTGCATATTCAAAATATTTTCTTTCAGATGATGTCCGTACCGGTAGACAGTTAAATCCCGTTCTCTGTATAATCTTATCAACTCCAGAAAAATCCAGCAGAAGTCTGCGTGAAGCAAGATAAATCAGGTCGCGATACCGCGAATTTTCCTCCGTCGAAAGAGAATCAGCAGCGTCAAGCGCTGCCTGATAATCATAAACGGATATATGTTTTTTTATTATCTCCTCCTTCTTAATCTTCGATAAGGTAGGACACTTGACCTCATTGCACCTGTTAGCTGCTCCATCCCTGTTATCCTCATCAAGCTCCCACAGTGTCTCCACATCATAGTCCTTATGTATGTGCTCACTTATTCCCTTCTCCGGCGTGGCAACCTGAATTAACCTTGCCGGAAACTCCCCCAGCGTCTGAAGTACAAGCAGTCCACTCTTCATAGCCGGAGTACCTGACGAAATATTTATCAGTAAAGTATCTGTATCATCCAGCTCATCATATATTTCCCTAATTATTCCTCTAAAATCCTGATAAAAATAGTCAAACTCATGGACGCGCGTCAACTCCCTGCGCTCAATAACCGCATACTCCGTATTCCTGTTCTGCATCCTGTCAAGACGTGTCAGGCAATACATATACCTGTCATCCGCCTCCTGATAATCAAGCATCTCCTTCGACATATATAATATAACCTTGTCCGGTCTGTAGTTCCTGCATATATGCAGAAGTGAACCATCATGGCAATTTGAAAGTGAGATAGGGTCTGTTCCGCCTACCGGTGAAAAAAGAATTACTCTGTTCATTAAATGCTCCTTTATCAAATAATTTGACTATCAATAGGATATCAGACTACAATTACATCCTTATCCTCTATTTTTATATTCCTGCCAATCAACTCCACTTCGCTGTCATCCCGTAGCCGGTAAACTCTCACACTATCTGTTTCCAAATCAATAATTTTTGGCACCTCCTTCAGCATTTTCCTATACAATGTCTCCGTGATAAGTGCTTCAAATGCCGACCTCTGTACTCTGAAGCCATAACCCTTCATTTTTTTCGCAAACCTGTATCTGCGCCTGTTGTCTACTATATCATAAATTATAAGAACATACATCTTTTTAACCGGCTGTATATCCTGCATATTCCAAAAATAATTTTCCATACACTTATCTTCTCCGCACAATCAACGTATAACTATAGGAAAATATTCATCCACATTTTCAGTTTCTATAGCCTTTACAAACTGGTTCACCTGTAAATCCATCGCCCTCCGGAAGTTCACGCTGTATTCCACATACGTCAAATATCTATTTTCCGTGCGGAACCTCCCTTCAAGCTTTTCAATATATTTTTTCAATGCTTCCTTTTCCAAATATACTCCGGGATTTTCCAAATCCATATAAAAATCTTTGCTTTTAAGCTCATTTCCATTTAACATACTCAATGCCGTTGAATCCACCAACACTGCGCGCCACTCCTCCATCAGGTCACTTGCCAACGTAGGGTGCTTTTCCCTGTCCTTGTGCATAATTCCAAAATAGGGGTTAAGCCCTTTTCCTTCAAGTTTTCCGTATAGTTCGTTAAGCACAATCGAATATCCTAGGCTTATCATTGAATTAAATGGATCCGTTGGCGGTCTTTTTGTCCTTCCTGTAAAGAAAAACGCAGGATTAATCAGTTCTCCAAGCTGCCCGAAATACAGTCTTGCTGCGTTCCCTTCATATCCCATAAGCTGCTCTATCCCTTTTGAATTAAGCACTTTTTCATTCATATTCTGCATTTGCCTCACAACAGGATACACGTCGACATCCGTATCTCTTGAATATCTCCTTAAAATCACAATCTGATTTTTTATTTTAGCATTTATGATTTTCTTTGCAAAATTAAGCTTGAACTCTTCATTGCGTTCAATATCCGCCTGCTTTCTCTGCCGTCCGACATTGACATGTGTTGTAGAAATCAATCTGCCATAATACGCACCATACAATGAATAATACAGTATATTGATTCCTCTTTTAAGACACTCCGTGACACACTGTGTTGTAATTTGCACCTTTCCAAACACTTCAATAATTTCCAACATTTCTGCCGGAATACTTTGCAGCACAGCCCCCTTATATCTCACATCAAAACGATTCTCCTCAAAGCTGATACGTGCACCTTGTTCACACACATAGAGATAGCTCATCTAGTCTCCTTATCTTATATTAGTGTTTATATTGTCTGTGTATTAAATAGTGAAAATGAATAGGTTGTATTTTTATTCCCCTTGCGTGGGATTTCTTTTCAATAAAAAAGAAAATGTCTGATTACTACGGAGAATACTTGTTTTCGTCCCCTACCGGGGCATTCCTAATCTCAATCCCTTCTAAATTCATGAATGAAATGGCTGATAATAGTTTTCGTCCCCTACCGGGGCATTCCTAATCTCAATCATTATTGATAAAATCATCATTTCGGACGGTGGAGAGTTTTCGTCCCCTACCGGGGCATTCCTAATCTCAATCATTATTGATAAAATCAT
>ERZ791734.198-NODE-198-length-104014-cov-17.262854_pt1 | contig 104014 bp, 86 predicted proteins | sample MGYA00509953_ERZ791734 | MGnify/ENA primary metagenome ERZ791734 (study PRJEB30046, sample SAMN00792038) | human gut metagenome | study: EMG produced TPA metagenomics assembly of the A metagenome-wide association study of gut microbiota in type 2...
AACTTAAGATAATTGTCATTGAGCTTAAACATGTTGTGTCCTCCTAAAATTTTATTTGTAATTTTACCTCATTATGTGATGAATATTTTTTATGATGTTGGGCAAACATGTGCTATAAACTTAGCGTGTATAACGTATTATATTTATGCATATCACGACTTTTGGGAGAAGCTTAGATGTTCTTAGAACTCTGCTAAGTCCCTAGCCAAAAGCAGCACGGATGCTGCTTTAGAAGCAATGCATACAGGGATGTATGCTTTGCTTCGGTGGCGAATGTATAGAATACCTTTCTCAGAGTTCTTAGAACAACTTGCTTCGGACAACGGAGCTGATATGCATAAATATAATACGTTATACACTCGTATATTTTGACCTCAACATCTTTTTATAAAATTATAAAAGATTTATAAGCGGATAATCCCCGGTAAATACCGTCACGGCAGGTCCCGTCATATATACCACATTGTCCTCCTCATCCCACTCAATGAATAAGTCTCCACCGAGAAGATGCACCGTTACCTTTCTGTCACACAGACCGTTCAACATAGTTGCAACGGCGGACGCACAGGCACCTGTCCCGCAAGCAAGCGTCTCACCCGTTCCTCTCTCCCACACGCGCATATAGATATTCTTTCTGTCAGCTATTCGAATGAACTCTGTATTCGTGCGCTCCGGAAATACAGGATGGCTCTCAAAGAGCGGTCCTATTTTCTCTATATCTACTGTCTTTTCGTCGTCGACATATGTTATTACATGCGGATTTCCCATGGATACACAGCTCACCCTGTACTCTTTTCCTTCGACGGTGAGCGGAGCGTCAAGAACGACCGGAACCTTATCGAGAGCCGAATTTTCATATCCCTCATGCAGCGGTGCCGCAAGGTCACTTCCGTCAACCTCTATCTTTCTTGTCGCCTCGAGAGTTGTCGGGACAAGTGCCGGTTCAAATATAGGAGCTCCCATATTCACTCTGACCTCCGTTACCTGTCCGCCCAGCACTCTGAGGTTGAGATACTTGATTCCTGCTGCCGTCTCAATCGACACGTCAAGCTTGTCCGTCAGTCCGAAATCATACACATACTTTCCGACACAACGTATTCCGTTACCGCACATTGCACTGCGTGAGCCGTCGGCATTATACATTTCCATATAAAAATCCGCTGTCTTGGACGGCTTGATGAGAATAAGCCCGTCAGAACCTATTCCGAAATGTCTGTCACTCACCGCTCTTGCTATATCGGCAGGTGCTGCAAGCTCCTCCTTGGTGCAGTCAACATACACATAATCGTTTCCAAGTCCCTGCATTTTTGTAAATTTCATAGTATACTGTCCTCATTTCCAATTAAAAGTTATATTTATTCAACTTTCCCTTTTATGCTGTTCATGCATCTTCCTATACATACAGGCTGAGCACCATCTGTGCGGACTCTATAAGCTTACTTCCGCTGTCCATAGCACATTTCTGAATATATCTGTGTGCCTCGTCCTCCGTCATGTGATTCCGCTCCATAAGGATTGCTTTTGCATTATCGATAATCTTACGCTCCTCAACATTTCTGACGGCAGGCTGCGTCCTTTGGCGCCTTCTGCGTCTGTATTGAGCTTCAAACATCATATGAAGCGTGTTCACAAAGTCAACTGTCTTTACAGGCATCGATATACTCATTATCTCATCCGGACATTGGGAAAGTACTCTCTCAGAGGCTAACAAAAGAAGCTCAAACTGCGGCGGAAGGCTCTCACTAAGCTCCGAATACAACATATCCGGCAGCTTATAACCTGATATTACAATACCTCCGCTCAAGGAATGTGCATGTTCAAGTGCAAAAGCACCTGACGTACACACAACATCTACATGAAAGCCGTTTCTGACAAGGAGGCTTTTTATTCCCTTGCCATCTTCAACCTTGGGAAACACAATAATTATGTTTTCCATATATCAGCCCTCCGTATTAGTACTTATAAAGGTACTGCTTTATTTCCCAGTCGGTTATCTGGGTGGAATAATTTCTCCACTCCTTCTTAATATTATCAAGATATACCTTTGTTATATGTGGCCCAAGTGTATTTTTAAGGTACTCATCTGCTGCAAGCTCAATTCCCGCCTCCATGAGATTCTCAGGAAGACTTCCTATTCCTGCCGTGCTTCGCTCCTCATCGGTCATGTCATATATATTTCTGTTAACTGCCTCCGGTATCTGAAGATTTCTCTTTATCCCGTCAAGTCCTGCCGCAAGGCACACGGCAAGAACAAGATAAGGATTAGCTGTCGGATCCGGACTTCTAAGCTCCGCTCTCGTGCCCTCCCCGTGCGAAGCAGGTATGCGTATAAGCGGACTTCTGTTGGTTGCCGACCATGCAATATATACCGGAGCTTCATATCCCGGAACCAGTCTCTTATATGAATTGATAAGCGGATTGGCAATGGCGGTTATGCCCTTCACATGTTCTAACAGTCCTGCGATGAACTGATAAGCTGTTCTGCTGAGCCCCAGCTTATCCTCAGGGTCATAAAAAGCATTCTTTCCATCCTTTGACAGTGACATATTTATGTGCATACCTGAACCATTTATGCCGTATCTCGGCTTCGGCATAAATGTAGCATACATTCCGTTTCTTTTAGCAATAGTCTTTACAACGAGCTTGAAGGTCATTATGTCGTCCGCAATTTTAAGTCCCTCATCATACTTAAAATCTATTTCATGCTGTGCCGGTGCCGCCTCATGGTGTGATGCCTCGATAACAAAACCCATATCCTCAAGAGTAAGTACCATGTCACGTCTTGCGTTCTCACCATAATCGTTAGGTCCCAGATCAAAATATCCTGCCTGCTCGTCAGACTCCGTTGTCGGACGTCCTGCCTCATCGGAAGAAAACAGAAAAAACTCACACTCAGGTCCCACATTGAATGTATATCCCATATCCGCTGCTTCCTTTAATACCTTTTTTAAAATGTATCTCGGGTCTCCCTCAAAAGGTGTTCCATCCGGCTTATATACGTCGCAGATAAGTCTTGCAACCTTACCCTGTTGTGGCCTCCAAGGAAAAATCGTAAAGCTGTCAAGATCAGGGTACAGATACATATCTGACTCCTCGATTCTGACAAAACCGTCTATCGACGCTCCGTCAAACATAATTTTATTATCCAATGCTCTTTTCAGCTGACTTGATGTAATTGCGACATTTTTAAGTATTCCAAACGCGTCTGTGAACTGTAAACGCACGAACTCGACATCCTCCTCGGCTACAAGTCTCAGGATATCTTCCTTGCTGTATCTGCTCATCTCTTTACCTCCGTGTTTCCTATTAATGCAATGCAACCTCGAAAATCTACGATTTTCTCGGTTACCGTGCTTCGCACTATCATCCTGAAAAAAAATATAACAGGCTTTGTGCGAGCACAGCCTGTTATATTTTTTCAGGATGGCATTGCTTATGCTTCGATAATTATATCAAACGGTATACTCATTTTCAATGTTTTGTTGCTTCCGCATGATAGCACTTTACTTTGTTAATATGCGATGCGTATTTTTTTAAGTCTGCATGCCACAACTTTTTTCTTAATTATGTGTCATAAAAATATTTATAAATATGCACTCGTGTCTCTCATCCACACGATGGCAGACTTTTTTCGTTGACGAATATCTTCTTATAATGTATAACTTGAATATATGCCACGTTTTGCGAATAAATTCACATACTGTGAATATAGCATTACATAGGAAATTTTTGATATTATCAAACACAACTAGGAGGAAATATGTCAGGAAAAAGAAATAGCAAGCCGATGCACAGCCTGATAACCATGCTTTTATGTCTGTGCCTTGGCATAACCACACTCGCAGGGTGCAGCAGGACAGCCTCGTCGGACGGAACAATCTACCTTGAGAGCACCTCACAGACCGTCGATTCTTCCACGGAAAATACCGAGACGGCTTCCACTGTCGAAGCCACGTCCGAACCCGCTTCCGAGGAGACAACCGAGGTTACGGCGACAGTCGCACCCGTTAGCGTCAACCTTATCGCTGTAGGCGATATGCTTTTGCACGGCGGAATACATAACAGCGCCCTGCAGGCTGACGGAAGCTACAACTACGAGCATGTATTTGAACACACAAAGAACAGAATCGCTGCCGCAGACATAGCGGTTGCCAATCAGGAGGTTATACTCGGCGGTGTCGAACTCGGTGTGAGCAGCTATCCGCAGTTCAATTCACCGCAGGACTTCGGCGATGCCTTGGTCGATGCCGGCTTTGACGTGATTCTGCACGCGAGCAACCACACGATGGATAAGGACACTGTCGCTGTTTTAAACACAATTCATTTCTGGAAGGAAAAGCATCCCGACATCACATTTCTCGGCATCAACGAAAATCAGGAGGAGCGCAACACAATCCGCATCGTCGAGAAAGACGGAGTTAAGCTTGCGATGCTCAATTACACCTACGGTCTTAACGGCTTTTCACTCCCTTCCGACAAGCCTTACCTCGTAAATCTTATGGATGAGGCTCACAAAACCGAGATTGCCGAGGATTTAAAGAAAGCCCGCGAGGAGGCGGACTTCGTCATCGTGTACCCTCACTGGGGAACGGAATATGTACTTGAGGCTACAGACGAGCAGAAGCAGTGGGCGCAGTTCTTCGCCGACAATGGTGCCGACCTTATAATAGGAACGCATCCGCATGTCGTTGAGCCTGTCGAGTGGATCACAGCCTCAGACGGCAGACAGACGCTCGTATATTACTCCCTGGGAAACTACATTTCCATACAGTACTACAACTACTCCATGCTCGGAGGCTTTGCCGAGGTGACAATCACAAAGGATTCCTCGGGAACCTACATATCGGACTACGACATGGATTTTCTCGTGACGCACTACACCGCGGGACGCACTGAAATGACGACCTACTTCTTAAGCGACTACACCGACGAGCTTGCAAGCCGTCACGCCATACTCACCGAGCCTTACGCCGGACAGTATGCCGAGAGCTACCGCAATGTGAACCAGTGGTATCCGTTCACGGTCGACGGGCTGTGGAATCTCGCAAGACAGATATGCCCGCAGTTTGTGGATTAAGCTTATAAAAACCACAGCAATCAACGGCTGTTTTGGGGAGGTAAAATCATGGAAATAAAACTATACACAAAAGACCGTATTCCTGATGTTTTGCAGTTCGAGCGTGACCTGCGCTTGGAGGAGGACTTCTGGTACTGGGAGATTGATGAGAAGTACATTGCAAATGTGACAGCAAGCTTTGAAAATCCCGCCTTTGCCACTTCGCTCTCTCTGCTTGCTTACATGGATGGCAAAGTTGTCGGAAGAATTGACTCTACCCTTATTTGCAGTCATTTTGACGGCTCTGTCAAAGCATACTTAGATTGGATTTGTGTAATCAAAAGCTACCGCCACAAGGGTGTTGCACAAGCCCTCATGCAGACCTTGCGAAAAGAGTTAAAAGAACGCAAAGCCGACACTCTGATTGGGCTGATTGCCTCCAACGAGGATGCCCAGCACTTCTATCGCAGTCTTCCCGACTCTGAAATAAGGGACGAAGGCATCTGGATTAATTTATAATCATGAAATAGAAAAAAGGCATGACCGAAATCATGCCTTTTTTCTATCTGAGCATTCCTGCCGCCCCTCGCACATCACTCATCCGCAATTTGCTTCCCGGTATGATCCATGTGATACTTTCCGGTATGTATGAGCTCCGCGACCGTCACAAAGCTGTAGCCCTGCTCCTCGAGGCTGGTTATGATGCTGTCGAGCGCATCCGCCGTGTACTTGGCTCCGTTGTGCATGAGAATTATCGCCCCGCTGTCAAGACTCTTGTGCTGAGTGACCGTCCTCACTATCGAATCCACGCCGTAGTCCTTCCAGTCGAGACTGTCCACACTCCACTGTATCGTATAATATCCAAGGCTGTCGGCGACCTTCACGACCGCATCGTTATAGTCCCCGTAGGGTGGACGGAAAAGGCACATCTCATAGCCCGTCAATGCCTTCACCTTGTCATGAACCTTCATAAGTTCCTGTTTCTTCTGCTCATCCGTGAGCCTGGTCATGAACTTGTGATTCTCGCTGTGATTTCCGAAGGCGTGCCCCGCCTCAATTATCTTCTTCACGTCGTCCGGATAAGCCTCAACCCAGCCCCCCGTGGCAAAAAACGTAACCTTCACGTTGTGCTTTTCAAGTATATCGAGAATCTTCTGTGTATCCTCATTCCCCCACGCGGCATCAAACGTGAGTGCCACCACCTTGTCTTTCCTGTCAACACAGTATATAGGAAGCTCTCTCGCTGATATTGCAGCGTTATTTGCGACATCGGCAACCGCCCTCGGTCCTGCATAGGCTATCCCCGCAAGCAGAAGCAGCATAAAGCCTGCTGCCACGTTCTTTTTATTTCTCTTCACAAACGAGCGAAGCTTCCCGCCTGCAGTTTTTAGCTCGTTTAATTTTACACTTCCCCTTATAAACATAAAAACCCCCGACATATATTCCTACTAAAATATATACCGAAGGCTTTTCCTGAATACCAAATTATATTTAATTCACTTCCTCGACGAAGTTCACACCTTCAACATTTCTTAGCTGTTCGATGACCTCCGCGTGCCCGACGAACTTCACAAGCTTTACAACGAGAAGCACACCTATGTGCTTGTCTGAGGTTCTCGCCTTTCCCGTCTCGAACTCCGTCACGTTGATGTCAAGATTGCGAAGCGTCTCTAAAAGCCTGCCGACGTATGAGACGTCCGTAAGCTCGACGTATATTCCTATGACTCTGGCATTGGTCTCCATGCGCGTCTCAACCTTGTGAAGAAACGTGTTGATTATATAGCACATAACAGTAGCTATGATTCCGCCCGAGTAGAAGCCTGTTCCGAACGCAAGTCCTATACACGCTACCACCCACAGCCCTGCCGCCGTGGTGAGACCTCTTATCTTCTGAAGCCCCGTCACCATAATAGTTCCGGCTCCCAAAAAGCCTATACCGCTTATTACCTGAGCCGCCATTCGCGAGGCATCTATGCCCGCATAATGCTCAGCCATGTATTGGTTGGTAATCACCGCAAGTGCCGAGCCCACGCACACAAGCATGTGTGTTCTAAAGCCCGCCGGACGCTTCTTCTTACCTCTCTCAAGTCCCAACAAGCCTCCGCATATAAGTGCAAGCAGCAGCCTAATCATTGTTGAAACAATATTAATGCTCTCTAAATATTCCATATAAAATATCGGACTAGCTGCCTATCGCAGTTCCAAGACCGTTCTTCATTCTTCCGTACATGCTTCCGTCGCATACCACACAGTTGCGTCCGTTCTCCTTCGCCATGTAGAGTGCCTGGTCAGCCTCCTCATAGAGCTCCTTGACGCTGTTATGAGTGTCGGGATAGGTACAAGCCACTCCCATGCTCACCGTGACATACTGTGAAACCTCGACATAGGCATGTTCAATTCTAAGGTCAGCAACCGCACTTCTTATCTTGAGCGCAAGTCCTATAATCTCCTTCTTATTCATATTCTGCACGAACACAAGGAACTCCTCCCCGCCTGTCCGCACCACAATATCAGTCTGCCTTCTCGCAGAGTCCTCGATGGCTCCCGCAATCTTTTTAAGGCACTCATCACCCTCGGGATGTCCGAACTTATCGTTATACTTCTTAAAGAAATCTATGTCTATCGCGATAACTCCTACCATCACATGGCTTCGCATACTTATAGGCCATATAACACCTGCACGTCTTATAAATCCACGTCTGTTGGTAAGCCCCGTAAGCGGATCCTGCTCTGACGCAAAGGTCTTCTCCTTAAGTTCACCCTTAATGCGCTCCCTGCTCCTGAACAGCTCCTGTATATATCTGCCTGCCGCAACAGCCGCAACGCTTATCACTCCTGTCCCCACTGCCTCACGAACACCATCAGCCGCCACGGCCGCGGTCATTGCAATTCCTGCCGCAATCATGGTAACTGAATATACATTCATCTCACCTCGTGAAAAACATGGAACCACGGACAAAGCTCCCATAAACATCACGAACAGCATAATGCTTCCGCTCATCCCGTAATCCATTATACAGAGCGGTGTCATGACCGCCGCCGTAAAGAAATAGTACAATCTGCCGGCAGATGCCGATAGCTGGATTGCATTTTTCACAATATAGAGGAGAACCACAGCGGATGCAAGCTCAATCGTCTCAGCCACAATCACCATGGCAGTGTATCCTACCGCCACATCCCCTGTTGAGTTACACATAACCCAATACAAAGGCAGCAGCGCTGAAAGAACAGCCGAAAATATGAGTCCTCTTTTGCAGTTAGCTGCTGCCAGACGACTCTCAAATTCTTTCTTTTTAGATGACCTGCGTGTACTTCCGGATGTTCTGCTCATATATATCTCCGTTTCGCATAGTATACTTTGAAGTAAGTATATATGATAGCAGAAAAAAAATCAATATTTTTTTAGATACCTTTCTGAATTTTTTTACTCTTTTTTAACAATTCGATATCATCCGGCGAAACTTCCTCATTACTGTACCGCGCTTTTTCATAAATTCCGGTAATTTCATCCTGCATGGTCATTATGTGCGAACTTGAAATCTCCTTCGGTGTCATGTTCGACGAAATCTTCTCACGCTTTGACGCGGCATTCTTCTGCACCATGCTCTTGTAGAGTTTTCTCGCCTTCATATTGGCTGAATCACCTTTTTTCTCGCGGTGCACCCTCCTTTTCATTCGGAAGCTCTTCTCGTCGGACGGTGCCACGAACTCCCTGACATCGCCGTCAATTCCCGAGCCGCCACGCATCCTCTTCATCATCCTCACGACAGCCACGAATATTCCGACAATAGCTGCCGCAATAACCACAACGCCGATAATCAGCGCAATTCCGTTTAAAATGTCCTGCCAAAGCCCCGATTCAGGCTGAATCTGCATATAATCAGAGCCGCTCTCCGGCTGTGCGGCACTTGTCTCCTCAATGACTGTCTCCGCCTCACCGTCTCCCTTAAAAAAACTGAATATGAATCGCAGCACAATAATGAAAAGTTGTCTGAAAACTCTGAGCATCCTGTACACATAGGAATTGTTCGCTATGACCATAACCCCCGCGCACAGAACGCTAACGACCGCCATGATGAATATGTCAACCCTCACCATCTGCTTTGCAGGAAAATTTCCCGTGTCGTTGTTCATCGTCATTATTCCGTTTAAATTGTTGAGATTTCTGTATATCACCTGAAGGAAAATGAACGCCACACCAAAGTACATCGACCATTCACTTATGAGTGCTCTGTCCGTTATCTGCCCTATTATGAGTGCTCCGACGAACACGGCAGCCATTCCGATGGGAATGTGCTCACTCGTGTGGTTCCTGTTTCCGAGCATTATGCTTATCGAATATATTATCATGACAGCCACGATGACAATATACGCCATGCGCGCAACCTCATCAGGTGCAGTCACGAATGCATAGACAGCGGATACGGCATGAGCTGCTATCGTGACCGCCCTGTTAGGACACCAGCCCCTCACAATATACAAAAGTACCGCAGGCAGACCGACGGCTGCCGCACACCTTACGGCGCCAATATCCGTTCTTCCGAAAAAGCCTATGAGAATGAGCATCAATGATATGTCAAAAATCATGAGCTGCAGGAGTGCGTCAATGACCTTGGTCGCATAGACTATCCCGGTATTTCTGCTTACCTTTTTCTCACTCATACTCCACCTCCCAGCGGACTATCTCCAACTTATCAGCATAATCGAAACGCTCGTCAAAGCCCTTGTGGCACGGATATATCCAGATTGAGCCCTCACTCTCTGCTGCAATACCCGCATAATACCTTTGCAGAGCCTCTCTCCTGCTCGTCGAGATCATGCAGTATATCACGCCGTCACCGAGCTCCTTTATGTGCTCTTCAATGACATTCTCAAAATCATCAGGCTGCTTTTTTAAGTCGATTCTTGCAAGCCCCTCCATGATGGCTGTCCTGTGGCTCTCGTCACAGCCCGCCTCCATCACAAGTTCTTTGCCTGTTATAACATCCCTTCCGTTGGAGAGCAGGCTTACCGATACCGCCTGTCTTGTGAGACGGCATGCAAGACTGCATGCCATTGAGATTGCCTTCTCCTTAAGCTCCTCGTACTCCCATATTCCGTCCTTTTCAAGATTCAGAAGTATGCACACCTGCCTTGCCGCAGTGTAATCGTGGACATTTACCTTGAGCTCGCCCGTCTTTGCCGACGCCGTCCAGTTGACATCCTTAAGACTGTCATAAGTTTCATACTGTCTTATTCCCCTGAACTCGAACGGATCTTCGTAGGTGTACTGTCTTGTGAGAACTGTTCCCATTATACGTCTGTACGGAATTTCTACCTGCTGTGATGAAATCTCCTCCGGATAGACCATTATAGTCCTGTCAAGTCTTACAACCGTGGCAAGAGTCTTATCCATCATGACGTCAGTTGAGACAAGATTTATGTTATCTATGGTGAAATACCCTCTCCTTGTACAGACAAGCGGGATTTTTCTCACAATTTTCTGATAAAAAAGCAAGGAGAATACATCACTTTTATAGCAATGATCCGACACGTTGGTGTTCACGACCTCGTTTCCGAACAGAAAACTCCTGTCAACCTCAAATTTAACCATAACCATCGGCAGTGGCAGCCATTTACGGTTGACAACTGTCTCTGTGAGGATAAGCTCTTCTCCCGGAAATGTCACATCCTCAGACATTTCTATGTCGGCTTCTATTCCCTTGCTCCAATTTTTTATGTATATCTTTCTTATGATAAAAAGAACCACCAGAACAGATACACCCATCAAAATAAGACTCATTTACCTGCTCCAGTCCTCAGTCATAATCTCTGTCGATGCCACGATGTCATCTATAAGCTTTCTCTTTCCCTCGTCACCCGTGAATGATGACATGAGTACCAATCTGTGTGCCAGGACACAGCCCGCCAGCTCTTTCACGTCCTCAGGAACAACATAACCTCTTCCATTCACATAGGCATACGATTTTACCGCCCGCAAAAGTGCGAGAGTTCCTCTCGGGCTTACCCCAAGCTTAATTTCTCGATTATGTCGTGTTGAATCAACGATGGATGCTATATATTCAAGTATTGCGCCATGAACATATACATCTGCAATTTCTCTCTGCATAACGGCAATCTCAGCAGTTGTACATACAGCATCGACCCGCTTAGAGTCCCTTCCTGCCGTATCCTTCATAAACCGTTCCATAATCTTAATCTCTTCGCCCTTATCGGGAAGACCCATTGACAGCTTCATGAGAAATCTGTCAAGCTGTGCCTCAGGAAGCGGAAATGTACCCGCAGTCTCAACCGGGTTCTGGGTTGCTATGACAATAAACGGTTCCTCAAGCGGATACGTCACACCATCAATGGTTACCTGATGTTCCTCCATGCACTCAAGGAGACTCGACTGTGTTCTCGGTGTCGCACGGTTAATCTCATCTGCAAGCACAATATTTGCAAATACAGGACCCTTTCTGAGGGTGAACTCCCCCGCCTTCTGATTATAAAAATTGATACCTGTCACATCGGACGGAAGCAGGTCAGGAGTAAACTGTATTCTTGAAAACACTCCCTCTATGCTTCCTGCAAAACTCTTTGCCATAACCGTCTTTCCGGTTCCCGGAACATCCTCAAGGAGAATATGTCCACCTGCTAACATTGACGTTAAAATAAGCTTTATTATATTATCCTTCCCGACTATGACGGATGAGATATTTTTTCTGATTTCGTCTAATTTTGCGCTGTTTGTCATTTTTTCTCCCTTCTAATATGAAGCTTTTCCACAATAACGCCGTTCTTGTCCACGATGTAGACGATGAACGCCACGGATGCGAGTATTGAAATCACGGCTGCAATCCTCCATGCCGTAAATCCCGTGAACTTAACCACTATATTTCCCGAGTAGCCCGGCTCAACCTTCATGCACAGGCTTCCCTCGTCGTTAAATACCTCAAGCTTCTTTCCAGTCGCCTCATCGACTGCCGAATAGCCCTCGTAGTAACATATCGAGAACCTGACATTCCCCGCCGTGTCACTGTTGTTCGCGACGCTGCACTCGATATAATTGTTCTTCCTGTAATTCTCAACATAGCTTATATTCTCATCAGGCTTTGCATACTGCCACTCAAATGCCTCGACAAGCTGACCTGCCGGAAGGTACTCTGCACCGACTACCTCAGTCGTGTCGAGCGAGGTCTCCGCATTAATTATATAAGGAGTATAGCTGTTCATTATGTTGCCCATAAGCTGTCCCGCCTGAATGACGCTCACTGAAATCATTCCTATGGCGATATACTTATACACCTTTTTCTTTTCGTCGATATTCTTAAGTGCGGTAACAGCACATACGGCAAGCATAACTCCCGCAATGCTCAGGAATCTCCACGGGAACTGCAGCGTCGATACAACCTTTTTCATCATATAGCAGATATTCTGCAGTAAATCCCAAGGGAAAAGATATGAGGACAGCCAGATTGATATAACCGTGAACACTCCAAATATAATTCCGGAAGTCTTTTCCTTTTTATCCTTAATATAACCCACACAGAAGGAATATGCAAGTGCAGCGCCTCCCATGATAAGACCGAGTCCCGTCGTCAGCGGAAGCTCGCCTGCAATTCCCTCCTCAAGTCCGACCGTGAGTCCCTCAAAGGTTACAACCGGATCAAGCATCTGTCCTATAAAAGCACCGTACTGCTGTATATACTTAGGCGGGTATGCCGTAAGCACAAATCCTCCAAGATACATATAATGCAGAAACGGAACCAGGAAGCCTATGTTAATGATACAGGTATAAATCACAATCTTTAAAAGCACGATAAATCTCTTCTTTTGAAATGTCCTCTTAAATAAAATCAGACACAGAAGAATCGTGAATGCTCCTGCCATCTCGCAGGTGAGAATATGCGTGTTTATAATTCCGGTGAATCCGAGAACCGGAAGAATCCAGTTCCTCTTAAAGGCTGCCGTATCCGTATCGTCATAGAATACCTTCCAAAGACCATACGCGAGCAGCGGCAGAAACGTCATCGCCGAGTACTCTCCGACCGATGAGCGCACATACATGTCGAGAAGTCTGTAGAGCGATGTCGTGTAGAGCACGGAACCGACAACGGCAGGCTTTCTCTTGCCCGTCATGCCCTTGAAGCTGTAATACGCGATGGCACAGGTTGCAATGTTGCACAGGAACACATATATGTTGTAGCTCTGGCGCACGCCAAAGCCACACAGCCTTAAAAGTGCCGGAATATACAAAAATAAATCCCCATAGAACACTCCGACCGCGTAACCATTACCGTTTAACCAGTTAGACTGAATCTTGATCGGGAAATCTCCTGAGAGTATGCCGTTTTTGATTCCCTCTATTCTTATAAGGTGGAACTGTAAATCATGTCCGTTGATGAGATAGTTAAAAAACAGCGGAACCGACGTGAACAGAACCGTTGCCGCCAGTATGAAAAATACCTCGACACTCCCTTCCTTCACGAGTCCTCTCTTTTTTCTATCCGCAAAAAGCATTATGAGGTCAACTATCGCTGACACGAGTGCTGTCATAATTCCAATCCTGAACACTCCGCCCATTGTCTTTACAACCGAGATGCTCTTTATGGTAAGCTCGGAGTCGGAAAAGCGGAAAGTATACACGGAATAATCCTTTGCACCCATGAAAATGAATGCCTCTGTTGATATGCTCTGTCTGTCGGGAAGAAACTTGACAGCATCCATCTCCATTCTTCCTATAAGCTGTTTTCCCTCCTCACTTATCGACTGCTTATCAAGAAATGCAAAGCAGTTCCCGGAGTTCGTCTCATACTCTATCGTATACTTGTACGAGCCGTAGCCGAGCTTCATGGCAGGTGTCTTAAAGCTCTCCTCCGACAATCTTATAAGCTCCTCGGCATTGTACTTATTGTTCACCCTTGGAAATGCTGCTAACAGCATAAGCACAACCATTATTGCCGCCTCAACTGCAATAACCCTTATCCACGATTTTTTGTCCATACCAATCTCCATTCTGCACCGATTCTGCAATAAACCTTTATAAATTCAACCAAAAGCATTATTGTACTCACAATTGAAATTATGGCTGTTATTCTCCATGAAGTATATCCGGTAAATTTCAACACAACATGACCTGAATACCCCGGATGTATCTTCACACCGACTCTTCCGTTGTCCATATATAAATCAAGCTTTTCGCCTGTATCACTATCTGTTGCGGTATATCCGTCATAATATACTATTGAGAACAGGACCGTTCCCTCACAGGTACTATCATTTGATACACTGAACTCAACATGATTTTGATTTCTGTACTCTTGAGCAAAGTCAACATTATCCGATGGCAATGCATATTGGACCTCAAACAATTGAAGAAGAACATTTGACGGAAGATACTCTGCACCTGCTACGGCAGTTACCATATCCAAATCATTCTCCTGATATACCCTGTATGCTTCCGCCTCATTAAGCACGCCGCTCAAAAACGACAGACTTTGTATCAAATTTAATACAATCAATCCGACAGCTATGCTGAAATATGTCCTTTTATCTGCAATAACACTTAATGACAGTACAACGCCTGCCACAAGCATGATGGTTGTAATACTTAAAAATCTCCATGGAAACTGGATATTGGAAATTATGCCCGATAATTTTGAGTTGCTCTCCTTAAGCAGATTCCAAGGAAACCAGCAGGTTGAAAGCCATACTGAAAGCACCGTAAAAATGATTACTATAAAAATACCTCTTTTATCCTGCTTTCTCTTTGCATACCCCATCACCAGAACATATACCATAACAACTATGCCAAATCCCAGTCCTGCACCAACGCTTATCGGCATTTCTCCAGCCATACCTGTATCGGTTTTCATGACATCTCCCGAAACAGCGGTAACAAATTCGAAAATTTGTGATAAATATGCTCCATATTGCTGTATTCCGTTAGGAAAATGGTCTGTATCAACAGCTATGATGCCTCCCTTAATAAAATATTGAAAAAAAGGCAATAAAAATCCTATACAGACAATACTTGTGTATATAACCGTTTTAAGCAATACAATAAAGCGTTTCTTTTTAAATGTCTTTTTATACATAATCAGACAGAAAAGTATCGTAAAACCGGCAACCATCTCACAAGTTATAAGATGTGTATTGATAATACCCGCAAATCCTATAACCAATACAATCCAGTGCTTGGAAAATCCCGCAGAATCCACTTCATCGGTATAAAGCCTGTACAATCCGTATACTATTATGGGAAGAAATATCATTGCAGCATATTCACCAACCGAACAGCGCACATATATGTCTATCAACCTGTATACAGACAAAGTATATAGTACCGCTCCCACCGTACCTGTCTTAGTGCTTCCTGAAATCCCTTTAAAACAATAAAACGAAACAGCGCATGTGGCAATATTGCATAACACAACAAATATTTTATAGCTTTGCATGCAGTTAAAGCCTGCAATTCTTAATAATGCAGGAAAGTATAACACCATATCCCCGTAATATACTCCAGCTGCGTATCCATTGCCGCACAGCCAGTTAGTATATATCTTTATCGGGAACTGCCCTGACAGGATTCCGTTCTTTATACCCTCAATCCGTGATAAATGGAACAAAAGATCATGTCCCTTTGTCAGATAATCAACCCCTAACGGAAACGATGAGATGACAACCGTAGCAGCCAGCACGAAAAAGACCTTTATGCTTTCGTCCTGTATTTTTCCTTTTCTTCTCTTTTCCCTGAATATAATAAGTATATCCAAAAGGCTCACAATAAGGACATAAACAATAATTCCCTTAAGAACACCACCTATGCCCTTATGTATGGAGATGCTCTTTATTGTGAGCATTCCTTCTCCTCCAAAGACACACCCCATATAATAGTCATCACTCTTCAGATTGATGTATACATCTGTTGTAACCGTGTTGTAATCCTTAGTCAAGTATGCCACATCCGAATAAAACTTATCTATATTGTCTACCTCTGTTGCAAATTCTTTTTCAGATGTAAAATATAAAAAACTGCTGTCTGCCGTACTTTCATATTCTACCGTAACCTTATATATTCCATAGCCAAGTCTCAGCTTACCCGTCTTTACAAACCATCCCCGTAAGTCCGTGTTTTCATCCGCATATACGGCTTTGTCATCCGTCTTTCCAAATTCACATATAAGGTCGTCTGCATAAAAAGTTTTATTGACCATGGGAAAAGCAAGTATAAGTATTAAGAAAAATAAAATTCCTGCCTGAATACCAGCTAAGCATTTCCATCTTTTTTTGGTCATACGCTCCTCCACTGTGCTATCCGTTCATATATTTCCAACATATTTTCAGCATTTGTTCTTCGATCAAAAAGCTGCCCCGCGTGGAGTGATGCCGCATTCGTCATCGCATCAAGTGCCGCCGCATCGTTCTCCTGCATATTGAATATCTTCATGACATAGTACGCGAGCATATATGGCGCGTCATGCTGGTACACGTAACCCTCGACCTCATTTTGGAGCATATTGCCGACACCACCGACAAGCGAGGACACACATGGCACGCCGAGCATCATCGCCTCGCCGAGTGAGTTAGGCGAATTTTCGATTGATGAAGGCGACACGAATACATTGCTCTTAAGGTACTGCTCCTTCATCTGCTCCGGCTTAAGCGGCGGCAGAAAATCCACACATTCCGAAAGCTTATATTTCTCTATAAGCTTTGCCAGATAACGTTGATAATTCTTCTGTCTCAGCTTATTTTTTATACCTGAATTGTTAAGCTTCACCCCTCCTGCAACCTTAAGTCTCACATCCGGATAAAACTTTCTTATATCATCAAGCGCCTCCAGCATATAGTGAAGCCCCTTTATCGGATAATAGCCCTGCGACACAAATATGGTATGCTTATCACATTTTTCAGCACTCCATCGGCTTCCATCATAGAAATCTTTTCTGAGTATCTCGCTGCAGTAATGGTACTCCGCACCGGGATTGATAAGCCTCGTACTTATGTTATCCCAATCGGTCCTTCCGATTATATGACCGGCACCTTTTATGGTTTCCTTCTCAAGTCTGCCCCTCTTATAATATTTCTTTCTGTCAAAAAACAGATTGTCGAGCTTAAGTATATCCCTCAAAGTGAAACCATATCCCACACCGATTGGAAGGTCAGCCATATAATGTCTCGCATATACGCTTGTGAGCCCCTGAATTGACACCACGGTCTTTGCGGGATTATTAAATGCTCTGACCATCGCACAGGCATGGTCATACTCTGTTCCGGCAATATGTACCACATCCGGATTGACCTTTTTTATAATATCCTTAAGTCCGGCTTCAACATTCGGATTGTATTTGTACGGCTTGTCCTCCTCCTTATAAAATCCATAAAAGGAATTGCCGTCAAGCTCCCCCTCAATCATCTCCCTGCTGCTAAACTGCGGGAAGGCTATAGCGAGCTTTAAATCTGCGCCCTTCTCATTTACAAGTTCCATGAGCGAATTGTACAATCCGTCAATCCACCCCTCCTTTACCTGCAAGGGAAGCCCTGCCTTCTCACATAAAGCCGGAATCGGAGCATTTATAAGCCACAATACCTTCATATTTATATCTCCTCTTCTCTGAGTGCTGCCACACGCCCGTACTCATTTATATCGTTATCTGAAATCAAACTTACTGCTCGTGTATGAGCTCCAGTCAATCGGCTCAATCATGGTCGGATTGTAGAGAAGAAGCACCGTGTCAGGCTTCGACTCCTCGATATAGCTCTTGATGCTACCCGTAAAGTCGGCTACATCCACAAGCTCCACCGTTCCGTACTGCTGTGCAAAATACGGTGCAAAGATATTTCCGAAGGAATCCCTCAGAATAAGAATCTTCTTGTCGGGATTTGCCGCGTTCTCATTCTCTATCACCGCAACATATCTTCTGAGTGTTACATACGCGCTGTAGGCATCCATCTCATAGTAATCCGTGATTTTAAGCTTGTCGTAATCTATGAACACTTCGTCAAATGTCCCCGTCACATCAAGCTGCTTCTCAGGCATTACAAGATGAAAGGTCATGCCATTGTTCGGGTACATTATCTCAAAATCCTCAGGCGAAGCCTTGCTTAACGTAACTCTTCTTCCGTAGCTTCCGAGGAATGTCTTTTCATATATTTTGCTCGTGTAATTATTGATGTCAAAAAGCTCAGGCGTGTACTCGTAGCCGTAGAACTCGGAGAGCTTCTCCGCCACACGTCCGCTGCCCCAGATAGCCGCTCTCGCATTCCAGTGATGGTCGGTGCGATAGAACATGTCATAGTGGCTTAAACCATCCTCCTTCTCACAGGCGCGCAGGTCGATATAATCGATGCCGCTCTTCTCAAAGCTCTCAAGAAGTCTGTCCGCGTTGTCATTAGTAGCATCGGTTATTCCGAGCGGAAGCTCCGTGTCAGCCGTATCGATGAGGAAAGGCACCATGACATACATAAGGTTGATGTTCCTCTCCTCAAGGAAATCCCTGAACCCTGCGGTGCTGTCCGTTATCTCCGAAATGACCGCATCGCTTCTCTCAGGGCTTATACAGGTGAGATAACCGTTTTTGAGTGTGATAACCGCATCGTAATCCTCCTCCTGAACCTGCCAGCCGATAATCGCCTCATAACCTGCCGCAAGCTCCGTAAGCTTCGTCTGAACCGGGAGTCCTTCGGTGGCATACCACTCAACCTGTGCCTTTACTTTGCTGACCAAGCCGTTATATTTCTCAAGCAGGCTCTTATTCTTACTTATATTGACATACATATCCTCCTGTGCGTAAGGATATATGTCCGCCCAATCTATTGTAATTGAACCGCTCGTGTCATCACCTGTATCAACGTCATTGTCATCTTCAAGAAAAAAAGCCACAACAGGATTATATATTCCGAGCTTCTCATATACCACATTCTTAATCACAATTCGAATCAGAATGAATATAAGCATCAAAAACAGAATACCGACACAGCACATCGCTGTTATGCGGTAACCCTTTCCCATATTCTGTCCCTGCTTTTCCTTTGTATCATTATTAATACTATTATTTTTCACGGCAGTCTCCCCTTAGAAATTAAGATAAATGAACGGATTGTAGGTCGCCTTGATACATATAAGAAGTGACACCACAAACACAAGCACCATGCAGACGGACGCAAGCACATTCTTGACCACAGGCTTATTTTCAAGCAGCACTCCAACCTTCTTTACGACAGGGAAGGAAAATAAAACCGCTGCAGCAAACACGACCGCCGAGTTCTTTATACACTCCACAAATGTAGCATCTGCCAATCCGGTTGCGCCTATTCCAAACATGTTACCCATATACCTCACGGCTGCCGTAATACTGTCAGCTCTAAACAGCACCCACCCGAGTATAACAAAAAACATCGTGTATACATGCATATACCAGCCGTTCTTCTTATGAAAACCGGTAAGCTTCTCAAACATCAGAAGTACGAAGTAGAGAAGTCCCCAGCCTATGAATGTCCAGTTAGCGCCGTGCCACACACCCGTCAGAAACCACACGACGAATATGTTCCATATATTTCTGCCCTTGCTCACCCTGTTGCCGCCAAGCGGTATATACACATAATCGCGGAACCATGTGCTGAGTGTGATATGCCATCTTCTCCAGAACTCGGTTATCGACTTCGATATATAAGGGAAATTAAAATTCTCAAGGAAATGGAAGCCGAACATTCTTCCGAGTCCTATTGCCATATCCGAGTATCCCGAAAAGTCAAAATATATCTGAAGTGTATACGCAATCGCTCCGAGCCATGCCATCGCAACCGACATTCCGCCCTCCGTCGCAAATGCAATATCCGCAACCTTTCCGACATAGTTGGATATAAGTATCTTCTTGCCAAGTCCAACGACGAATCGTCCGAAGCCTTCAGCAAAATCGTACTTATTCTCAACACGGTTCTCTATCTCGTCCGCAACCGTCTCATACCTCACAATCGGACCGGCAATCAGCTGTGGGAACATCGACACATAAAGTCCCACATACATAATGTTCTTCTGAACATTCGCCGTGTCATAATATACATCAAACACATACGACATAAGCTGAAACGTAAAGAACGAAATTCCTATCGGAAGTGCTATATTCACCACAATACTATCATTGTTGAGCAGATAACCTATATTTTTAGTCACAAATGTAAGATACTTAAAAACAAACATGAGCCCTAAGTTATACACGACCGAGAGGAGCATTCCCGCTTTCATTCCATTCGTGCTTCCTTTTTTTCTCATGCTGTCAACCATAAGCCCGAACGCCCAGTTAACAATAATGGACAATATCATAAGGAACACGAACACCGGCTCACCCCAGCCGTAGAAAAAAAGGCTCGCAATGAGAAGTACTATATTACGAAAACCTCTCGCCTTGACAAAAGGGTTATAATAAACCGCAATCACAACCGGTAGAAATAAAAACAAAAATACTGTTGAAGAAAAAACCATCGAAATATATTCCTTTCTTAGAGCTTGCCAACCGCCGCTTAACCTGTCGTCATCCTGCGGTAAAATCTGCCCACTTTGCAACAAATTATACCCTATTTCCGAATATTTGGCAACATAAAAGAGACTGCAGCCACCATGCCGCAGTCTCCTTGAAATCATTTTTATTCTGTTTTTAGAACTCGAGCTGGTCAACCGCGCGGTACTTGTGGTCCGTGTGAAGAAGATGGTGTGACACAGGTGACAGCGGTTTTCCAAAGTATTCCTTGTAAATGGTATGGATCTCAGGATTGCAATGGCTGAAACGTATCTGCTTGTTCTTATCAAGCTTATATAATTCTTTTGCCCTGTCTGCCGCCATCTCAACGCCGTCATGAATAGGCTGTCCGCCTCCGCCTACACAGCCTCCCGGACATGCCATAACCTCAACAAAATCATATGCCGCATCGCCATGCTTAATTGCCTCAAGAAGCTTCCTTGCATTACCGAGTCCGTGCACTGTTGCCGTCTTTACTTCGGTTCCGCCCACATCAAAGGTTGCCTCCTTCCAAGGACCGTCGCCCAGACCTCTCACTACCTCAAAGGCGTCCGGCTCCGGGTTCTTTCCCGTCACGAGGTTGTATGCGGTACGAAGTGCTGCCTCCATAACTCCGCCCGTGGCTCCGAAGATAACTCCGGCTCCCGAATACTCGCCGAGCGGTGAGTCGAACTCGACCTCGTCAAGTGCCATAGGATATACGCTCTCAGCGCGTATCATGCGCACAAGCTCTCTTGTTGTGATGACAATATCAACATCCTGTCCGTAGCCCGCATCAGCCATCTGAGGCAATGCCGCCTCGGCTTTTTTGGATACACAAGGCATGATTGATATGGAACATATTCTCGCCGGGTCAATGTCAGCCTTCTTGGCGAAGTATGATTTTGCCACGGCTCCAAACATCTGTTGCGGCGACTTAGCCGTCGAGAGATGGTCAACGAACTCCGGATACTGCGACTTCACAAAGCGTACCCAGCCAGGACAGCATGAGGTAAACATCGGGAACTTGTTGAGATTTCTTCTCTTTAACTTCTCGACAAACTCGGTTCCCTCCTCCATGATTGTAAGGTCTGCCGAAAAGTTCGTGTCGAACACATAATCAAAGCCCATGTGCTTTAGCGTGGCGGCAAGTCTCTTCTCGGTCGCCTCCGCCTTAGTCATTCCGAGCTGCTCGCCCCATGCCGCGCGCACGGACGGTGCCACCTGAACGACCGTAATCACATCCGGATCATTGAGTGCCGCAAACACCTTATCCGTGTCATCTCTCTCCCGGAGAGCCCCGACAGGACAATGTGTTATGCACTGTCCGCATATGGCACAGTCAGCATTCTCTATGGCTCTGTTGCCTGATACATTGACCGTGGTTCTGCTTCCTGTATTGACAACATCCCACACACTTAAGCTCTGTACCTTATCGCATATCTGGATGCATCTCATGCACTTGATACACTTGGTATTATCCCTTATAAGAGGAAAATCCATATTCCATGCCGTCTTTTCAAGCTCCTCTCGGAACGGAACATCTATTATTCCAAGATTATTTGATATCGACTGAAGCGAACAGTTGCCGCTTCTCACACAGGTTGCACAATGTCCGTCATGCTGCGAGAGGATAAGCTGCACATTCATCTTTCGTATCTCTCTTACCTTAGGAGAGTTGGTATATATTTCCATGCCCTCCTCAACCTTATTGTTGCAGGCCGTTATAAGCTTATCCTTACCTTTAAGCTCCACAACGCATACACGACATGCCGCTATTTCGTTGATTTCCTTCAGATAGCAAAGATGAGGAATATTGATACCTATGCTGGCAGCCGCATTCATTATTGTTGTTCCCTCAGGAACGCTTACTTTTCTGTTATTAATTGTAAGATTTACCATATGGCTGCTCTGCCTCCCTTGAACTTTCCATATCCGAAGTGGTCACATCTTAAACATCTTCCCGCCTCCTGACATGCCTCCTCCTCGCTCATGCCGCACTCAAACGGATTGAAGGTGCACTTGCGCTCACCTGCCTCTTTCTCCGAAAGATTTACTCGTCCGCATGCCGGCTTATCATCAAGACTTGCCGAAGGAATCTCAACATCAACACTGATAAGGTGATGATAGCCCAGATACTCATCAATATTCGCTGCAGCGACCTTGCCTGCAGCGATTGCACGAATAACCGTTGCCGGTCCCGTTACACAGTCGCCACCCGCAAATACGCCGGGAAGGTCGGAAATCTCACTGTCTGCCATCGCCTTTATATTGCCTCGCTTGACCGGAATACCTGCCTCCTCAAAATGTCTTGTCTCAATACCCTGACCTATAGCCACAATGACAATATCACAAGGTATTCTCACTTCATCCTTTGACGAATCAACAGGTCTTGCCCTGCCCCACGCGTCAATCTTTCCGATTATCTGAGGCTTAGCCCAGAGAGCCTTTACATTGCCGTCCTCGTCAGCCTCAATTCTCACAGGCGCATGAAGCTCATATAGCTCGCAGCCCTCCTCTAAGGCACCGTCAACCTCCTCCGGGAGTGCAGTCATATCAAGCTTGCGCCTTCTGTATGCAATAATTGACTTCTTTGCTCCGAGTCTTACTGAGGAACGCACACAGTCCATTGCGACATTTCCGCCGCCGATTACAACTACCGTCTTTCCCGTAAAATCAGGCATGTTTTCGTGTCCTATATCATTCAAAAGTTCAACAGCCGATATTACCCCCTTGCTGTCCTCGCCTTCAATTCCGACCTTTTTGTCCTGATGCGCACCGATGGCAATATACACAGCATCATACTCCTCACGAAGCTGCTTTATCGTGATCTCCTCGCCTATCTTAGTGTTATATCTGACTTCAACTCCCGTTGAAAGAATAGCATCTAAATCCTCCTGCAGTCTCTCTCTCGGGAAGCGGTAATTAGGGATTCCGTATCTTAACATACCGCCAAGCATAGGCTTCATCTCGTATACTACACATTTATGTCCCATAAGAGACAGGAAGTACGCAGCCGAAAGTCCTCCCGGACCACCCCCGACTATGGCAACTCTCTTTCCTGTCGGCTCACCGCACTCAGGCACAGGCACCTTTCCGGCATGATCAACCGCAAATCGCTTAAGTCCTCTGATGTTTATGGAGCTGTCAATCATGTTACGTCTGCATCTTGCCTCACATGGATGCTCACATATAAGTGCGCATGCCGTAGGAAAAGGATTGTCCTTGCGGATAAGCTTTACCGCATCCGCATATCTTCCCTCACCGACAAGCGCAACATATCCCGGAATATCCACTCCGGCAGGACACAATGCCACACAAGGTACAGGCTGAGTAATGTGATATGTACACTTTCCGGTCTTTATGTGCGCTATATAGTCATCCTTGAAGCCTTCAAGCCCACGCATAACCATTCCTGCCGCCTCATAACCGATTGCACAGTCAGCAGAATTATTGATATCCTTTGCAAGCTTCTCGATGGTATCGAGAGTGTTCATATTCGCCTTACCGTCAAGGACATCCGATATAAGGTTGGCAAGCTGTCCCAGACCTACACGGCATGGAACACATTTACCACATGTCTGTGCATGGCACAGTCTGAGGAAGTTGAGCGCAAGGTCGACCGGACATATTCCGGGAGGGCTCGCAACAATCATGCGCTCAAGGTCCTTATACAGACTCTCTACAGTCTGTCCTGCCACATTAGCAGTGGCAATCTTAAGTCTGCTCATACAAAATTCTCCATTCCTCCGGTGCTTTATCACCGCTTTATTTTCTTACAACCAATACAAATTAACGTACTTGTGTATATCATAAGTGATTTAACACACTAAAGTCAACGAAAGATAAATATTAGACAATCTTTCATTTTCTTATATTTTCTATCGCCTTATAGACATTCAAGGTTCCGTAGCCGAAAAGCGCGTCGGGATATCTGTAGCCCTCCCTTCTGTCTGCTCCGCTTATCATAAAATTTTTCACCGTGTATGAACGCATATACGGATAGAAGCCCTTTACAATCCCATACTCCAATATAAGTGCCGCACCACCACCTGCTATTGCGGCAGCCACACTGCTTCCGCTCATCTGACCGTATGAATCGGTTCCTGCCAAGGCGGGACACAGCACATTAACCCCCGGTGCAACAATATCCGGCTTGTAATCGTAATATGCCGCCGTCCCTCTGCCGCTCCCTATATATACACTGCCGTCCCTGTAATTATATGCACCGACCGTCGTAGGGACATCCGTGTTGCCGGGATCGGTGATGGTATTATATGGGTCAGGCTGTAAGAAATATGTGTCCGACCACAAAAATTCCCTGTTGTTAATCCACATATTAAATCCGCCCGACAGCACTGAGTAGCCGTAAACCCTTATAGTCCAGATTCCCGGAGACGGCGTAATAAATCTGAGTGTGACAAAATTAAGCCCGGACACAGCCTGATTAAGCCCGTAGAATATCTCTATCTGTGTCCCCTCAAGTATAAATCTCAGCGTCGTTCTCTCATTTATCTTCGGCGGCACCCTCTGCTCCACACGTCCTATCGGAGAGATAAATTCAAGCGAAAACACCTCCGGAGGTTCCGACCACAGCACACAGTAGAATCCATTCTCCCTCTCCCCTACCTTTATCTCTATCGGAATATACTCTGCATCCGGAAGCAGATTTCCCCTGAAATGGAGTCTGCTGTTGGCATAATTTCCCGTACATGTCGTCACACACCGCCCTATGTTTCTGCCAATGTTATTGAGAAAATCCGACAGCACGGTGCTGCCACTGTGGGAAGATATGTTCGCACCCAATCCGATAATTATGGATATCGGTTTTCCCACTGTCCTTGAATACTCATCAAGGAATTTGACACCCATGATTATATCAATCTCCGAGTAGCACAGTGCTGCATCATTCACAAGATAGAAGTCTCTAAGATACCTTTTTGCCTGTCTTAGCCTGACGACAACCAGACGCGCTCCCGGAGCCGCCCCGGTAAACCCCTTCTCAGGATGTTCCTGCCCGGCCGCAAGCCCGGCAAGCATGGTTCCATGTCCACCCGGTTCATCCGTCACGGGAACACGCGAGAGGGGATTATCGGAGCTGAGCGCTTCATTTATCATTGCATTAGAATACACCCTGCCATACATCACCATGCTGTCAAGCACTCTCTCTGCATTTATATTTTCTCCCCCTGCCACGTTATATTCCCCACCGGTAGTGACCTCCTGGACATCCGCTGCGGTCTGATCCCATATCGCATCTATGATACTGCTGCCATCCTCCCTTACAAATACCTCATGGTCATACCTTATCCCTGTGTCAACTATGCCTATAAGTATGCCTGCTCCGCGAAGTGTCAGGAAAGGCTGCTCCCTCACCTGGGTAATTCCTGCCGCCCCCATAGCACCATAATCCTGTGTGCCGTACACTATCGGAAAAGACGTGTATCCGAAATTTTCATAATTTATGTCTCCAAGCTCCTTCCTGTTAATGTGGATTACTCCCCACCTGTCATCAATTCCGCTCACACAGAAATCAGTATATCCGGCTTCCCCAGGATTAAATTCATCCGAGCGCCGGTACAGGATGTCTGTATAATTATCATCCGTAAAATACTTTGCACAGCTATCCAATATTCCGCCTTAGGATTTTTTTAAATTTTATAAAAAAAACGCGGAGATTATTCCACAAAATAATCTCCACGTTATATCATGATTCGCAACTATCATGATCCCTGAAGAAGTCCCGCCGTTCTCATCTCTATGAGCGGACCGCCCTTCTTTTCAATATACGCTCTCGTTATTGTCACCTTGCCTATATTGTCATCCTTAGGTATCTCATACATTATATCAAGCATGAATTCCTCTATGATTGAGCGTAATGCTCTTGCTCCGGTCTTTCTCTCAAGTGCCTTCTCGGCAATTGCCTCTATAGCATCATCATCGAACTCAAGCTTGACCTCATCAAGCTCAAGAAGCTTCTCATACTGCTTAAGGATCGCATTCTTAGGCTCTTTTAAAATCTTAACAAGCATGTCCTTTGTAAGCGCGTCAAGTGTAAATACAACAGGAAGTCTTCCAAGGAACTCCGGAATCATTCCGAACTTCTTAAGATCCTCTATGGTAACCTGTGATATAAGATTGTCAACATTGTCATACTTATCCTTAAGGTCAGCCATGAAGCCTATTGAAGCCTGCTTGTTAAGCCTCTCCTTGATAATATCCTCAAGGTCAGGAAAGGCTCCGCCGCAGATAAACAGAATATTCCTTGTATTGACCGTGACAAGCGGTACCATTGCATTCTTACTGTTAGAGCCGACAGGCACTTCTATATCAGCTCCCTCTAACAGCTTTAGCATTCCCTGCTGAACCGATTCACCGCTTACGTCCCTGCTGTGTGTCTCTTTTTTCTTAGCTATCTTATCAATCTCATCGATAAAAATGATTCCCTGCTCAGCCTTCTCGACATCATTATCCGCAGCAGCAAGCAGCTTAGAGACTACGCTCTCAATATCATCACCGATATAACCCGCCTCTGTGAGCGATGTGGCATCGGCTATTGCGAGCGGTACATTTAAAAGCCTTGCAAGCGTCTTTACAAGATATGTCTTACCGCTTCCTGTCGGTCCTATCATAAGCATATTGGACTTCTCTATCTCGATTGAATCCATAGTGTCGGTCGCAACTCTCTTATAATGGTTGTAGACCGCAACCGATATTACCTTCTTGGCATATTCCTGACCGATTACATACTCATCAAGCTTCTCCTTAATCCTATGAGGTGCCGGGATATCCTTAAGGTCAATAAGAGGTACCCTCTTCTCTCCCTCTTTCTTTTTCTTAATCTTCTGCCTATTGGGAATTTCTCCGCCTAAATCAGCCATATTCATAAAATGAATACCCGGAATGTCCTTTGAGAGCTTCATCATATCATCGTAGTTTAAGTCGCCCTTCATGATGGTATCCATTGAACGCTGCATGCAGTCTGCGCACACATACATTCCCATGCCCATCTGAATCATTTTCCCGGCTTTGCTCTCAGGTCGTCTGCATATTGAGCATACCTTCTCGTACTCATCATCATGGTTATCCGTATTATTATTCTTGTTATTATCTTCCGCCATATCTTACTCCTTCTTTTTCTTCCATATCAGTCTCGGAGACTATATATATAGGTCTGTCCTTAACCTCCAAATATGTCTTGGCAAGGTACTGTCCGAACACGCCCATGAAGAAGAGCTGTAATCCTCCTAAAAATGTAATTATACAGGTCATTGACGCCCATCCCGCCACCGGATCTCCGAATGCAAACTTCCTTATCACGATAAACAGCACCGCTATAAAAGCGATGAGACAGAACAATATTCCTATAAAAGACGCAAAGACGAGCGGTGTCGTCGAGAATGCCACAATTCCCTCGATGCTGTATTTAAACAGCGACCAGAAATTCCACTTTGTCTGTCCCGCAACTCGCTCAACGTTCTCATAGGCAATCCACTTTGTCTTAAATCCGACCCAGCCGAACATTCCCTTGGAGAATCTGTTGTATTCATGACAGTTTAAAAGCGCATCGACGAACTTTCGGTTCATAAGCCTGAAATCTCTGGCTCCGTCCACAACCTCCGTTGTCGACATCTTAGCCATAAGCTTATAGAACATTCTCGCAAAAAATGACCTTATAGGAGGCTCTCCCTTTCGCGTCACACGGCGCGCAGCCGCACAGTCATATCCCTCCTCAGTCACAGCCTTATACATCTCCTCCAAGAACTCCGGCGGGTCCTGAAGGTCAGCATCCATGATTGCCACATAATCGCCGTCAGCATGGGCAAGTCCTGCATACATTGCTGCCTCCTTGCCAAAATTTCTCGAAAAAGACACATATTTGACAACGGATTCATCCGCGGATATTTTCTTCATTACCTCAAGAGTATTATCCCTTGAGCCGTCATTTACCAGCACAACCTGAAAATCAACATAGTTCATTCTTGCAATGATTCCATCTAATACCTCCATAAACTTAGGAAGCGCCTCACTCTCGTTGTAGCATGGTACAACGACCGAAATTAAATCTTTCATTTATACAGTTCTCCTTATACAGGCTTTCATACATGAAATTACAGCTCTGTCAACTATTTATACAGTATACACAATGTAAATTGATAATGCAAGAAAAAGCGAAAGCAGATACTCATGCCTCATCCTGCATTTCGTATCTTCTTTCGCTCATATCCGTTGATGGATTTTTATTTCATATTATCTGCTTGTCGCAGGCTTCTCTGTGAGAGTTACCGTAATCGTATTCTCTACATAGCTTCCTCTTTCAAAACGTGAATATGTCAGTTCAACTTCCTCGCCGACTTCATAATACTGCATCATGTTCACGAGTGTCTCCCACGAATCGACGTCCTTGCCGTCAAAGCTTGTGATTACATCGTTAACCTCAAGCCCCGCATTCTCGGCAGCCGAATCCTCTGTTATACTCTTAATAAGCACACCCTCAGGCCAGCCGTAGGTCTGGGAAATCTCTGATGTTACGGTGTTGCCCGATACTCCAAGATAACCTCTCTCATCATTGTCAAGAGCCACTCTCGTTGTCTGTGTAGAAAGATCATCAATTATATCCTTAACCGAATCAATCGATATCGCATATCCCATACCCTCAACCTTTGTATCCGTCATCTTAACCGAGTTGATGCCTATAACCTCACCCTGAGCATTAAAGAGTGCGCCGCCGCTGTTGCCCGGATTAATTGCGGCATCCGTCTGAATGAGATCCTCATATACCACATTGTCGACTGTCAGGGACTTATCAACGGCACTTACAATACCTGTCGTTACAGATATTCCGTAGCCTGCAGCATTGCCGATTGCAATTGCAGCCTCACCAACCTTCACATCCGTGGATGAACCAAGCTTAGCTATTGAGATTGCAGACATTGTGGAATCGCTTATATCCGCAAGCTTAACAGCGACTACAGCGAGGTCACTGTCAGACTTTATTCCCTTTACGACCGCATCGACCTCAGCACCGTCACCGAATGTAACCTTAAGATTGTTAACACCATCTACAACATGTGCGTTGGTTACAACCAGAAGCTCTGTATCATTAGCACCTATTATTATACCTGAACCGCTCACACTCGCCTCATAGGACTGCTGGTAATTTCCCCAGAAGCCAAATCCCGAATAACCGCTTGTCACCGTCTCAGTACCGCTTATCGCAACGACGGAGCTTATTACATTGTCAACTATTCCCGATACGTCAAGCACCGTGGTTCCCGACGAAGCCGTGCTTGACGATACATTGGTGAGTGTTGATCCGGTTGAAGCCGAGCTTGTAAGATAGTTCTTGTTTAACTCCCTTGCAATCTGACTGAGCTGCTCATCAGAGAGTTCATCATTTCCCTTAACAGGGAAGTTAATGTACCCCGCATACATCGCCCCGTAGCAGGATGCCCCGGCAACTGCACCGATTACAACCGCGCAGGCGACACCTCTCACTGCTCTTATAAAGAAGCAAGGTCTCTTTTTCTCACCCTTTGCCTTCTTTGCCTTCCTTGACTTCTTCTCAGCCTTTCCTGATGCCTCATATACAGGCTGTGTATATGAAGAATACATATTGCGGGCTGTATCCTGTGCTGAAGCCGTGTCCTCTGTTGAAGCCATGCTTCCGTTTGAAAATGACTCTGTTGTGGAAGCCGTGCTCTCGCTTGTGAATGTGTCCGTTGCCGAAACTGTTACCTCCGATGCATTCTCATTAATCTCTGAATTCCGTTCTGTATTTTCTGCTGCATTTACATTGTTTCGTGAATCATCACTCATATTGTTAAATCCATATTCATTGTTATCCATATCCGTGTACCTCCGTATTTATCATGAGGGATTTATGTTTCCCTATCTCTTTTATGAGTACACTATAACAACGAATTGTGTTCTTTTTGTGATAAAAAAGTGAATGAATTGAGAAATCTCTTCACAATTCATTCACTCTGAAATACTGCTTCTCCGGTTTAAGATATATTATAAATGAAGTACTCTCTCCCTGATTTCCTGAGTTCTTCCCTGATTCCAGAACTGTGTTCCGATGTAGCCACAGGTACGTCTTGCGACATTGAGCGTGTTCTCATCCCTGTTGCCGCACTGAGGGCACTCCCACACAATCTTCTTGTCCTCATCAATTACCGTCTGAATCTCTCCCGAGAATCCGCACTTCTGACAATAATCGCTCTTGGTGTTCAGCTCAGCGTACATAATATTATCATATATGAACTTGATTACCTCGATAACAGCAGGTATATTGTTCTGCATGTTCGGCACCTCAACATAGCTCACGGCTCCGCCCGTCGACAATGCCTGGAACTTAGACTCAAATGCAAGCTTTGAAAAGGCATCAATCGGCTCAGTTACATGCACATGATAGCTGTTGGTGATATATCCCTTATCGGTTATTCCCGGGATAACTCCGAATCTCTTCTGAAGGCACTTAGCGAACTTATATGTGGTACTCTCAATAGGAGAGCCGTAAATGCTGAATGCAATATTGGTGTTCTCCGTCCATATCTTACACTTCTCATTCATGTGTTCCATAACAGAAAGTGCAAACGGTGTCGCCTCAGGTGATGTATGTGAAAGACCTGTCATATATTTAACGCACTCATAAAGACCTGCATATCCGAGTGATATTGTTGAGTATCCGCCGTACAAAAGCTTGTCTATCTTCTCACCCTTCTTGAGTCTTGCAAGTGCACCGTTCTGCCAGAGAATAGGTGCCACATCCGACAATGTTCCTTTAAGTCTGTTGTGTCTGCACATAAGAGCGCGGTAGCAGAGCTCGAGTCTGTCGTCGAATATTTCCCAGAACTTCGTGTAGTCTCCGCCGGATGAGAGTGCGACATCCACAAGATTGATTGTTACAACACCCTGATTGAAACGACCGTAGAACTTGTAGTTTCCGTTCTCATCCTTCCAAGGGTTAAGCGCACTTCGGCATCCCATGACAGGGAAGCAGTTGCCTTCCTTAAGCTCCTTCATCTTTTTCTCAGATATATAATCAGGCACAAGTCTCTTAGCCGAACATCTTGCCGAGAGCTCCGTGAGATAGAAGTACTTCGAATCCTCCGTGATATTATCATCCTCAAGCACATATATAAGCTTAGGGAATGCAGGTGTCACCCATACTCCCGCCTCGTTCTTAACTCCTTTGAGACGCTGCTTTAATGTCTCCTCTATAATCAGTGCAAGGTCTGCCTTCTCCTGCTCGTTCTTTGCCTCATTGAGGTACATGAACACCGTGAGAAAAGGAGCCTGTCCGTTAGTTGTCATAAGTGTGATTACCTGATATTGTATTGTCTGTACACCCTTGGTAATTTCTTTCTTAAGTCTGCTCTCTACAATCTCTGCAATCTTATCCTCTGAAGGGGTACACTCTAACAGTGCAAGCTCCTCCATAACATCCTTACGAATCTTCTCTCTTGAGATATTTACAAAAGGAGCAAGATGAGCAAGTGAAATACTCTGCCCGCCATACTGGCTTGATGCAACCTGTGCAATTATCTGTGTTGCAATGTTACATGCCGTCGAAAAGCTGTGCGGCTTCTCAATGAGTGTCTCGCTGATAACCGTTCCGTTCTGAAGCATGTCCTCAAGATTGACGAGGTCGCAGTTGTGCATATGCTGTGCATAATAATCGGCATCATGGAAATGAATTATTCCCTGCTCGTCCGCCTCCACTATCTCAGAAGGAAGAAGAAGTCTTCTTGTTATATCCTTACTTACCTCTCCTGCCATGTAGTCACGCTGCACGCTGTTGACAGCGGGGTTCTTGTTAGAATTCTCCTGCTTAACCTCCTCATTGTTGTACTCAATAAGCGAAAGAATTCTCGTATCCGTCGTATTAGCCTTTCTGACAAGTGAACGCTTATAGCGGTAACGCACATATCCTCTTGCCACGTCAAATGCCCCTGTCGACATAATCTGGTTCTCCACCATATCCTGTATCTCTTCCACCGATACGGCACGATTCATCTTATTGCACTTATATTCAACATAGTCAGCAATCTCTGTAATCTGTTCCTTGCTAAGCGGGGCACTGTCCGTAGCCGCATTAGCCTTCGTGATGGCTGATGCTATCTTAGCTACGTCAAATACTTCCTCAGAGCCATTTCTTTTGATAATCTTCATGTGAACCCTCCAAATAAAATAACCACAATATCTTGTATTGTTGCAACGTACAAAATACATTATGCAGTGTTAATCTCAAAAAGTCAATAAGTATATATGTACTATTTTTCGACATGGACAACGACCGATGTCCCCGCCCTTTTCATTCTTTTTACCATACTCACAATGAGCGGAATCACCATAACAGCCCATACTACAGGCTCTGATACGATTATTCCCCAGTACCCTATTACCGGTGTGAGAAGCGTCGCAATCAGTACTTTTCCGGCAAGTTCAAGTCCGCTGGAAAATATCGGGGTTATGTGATCTCCCATTCCCTGAAGGCTGTTTCTGAGGATTGTTATTGTAGGAACAAGCAGATAGAACAATGTGTCAAATTTCTGATAGAGGCATGCCGTGTCTATGACCTCCTGTATTCTCGTGTCCGTAATTGCGACAATCAGGTACGGACATATCGTATAACTTGCAAGCATGACTATCACACACCATATATAGGAGCATCCAAGCGAGACTTTTAAACCCGAACGAATTCTGTCATAACGTCCGGCACCGTAATTCTGACCACCATATGTTGCCATCGTGGTTCCGAGCACACTGAAAGGAAGCATATACAGATTCGTGAGCTTTCTTGTAGCTGCATGTGCCACAATCGTGTTGGTTCCAAGTGTGTTGATTGCCGTCTGAAGCGACAATGTCCCGAATGCAACGAGGGAATTCATAAGCCCCATGGACATACCGCTTGCAAGCATCGGCTTGATGAACCTCTTCTCAGGCACAAAATCCTTTATGTTAAAATGCAGAAAAGCATACTTTTTCCATGTATATCCAAAACAAAGAACCGCTGACACCGCCTGAGAAGCAACCGTTGCAACAGCCGCACCTCTGACACCCATGGCGAGATATTTCACGCATACTATATCGAGCACAACATTGAGCACCGCTGAAATAACAAGAAATATGAGCGGTGTGTATGCATCGCCTATCGCGCGCAGATTTCCCGCAAGCACATTGTATATAATCGAGAAGAAAAGTCCCACAATTATGACCGCGATATACTCGGTCGATGCCGCCCTGTGCTCGTCCATCACGTTCATCCAATCGAGAAGCCCTCCCATAAAAATAAGGCTTCCCGCAACAATAACCGCCGTGACGATGAGTCCCATAAGTATTGACAGTGCAAAGACCTTTCTCGACTTCTCCCTGTCACCGCTTCCGAAATGCTGTGCCGTTATGACCGCAAAGCCGTTGGCAAGACCTACGACAAAGCCTACAAGCAGGTCATTGAGTGTGCTTATGGAGCCCACCGCCGCAAGCGCATCGTTGCCAAGGTATGTTCCTACAATTCGCGTATCAGCCAAATTGTAGGCGAGATTAAAGAGATTGCCTATCAGAATCGGGAGGGCAAAATATAATATTATCTTAGCGGGTTTTCCGTGTGTTAAGTCTTTCATGTCAGTGATTCATACCTCTTATATTATATTAATAAATTATCTATACGGATTATGATGTCAAAACAAGCAGATTTATGATGCAAGTGTATTACATATTACATTTAAGCTTCTCCCAAAAGTCGCGCTATGCATAAATGTAATATGATATACACTTCTATATTCTTAATTGTTTTGACATCATAATCCTGCATGTAGGTTATATTATACTTTTTCCGTGCAATATATGAGGCTGACATATTGGACATGTCAGCCTCACTGCATTACTTAATTTTTATTTGTGCGTGAATATATTTTACTCGCGGGCGAGGATTTAAGCTTCACCTGTTACTACCTTCATCACCGCATCGGAGAGTGCCGCAAGCTTCTTCTCGGCATCATCAAAGCTTGTGCCCTTAACGCCCATGTAGAACTTAACCTTAGGCTCTGTTCCTGATGGTCTTGCACAGCACCATGCACCGTCATTCAGATCGTAATAAAGCACGTTCGACTTAGGAAGACCGGTAGGCTTCTTCTCGCCTGTCTTTAAATCTACAATTACGTCTCTGTCGTAATCTCTTGCGGAGAGAACCGTGAAGTCGCCGAACTTCTCCGGTGTATGTTCACGAAGATTGTCAAGCATCTCCTTAATCTTAGCTACGCCCTCAACACCTTTCAAAGTGATTGACTTAAGGCCTTCTCTGTAGTAGCCGTACTTCTCATATATATTTACCATCTGATCCCAGAGAGTGAGTCCCTGCTTCTTATAATAAGCTGCTGCCTCGCAGAGAGCCATAACGGCAACGATTGCATCCTTATCTCTTGCATGTGTTCCGACAAGGCATCCGTAGCTCTCCTCAAAACCGAACATATACTGATATGTATGCTGCTGCTCGAAGAACTTAATCTGCTCTCCGATGTACTTAAAGCCTGTGAGAACCTCAATAAGCTTAAGGTTGTACTCCTTGGCAACCGCGTCTGCCATGTTGGTTGACACGATGGTCTTGACAAGTGCGCCGTTAGCCGGAATAAGTCCCTTAGCCTTCTTCTGTGAAAGAAGATACTCCGCGATAAGCATACCGGACATATTACCTGTGAACGATACATACTCGCCTGTCTTGGAATCCTTAGCATATACGCCGAGTCTGTCCGCATCAGGGTCTGTTGCGAGAACTACATCCGCATTCTTCTCCTTGGCAAGCTTGAGCGCAAGTGTGAATGCTGCCGGATCCTCAGGGTTAGGATAGCTTACCGTAGGAAAATTACCGTCAGGAAGCTCCTGCTCAGGTACAACATATACATTCTCAAAGCCAATTTCCTTGAGAACTCTTCTTGCAGGAATGTTACCTGTTCCGTGGAGCGGTGTGTAAACAACAGTCATTGTCTTACCCATCTCCTTTATAACGTCAGGATTAACAATCTGCTTCTTAAGCTCTGCTATATAAGCATCGTCAAGGTCGGAGCCGATTACATTGTAAAGACCTGCTGCCTTAGCTGCTTCCTTGTCCATAGTCTTAACTGTATTAAAATCTGTTACATTGAGTACCTCTGTGATAATCTGCTTGTCCTTAGGAGCTGTAATCTGTGCACCATCTTCCCAGTATACCTTGTAACCATTGTATTCAGGAGGATTATGGCTCGCAGTAACCACAATACCTGCCGTACATCCGAGGTATCTTACCGCAAAAGATAACTCCGGTGTAGGTCTGAGTGATGGGAAAATATATGCCTTGATTCCGTTAGCGGCAAGGCAGAGTGCTGCCTCATCGGAAAATTCAGGAGACATTCTTCTTGAGTCAAACGCAATGGCAACGCCCTTAGCCTGCGCACCTTCCTTGATAATGAAGTTCGCAAGTCCCTGTGTAGCCCTTCTTACAGTATATACATTCATTCTGTTAGTACCGTATCCGATAACGCCTCTAAGACCACCGGTTCCGAATTCCAAATCCTTATAAAATCTGTCCTCAATCTCTTTTTCATTACCTGCAATGGACTTAAGCTCTTCTCTTACAGACTCATCAAAGTAAGGATTCTCGCACCACTGCTTGTAGGTATCCATGTATGACATGCTATCTCCTTCCTGCACCCCCAATAGATGCATACGAAACATTTCCGTGAGTATGCCTGCCGTATTCCCAAGCCTCGCAGAGACAGAATAAGCGCCCACGGATTGTATTTATCTTAACATATCCGCGGGCGCTTATCAAGACATATAGCGCGATATTTCATGCCTTGTCTGCTCCAACAGCCGTCTTTATCCCCAATCAGCCGGATGTCCAACCAGATAATCGAACGTAATATTTCCTTCAGGGCAATAATGATTTAACTCTTCATCATACTCTAACGGTATATTCATATTTACATACACATTATCCTTTCCGCTCGAAGCAAGCCTGAACCATATATCATACGACACAGCATATCCCTCATCATTTTCTAATACAATGGTATCTATCCGGACGACATCCATTTCCTCTGCTTCTGATAATTCTATATCTGAGCCGCTGACTGCAAACCGGTATGTAAGTTTTTTGCCATCAAGCATCGTAAACTCCGCTGTGATTATCAGATTATCGTTATCTTTCTCTACAGATGTCACTTTATAGACTTTAAGCAGCTTATTTATTTCCACAATGGAATATGAATCAGTTATAACAGCAAATGGTTCTATTTCTATGACATTTTCGTGCGAAGTTCCTGTAATATATTCACCGATATACAGTTCATCTTTGCCATCTTTATTTATATCAGCAAATTTGATTGTAACATTATTTTCATGCGGAAAGCCTAGCGTCATTGGAACACTCACCATACTTTCCCCATGGAAAACATCGTACATATTGTTATTCGCATCCCTTACTATCAACAGATCATATGCATCACTATACAGTGATTTTTTCCATTTTTCATCCATCTTCACAGCGGCAGGCTGGAATCCGGTGTACAGGCTCTTCGCAATCTCAAGACTGCCATCAGTCCATTTCACAGGTGTTTCGCCCAAATCAAGTTCATAAATATCTTTTACCGTCAACCCGGCGGAACTTTCCTGTACATCATGTGTATTATTTTTTTGACAGCTGACCATATAAAGCATCAACACAAGAATACTGCCCACAAGACACATTTTTTTTAAGAAACCATGCATATTTAAACACCCTTTTCCTTTCCGGATTCATATACTATATGAACCATTAGTAAATACTCTATCTGCATTAATAATTGTATCCTGAAATTTAGATAAATAATATGATGTTTTATACAATTTTTTTTTGATAAAATATCATATTTTTTTACAATACAGAATGATATTTTAAAATAGTCTTTATACAAATCATTTTTGTGGGAGCTTTTAACTCCCACTGACATAAGCATCCCCCTTACCCACCGCTTAGTGCTCTACACACTTGAAACGGGGGATTGCTTATTCTGCGTTCAATTAAAGAAGGCACTAATTATACCGGCGATTATTCCTTAGGTGATTTTGTATTTGTCGTCAATATTGTATAATTTTTTTCTGCCGGCTTTTTTTCAATATTATAAAAAGTATCGCCTGCATCTGCAACAATTTTAAAATATTTCACTGCTGTTTCAATATTTCCCATCATCGCATTAGAATATGCGTTCGAATGAATAAATGAAACAGCTTTTTTCCCCTTTCCACTATCTAAATCGAGCAATGCACCTTTTCTTGACACTTCAAGCGCCTCAGAATATTTCTTTGTCTTTCCATAGTGTACCGCCAGATTAGAAAGTGCCAGAATTATCTTATTGTTATACTTTCCTCCCCTATTATTTTCCATGCAATAATCTATTACAAGCTTTATATTTTTTATTGCCGTTTTATTATCACCGGCATCACTGCATGCCCATGCCATATGCAAAATAATTAACAATTCCCTTTCTCTTAAATATCCTTTCATTATCTTGGGATTATTAATATCCACCGTAAGTGATAAACATTCCCTGCAACGTCTAATGTACTCCTTGGCATCAATTTGATGAGTAGTATAATATAACACATTACGACAATCCATTATGTACTGACGATTGAGTATACTATCTCTTAGAAAATCATCTCTCTCAAATTCTTTTTGTAATTCATCAATTCTTCTTTCTAATTCCACAGTATCCTCATCTGCCATTGCTCTCGTTATCAGGTACTTAAGCCTATATGCTTTGTAGCTTGTGCAATATATATCACTATGCGTATATCCCGGCAAAATATTAAGCCTATTTCTTATACGAACGTAACCACTCTTGTGTGGTATCTGCCTTGCATTTTCTATCATCCAAATACTCTTCATATCATACCCTGTGTCAATGCTAAGCTCTTTTTGTGTGATTCCCTCACGAATACGATACATCTTTATGAGTTCATGCATTGCTTCATAAGCACAATTACATTCAGCTAAACATTTGCATAATATCTCCGTAATATCTGCCGTATCTTCTACAACTCCGCCCCACTCTTTCTTCAATGTAAGCACTTCCTGCCATGCTGACAGCATTTTTTTCTCTTCCGATGCTCTATCTTCTATGCCAAGTATATTCATAATATCCAGATACATATTAAGCGCCGGAATAAGCATTCTTGAAAAATTATGCTTTCTCATAAGCTCAATAGCATCTTGACATGGCACAATTCCTCTTTCAGGATGTCCAAGCTGCACCTGAATATCTGCATACATGTATGCAGCATACGGATACATTTTAGCTTCCTGTCTTATATCGCATTTACCACTACGCAGATAACTCATGAGTCGATATATCTTTTTCCCAATACTATCCATATCTTTCACAAGCATTGCCTCTTTTGCGCATCTCAGTCTTAAACTGTAGTTTATCAGCATTACAAATATCTCATTTTCAGACAATAGCACTATATAGTTTTCTTCTATTTTATTTTCATCAATTATATATCCTACAGCGTTATTCAGAAATTCCACAGCCGCATCATTTTTGCCTTCCGCATATGCAATAATACCTTTTATCAGACTGTCAAATTGCCCTACAACTCTTTCATTCATCTTTTCTGAGGATTTTTTATCTCTGCTTTGTACAAGATATCTAAGCTTATATATATTCTTCTCACAAATACATTGAATAACATCATTTTGCCAACTCAAATATTCATAAGCTTCCATGTCAACCCAAGTAACAAAATCAGAACAATCCATTCCCAGTCTTCCAAGCATAACGTTAAGTGTCAAAAAATCTATCTTCATTTCTCCTGCGCAATACTTATTAAAAATATCCATACTGCATAGACGGCTGCATAACACCTGTGGTGGAATATATTCTTCGACCAGCTTTTCATTTATTATCTTTAATATCAGTTCTTCTTCCATATCCACCTCTTTAGGTTTACATCGTTCATTTGCGCTATCCCTTACCTTTTCCCGGATAGTCCCGTTCTGACCCCCTCAACATATTTAATCAATATTAACTATGAACCTGTATGCGCTGTCGCCTCCCAATGCGTCATACTCCACATAGCCGCCGTCTGCTTCACACATGAGGTCAAAAGTAACATTGTCAAGGTAATACATGTTATGATACGTTTTTTCATGCCTTTTCCCCTTTCTCCCAATACTTAGAGTACACGAGCTTGTAATACATGATGCACGCAATCAGGTATGCAATTCCGCCGATACCAAAAAAGGCACTGAGCGATGAAAGCACAACCGTCGGGTATGACAGGTAAAAATATATGCCCGCAAAATCAAGCACGATGTTGATGACACCAAGCACGATAACTCCAGCCCACATCTTATCAAGCCTTGTAAACCTTACACCCATGATTCCGAGTGCCGCAAGAACAGCTCCCTGCACTATCGGCATAATCGGTGCTATGTCAGTCTCACCGACAGCCCCTATGTACAAGCCGTAGACAAAAATAACCACCCCTGCCAAAATCCAGCACGCCGAAGTTCTCTCAAGATACTTGTCATTCATAGAAATACCTCCCTATCATTAGTTAATACGCTTCACCATTCCAAGAAACAGCCACATCTGAAGCTTAAGGTATTCCGCAATACCAGGATGACTGCTGTTGTTTTTATCGTTCACATCAGACATTTTCTCCATCCCTGGCATTTTCCCGGACAGTCCTGCTCTGATACCCTTAAGATATGCTTTTACAAGACCTTTTTTTGTAAAATACACCGTCTTTATGATGATTCCCGCCGTGATAAACGGTATGTTGAGTACAAGCTGCCAGACAGGCATATTCTTTCTGAACATCCACATGCTGTTGCGTGCCGACAGCTCGACCTTGAAGGCATTGTGTCTTGAGCCGCTTGAAGCACTTCCGAGGTGATAGACCTTCGCGTATGGATTGTAGAGGTTCCTGTAACCTGCAAGGCGCGCCCTGTAACCCACATCCATATCTTCAAGATAGGCAAAGAAGCTCTCATCGAACATTCCAATCTCGTCAAGCACTTTTTTTCTGTATATTGCCGCTCCTGCACAGGCTGAGAACACCTCATGCGGCACCATGCAGTCCGAAACCGGCTTATCCCTGTCCGGTGCGAAGCCCCATCCAAGTGCTGCAAGCTCATCACCCGCATCGTCCACAAGTTCATGATTTCCATTCTGTATCATGAGCGCAGAACATGAAAATACATCTGGCTTGCCCTTAATCATCTTATACTGATTTTTGACAAAATTAGGGAACACGATTGTATCATTATTGAGAAGCAACACATACTCGCCCTCAGCCGCCTCGATTCCACGATTGACAGCGAATGCAAAGCCTGTGTTACCGCCAAGCTCAACCACCCTTATTTCAGGATAGAGCTTCTTCGCTGTCCCGACACTGTTATCGGTCGAGCCGTTGTCAACCATGATTACTTCCATATCTTCAAAGGTCTGCCTCTTAAGTGACTCAAGACAATCCTTCAAAAATTTTTCCCCATTATAATTAGGAATAACTACGCTGACCATCCAATCTCCTTTCTGCCTCCATATCTCTTAAGTAATTGCGAAATTATATATTTGAAAGCGAATGTTGTACAAATTTAACAATTCACCGCAGGCACGCTTTCGCTACATTACATAACGTAGCGGTGCATAGACAGCCAGAATACGGCTGTCAAACACATTAGTTCGCTCCGCGAACTATTACGGCTGTAAAGTACCTGCTTGCGAATCTGTTAAATTTGCACAACTGTTTATCGTCAAAATTGCGTTTCGCAATTGCCAATCTATGTCAGTATCTCTCCGTCCGTGCTACCTGTAGAGCTCAACCCCCGGCTCATACACATAGACTGCATCCTCACCGGATACCCACTTCTCCGCGATAAGCCTCATATACTCTTCGCGCCTTAAAAGCACCGCATTCTTCGGCACCGTCCTTACATTGCACTGCAGAATATTTCTGTTAAAATTGCCCTTGTACCACTCAGGCTTTCCCGCGCTCGTGCGCTGTCTGCCGAAGGCATCGATATAATCATCGCCCGAGTACACAATAAAAGTTCTGTTGACCGCCTCGCAGAGCGGAAATGCCTGCTTTACGAGAAGCTTTGCCGCAACCGCATCGGCATTTTCATTCTCCGCACATGCAATGAGCTTAAATAACCATTTTTTATCCGACATCTTTGTCCCACCGTTAAGCACGCAGATGTAATCACATTCGCAACCCGCAATTCTGTCAGCATCAGGCTCACCCATCGCACACAGCTTTAAATTATCGTATAAGGTATTGTTGCGTATATATCTAAAATAATTTTGTGCTTTTTCACTGTTCCGCACGCCTGTCACGACAATCTGTACACCGGGAAGTCCGCCATCGGCGTTATCATCCGCATTGCCCTCCTCGTAATCCACCCTGTAAAAGCCCATATCATCAAGCATCTTTACGCTGCCCTTCTTCCCGACACGCTCAAGATGTGCCTCTATTGCCTTTTTTCCTGCTTCATAGGCATACATTTTTGACAGCGGATTGGATGAGGTGGAGCTCTCATGTGTTCTCCAGTGATAGAGTATACGCTTCACATGTGATACTCTCTCTGCCTTCTCAGTGCATTTTAATATAAAATCATAGTCCTGCGCACCATCGTACTCACTGTCAAAGCCTCCGACTTCCTTTGCAAGCTCAGTCTTTGCGGCAAAGAGGTGGCAGATATAATTATTGCTCTGCAATAGAACAGGATTATAGTCAGGCTTGATGTGCGGACAGAAAAACTTCTGCCCATCGCCGTCCATCTTATCCTCATCCGAATACAGGCAATCGGCCTCCTCGGCATTAATCATCTCTACAATGTGATACAGTGCATCGGGTGACAGGGTGTCGTCATTATCAAGGAGAGCAATGTATTCTCCCCGCGCCATCTTAAGTGCCTCATTCGTGTTACCTGCTATACCCGCGTTGTCAATTTCCTTATAGCATACGCGCTCATCTCCGTCAACAAGCTCCTCGACAAGCCCTCGAAGCTTATTTGTGCCCGCATCCACAAGGCAGAGCTGCCAGTGAAAATATGTCTGGTTGAGCACTGAAAGCAGCATCTCCTTAAAATACGTGCGCGGTGGATTATACACTGGTACCAGAATACTTATGAGCGGCATTTTCTCAAAATGCCTGCTCCTCTGGTAGAACAGCTCCTCCTCCCCCGGAACAAGCTGTGTATATCCTGTCCCATAATCGTCCCTGTCCATAAGTTTTCCAATGGCTTTCTTTGCAAGTTTCTCAGGTCCATAATGCTTCATGTACGCTGCTGCCTTTTTTATCTTATAATTGATATCCATTTTTACTCCCGCCTTTCACAATGATTTCCCCTATTATGCATCTTCACAATCTTATATCCCACGGTCTATCCTTGGAAAGATTAGGATTGTAATACATATCTCCGTCGTCGATATATGCCTGCCATCTTTCACGGAACATTTCAGATTCTCTTAGAAATCTCTCATGTTTCTCCCCTTTATTGTCATATCCCCTTGACTTAGATTCAAAGTGATACAGCATCGCATCAGGCACATAGACATTGAGAAGTCCTCTCTGCCTGAGCCTTAAGCAGAAATCCACATCATTGTATGCAACCGCGAGCTCCTCATCAAGACCGCCAAGCTCCTCGTAGAGTGCTCTCTTTACCATAAGGCATGCGCCAGTCACCGCCGAATAGTTCTGCACATGATGTATGCTGTCTCTGTAGCCTCTCTCGATTATCGACACACCTGCATTAGGATGAACTGCCGTCCTGTCAGGTCCTATTCCGACTATCACACCTGCATGCTGGATTGTCTTATCACCGTACAGCAGGCATGCCCCTACCGCTCCCGTATTCTCACGCACTGCATACGCTGCCATTCTTCCGATTGAATCCGGCTCGATTATCTTCGTGTCGTTGTTGAGAAGCAGCAGCAGCTCTCCCTTCGCTTGTGCGGCACCGTAATTGTTGATTGCCGAATAGTTAAAGCTGCCGTCCCATCCCATAACACGAATTAACTGCGGATAATTTTCCTCAAGTTCTCTATAATAAGCAAATATCTCATCCGATTTGCTGTTATTTTCCACTATTATAATCTCTATATTCCTGTAGCTGTTAATCTCTAACAATGAGTCAATGCAGCACTTCAAATCATCTCTATGTTCATAATTAGGTATTATGATAGATACGAGCGGCTGAATATTTTTTTCATCAGCCAAATGTAAACTCTTCCCGTCGCAGTTGTTATCAGCTATATTATTCTCTGCGAAATAATCAGTTTTATCATTGTATGTCTCTTTCCGGCTCATATCCTCAAAAAGTGCCCTGCTTATATGGCATATCTCGTCAGCCCTGCATTTATCGCATATATATCTGTTAAAGCTCCACAGATTGTCTTCCCCCGCAAGCTCAAGTGCCTTCCCATCAAGCACATCCTCCCTCACAGCCACACAGCTGCCGATATAATTGTGCGATGCAAGATTGTCCGGGGCGAAATCAGGCTTATACAGAAGCTTTCCATCCCGAAGCTCATCCATATATACGAGCGCAGGACTTTTTCCGTCAACAGCCCTGGATAATTCACACATCATGTCACAGTGCAGCTTCACACCGTCCGATTGTATTATACGATACCCGTATACATGGGTGTTTTCCTTCTGTTCCTGCGAAAAAAGGCTCCGCTTATAAAAGCTTTTCTGAGCCTTTTTTGCCGAGCCCTCCCTCAAATCACGCAGGGCAGTCTTGACTGCCGGCTTAAAACCGCTGTTTTTATATACCTTCATCACATGAACAAGCATGCCCCGCTTCCTCCGTCTCAAAACATAAATTATCCGCTATATCTTATACACTATCTTTCCATCGCAGATAGTGTAGTGTACCTTTCCCGGCAGCTCCCAGCCAAAAAACGGGCTGTTCGCCGCCTTAGATGCAAAATGGTCAACAGTCCACTTCTCGTGCTCTCCGAATATGACAATATCCGCAGGATTTCCCTCGGCTATGCTCACGGGCTTTCTCCTGTAAAATTCCATCGGATTTCTGCTCATACATTCCATGAGCTTCATAAGAGTGAGGTGCCCCGGCTCGACAAGTGACCTGATTCCTAGTCCAAGCGAAGTCTCAAGCCCCGTAATTCCACTCGGTGCGTTCTCCATAGGTCTTGCCTTCTCCTCTGCACTATGAGGTGCGTGGTCCGTCACAATCATATCTATCGTGCCGTCGCAAAGCCCCTCTATTATCTTAAGTCTGTCCTCCTCTGTTCTCACAGGAGGATTCATTCTCGCAAGTGTGCCGTATTCCAACACAGCCTTGTCAGTCAATGTAAAATGATGCGGTGTAGCCTCCGCATGGACATCCGCTCCGAGCTTCTTTGCCGTCCTCACATACTCAACCGCATTCTTCGAGCTTATGTGCTGTATGCACACCGAAGCTCCCGTGTGTAGTGCCAGTGCACAGTCCCTTGCCACCATCACATCCTCAGCTGTTCTTGATGCACCGCCGTATCCGATTTTTTCAGACACCTCTCCCTGATGAACTCCAGGTGCGGCTATGAATGCCGGGTCCTCCTCATGCAGACTTATCGGAAGATTAAGCTTCTTCGCTCTATCCATTGCCTCCACAAGCACATGCTCATCCATAATCGGGATTCCATCGTCCGTGAAACCCGCCGCACCTGCTTCTGCAAGAGCTTCCATATCCACGAGTTCCTTACCTGCAAGCCCCTTGCTCACGGTCGCAGCGGACAGCACATGTATGCCTGTCTGTGCACCTTTTTTAAGAACATACTCAAGTGTATCCACATTATCCACAGGCGGCTTGGTATTAGCCATACACACAACTGTCGTGAATCCGCCCCTTGCAGCAGCCGCCGCACCCGTCATTATGTCCTCCTTATAGGTAAATCCCGGGTCGCGGAAATGCACATGGGTATCCACAAGTCCCGGAGCCACAACAAGCCCCGATGCATCTATAATCTGTGCTGTTCCATCTTTCTCATCCAAAAGTGCAGCAGCCTTGTCTCCCACGGCTGCAATCCTTCCTCCATCAACAAGTACATCCATGACCTTGTCAACACCGCTCACAGGGTCAACCACCCTGCCGTTCTTTATAAGAAGCATGTCTTTACCTCCAAAGTACAATTCAGCTATGCATCACAAGCACATCGCTTTTCTTATATAATAGCATACCCACTTAAACGAAATATTGTCAAGTGTAAATAGCCATGTCCGATACCTTTGTTTTTATATTAAGGTGCAGCAAATTACAGCAGATGCTTTATTCTCTCAAAGCTGTAATCGGAACAACAAATACACCATCGGTTCTTTGATATGCAGCATTGGATAATCCGCATATCACACATAACGATTTTGGTGCCTTTCCTCCTTTTTTTTCAATCTCTTTTCTTATCTTTATGAGATTGTCTGCAGCCACATCAATCTGATTCGCTCCCAGTTTGATTTCAAATGCACATGTACCATTCTGTTGTTGCTACAATTCCAGATACCCTGTCGCATAGAAGCGTGCGCCGCAAGGCACACTAAAAATAAGCAGACATACGGTTTCTTTCCATATATCTGCCTATCATTATTTTTTAATCGTATACAACTCCCCCACAAGCTCAAGATTAGGGTTGTAATACATATCTCCCGCGATTAGTGCAGCCCGCCACTTGTCAATAAAGTGCATTATCTCTCCGCCAAAGCGCTCCTGCTTCTTTCCTGTATCCTCGGCACCTCTTGACTTGTACTCATAATGGTGAAGCTTTGCGTGCGGATCATAGATAATCTTATATCCTGCCGCCCTCACTTTCATACAATAATCAATGTCGTTAAAGGCAACCTCAAAGCTCTCGTCAAGCCCTCCGACCTCATCAAACACACTTCTCTTTGTGAGAAGGCATGCCGCCGTCACGGCAGAGAGTTCCTGTGAAAGCACAGCCCTTGCAAAGTAGCCGTACACATCATCGCCTATTCCCGTAAATGCATGTCCTGCAACACCCTGATAGCCTATAATTACTCCCGCATGCTGAACCGTGTCATCATCGTAGAGAAGCTTTGCTCCTACGATACCAACCTCTGCTCTCTGACACTGTGCAAGCATACATCTTAAGCTGTCCGGTTCAATCACGGATGTATCATTGTTGAGAAGCAATATATACTCTCCCTTCGCATACCTTGCTCCGAAATTGTTTATTGCGGAATAGTTGAATATCCCGTCCCACTTTACAAGCTTAAATTTATCACCGTATTTCTTCTCAAGCTCTTTGTATCCCTCAAAGGTATCTTCCAGCACACTGTTATTTTCAACCACAATATACTCGACATTGTGATAATTATTGACATTTTCCATAGATTCGAGGCAGCGTGTCAAATCGTCCAAATGATCCTTGTTAGGTATTATAACTGATACAAGCGGTTTCTCGGTAAGCTTATACCTTATATCGTAAAAGCCCGGTGCCACGCCATTCTTTACCTCACCATCAATTCCCATTCTCTTCAGGTGGGCACTCACCGCATTAACGCCTGCCGTGTTCGCATAGGTCTTGGTTGATGCACTCTTTGCGGTTGAATTATCATTGATTCTCCAGTGATACAGTATTCTCGGGATATGGCGCACACATTCTGCCTTTTCAACACATCTCAGCACATAATCATGATCCTGCGAACCATTGAACTGTGTATAAAGCCCCCCCACCTTGTCTGCCAAGCTCTTTTTTACAACGCTGAGGTGGCATATATAATTGTTGGAACGCAAAAGCTCCATATTAAGGTCAGACTTAAAATGTGCCTCTGTGTGGTGCCCTGTCGCCTCGATAATCTTATCCTCATCCGAATATATAAAATCTGCCTGCGGATATCTCTCAAGCTCACGCATACACTCAAATAATGCTGTCGGATGCAGTTCATCATCATGGTCGCCGAACACAATAAAGTCTCCGTCAGCCATACGCATAGCCGCATTGGTATTCTCGGCAATTCCAAGATTATTCTCAAGCTTTATATACTTAACCTTGTCCTCACCATACTTTTCAATATATGGTCTTACCACATTTTCAACCGTATATCCTTCACCGCTTCCGTCCGCTAAGCATATCTGCCAGTTGTCATAGGTCTGTGCCACTATTGAGTCGAGCATCAATGTAAAGAACTTTGCATCAGGTCTGTAGACAGGAATCAGTATCGAGAACTTATAATTTGACGCAAATTTATAATCCCGCTGCTCTTTAAGTCTCGCTTCATTCGGATTTATCTTGTTAAAATAAATGTTTGTCGGGTCCTTTATCGATTTTCCGGTAAGCTTACCGACCGCCTTTACAATGAATCTCTTCATTCCGTACATGGCTATATAGTTTCTTGCCCTGGTTATATAATCATTGCGCTTATCCTCAGCAAGCCTTACACTTCGCCTCTGCTGCCCGGATGAATCACGGTTCACAACCACACCTATGCTTCCCCTTCTGCCTCCTGATTCTGATGTAATCCTTATGCTTCGTACATCAGTATCCTCAACCGTCAGTTCAAAGCCACAGTTCCTGTTGAGCTCACCCTCAAAATATCTGCTCACCATATCAGCTCTTGTAAAATAATCCGCCTTATACTCAAGCTCTTTTTTTTCTGCGTACACACTTAGCTTCAGCTCTCCTGCCGATTCCGCCCAGCCTGTAATCTTGATGGTTTTCGTTCTCTCATCAGCCTGCACTCCGATAAGATTAATTTCTATCAGATTTCTCAGGTATTCAATCTGTGCTGAAGATATATTTATCTCCTCAATGCCTGAAGGGTAAGTATCCTTTGTGAGAATAATCTTCACGTTTTTTACTTTCTCTGGCAGGTTAATACACAGATTGTATTCACCGTCAAACTCAGGTTCGGCATTTTTATACACAAAAAGCAGAGGCGTATGCGGGTTTTCCACAATCTCCACCTCTGTTTCAATTCCATTAACGTAGGAAACAGCCTTAACATCCTTCATGTAATCCCTACATGAGCCCGTCTGGATGATAAGCCTGTTGCTGTCTCGTAAATCTATTCTTTTTTTATATATAAATATGAACTTGTCCAAGCCATGCCTCCTAATTTCTGAACAACCTGTTGATTATAATCCAAAAAGCCGTCAGATATATTCCGATAAAGAGCATCATGATAAATGTCTCTAAATTGAACGGGCTCACACTGACACCGAACCCGTCCTTTATATGGAACTTTGGAAGGAGAGCATAAAAATATGAAAAAGCAATATATAAAGCGGCAAGCACTGTTCTTTTTACATATTTCATTGCTGATATCTCCTCTCTTTATTTTCCACCATACAGCTCCTCATACTGAGCACATATCTCCTCGGTATCTCCGTAAGCTCTAAGCTTTCCATGCTCAAGCCATACAACCTTCCCACATACCATCTTTACCTGTTCTATACTGTGTGATACGAACAGAACCGTCGTACCCATCCGCATCATCTCTTCTATCCTGTCTATACACTTCTGCTGGAACTTAGAATCTCCCACTGCCAGAACCTCATCCACAATAAGTATATCCGGTTTTCCGATAGTTGCAATTGAAAATGCAAGTCTTGATGTCATACCCGATGAAAAATTCTTAACAGGTACGTCCATGAAATCATAGAGCTCCGCGAAATCAACTATCTCATCATATACATCCCTCATAAAAGACCTTGGATGTCCCAAAAGTGCTCCATTCAGGTAAATATTCTCTCTTGCCGTGAGATCGGAATCGAATCCTGCTCCAAGCTCAATAAGCGGGGCTACATCACCATATACCCTGACCGTGCCGTCAGTCGGCTTTAATACTCCTGCTATAACCTTAAGCATTGTACTTTTTCCGCTTCCGTTAAGTCCGATAAGTCCTATTGACTCGCCTCTTTTAACCGTGAAGTTCACATCCTTGAGTGCCCAGAATTCGTCAAAATGTAAATTTCCCTTAATTCTGCGCACAACATATTCTTTCAGACTGTCAACTCTCTCTCTGGCAAGATTAAAGCAGCGCGATACATTATTAACTTCTATTATGATATCATTGTTTAATGACATATTATTTTCCATACTGCAAATTCTCCGCCTTACAAATAGAGTATAAACTCATCCTGCTTTTTATAGAATACCCACACGCCAAGCACCAGAATCAATGCACTCGGTATTATCGACATGAGTATCGTGTACAAATCCGGCATGGAATTATACATCATAAATCCTCTGAACATGACAAGTATATTCGTTACCGGATTAATCTTAACAATAGTCTGCAGCACATTTCCAAGAATATCAAGCGGATACATTATAGGTGCAAGATATATAAAGCCTGTCAGAAAAACCGAATACAGATGGACTATATCCCTGTATTTTACAGACAATGCTGCAAGTATAAAACCAACACCCATTGAGAACATAATCATAATGACTATAGGTATCGCGGACAGGAACATCGTGTAATGAAGCGGTGTCCTGAGCACAACCATCACTATGAGCAGTGCCGCATAAGCTGCAAATATGTTGATTGAACACGACAGTATTCTTGACAGCACAAATATATACTTAGGCACATACACCTTTTTTATCAATGCAGCGCTGTTGATAATCGAATTCATTGACGCCTGTGTTGACTCAGAAAAGAAATTATACAATACCTGTCCACAGAGAATATATATAGGATAATTCTCAACGGCAAATCCAAAAATACGTGAAAATACCGCCGAGAGAATTATCATCATGAACAATGGGTTTAAAAGAGTCCACAACACACCGAGCACCGAACGACGATATTTATTTTTTATGTCCCGCGAAACCAGCTCAAATAAAAGAGGTCTGAACTTGGCGAAATTGGCTCTTACTGAATGATGCATTGTAAACCTTCCTCAAACTTAGTTATTTTTCTTAGCTGCCACATACTCCGCAAGTGTTCCCCACTTAGTATCCTTGTCAGAGAATATAAGCTCCATTCCTTCAGGGATAGGCCACTTTACGCCCACCTCGGAATCATTCCATATAATACCGCCCTCATCGTTAGGATGATAAAAATCGGTACACTTATATGCGAACTCTGCAGTATCAGATAATACAACAAAGCCATGTGCGAAGTTCTTCGGAATAAAGAACTGCTTCTTGTTCTCCTCTGACAGCTCAACACCGTACCACTTGCCGAAGGTCTTAGAACCCTCTCTCAAGTCAACGGCAACATCGAACACTGTTCCTCTCGCTGCTCTCACAAGCTTATCCTGAGGAAACTGCTTCTGAAAATGAAGTCCTCTGATAACGCCCTTCTTAGAGCCTGACTGATTATCCTGGACAAACTGCATGTCAATTCCTGCAGCCGCATAATCATTATAGTTGTATACCTCATAGAAATATCCTCTTGTGTCACCGAACACCTTCGGCTCGATAACCCTGAGTCCCTCTATCTCCGCTCCGTCCTCTGTATAACATTTACTTACAGTAATCTGTCCCATTTAGCAACCTCGCATATTATTTCAATTTTACCGTTAATATCAATTTTAAAGACCGTTGGCAACCTCTAAAAGATATCTGCCGTAAGCAGTCTTAAGAAGAGGCTGTGCAAGTGCAACAAGCTGCTCCCTGTCAATAAAGCCTCTCTTGTATGCAATCTCCTCTATACAGGAAATATAAAGTCCCTGTCTCTTCTGGAATGCCGCAACGAAGTCTGCCGCATCAAGGAGTGCATCGTGGTTGCCCGTATCGAGCCATGCAAAGCCTCTTCCAAGTGTCTCAACCTGAAGCGTTCCGCGGCTCAAGTACTCATTATTAATGCTTGTTATCTCTACCTCACCTCTTGCTGAAGGCTTGACATTCTTAGCAATCTCAACAACATTGTTGTCGTAGAAATAAAGTCCCGGAACAGCATAGTTAGACTTCGGATGCTCAGGCTTCTCCTCTATCGAGAGTGCCTTTCCCGTCTCGTCGAACTCAACAACTCCATATTCTCTCGGATCCCTTACATAATATCCGAATATTGTTGCACCGCTCTCTCTTGCCGCAACCTTCTGAAGAACCTTGGAAAAGCTCTGTCCATAGAAGATGTTGTCTCCGAGCACAAGTGCAACTCTGTCGCTTCCGATGAACTTCTCTCCGATAATGAATGCATCGGCGAGTCCTCTGGGTGTCTCCTGAACCGCATACTCAAGGTTCATTCCGAGCTGGCTTCCGTCGCCTAACAGCTCCTTAAATACAGGTAAATCCCTCGGTGTTGAGATGATGAGCACCTCTCTTATGCCCGCAAGCATAAGCGTCGAGAGAGGATAATATATCATCGGCTTATCATAGACAGGCATAATCTGCTTTGAGATAGCCTTGGTAAGCGGGTAAAGCCTTGTTCCGGAACCTCCGGCGAGTATAATTCCCTTCATATCTTAATCCTTTCCGTAATCCTTATTGTAATACTTCTCTAATCCTTACTGCAGGAATTACTTGTACATCTCAGCATAATATTTCTGGTAATCGCCGCTTGTGACATTCTTCATCCAGTCCTCATGCTCGAAATACCACTTGATTGTGAGCTTGATTCCATCCTTGAACATCGTGTCCGGAACCCAGCCGACTGCCGCCTTAATCTTATCCGGTGCTATCGCGTAGCGTCTGTCATGTCCCTTGCGGTCCGCAACGTATGTGATAAGCTCCTCGTTAATGTGTGCCTTTCTTGGATCCGAATCAGGAAGCATCTCGTTAAGTGTCTCAAGAATAATCTTTATAATCTCTATATTCTGCTTCTCATTATGTCCGCCGATATTATATCTCTCGCCAAGAACACCCTGCTCCTGAACCATATCGATAGCCTTCGCATGATCCTCAACGTAAAGCCAGTCTCTTACGTTCTTTCCGTCACCGTATACGGGAAGCTTCTTTCCCGAAAGTGCATTGTTGATTATAAGCGGAATGAGCTTCTCCGGGAACTGGTAAGGTCCGTAGTTGTTGCTGCAGTTGGTTATATTTGCAGGGAAATGATATGTGTCAATGTATGCCTTTACAAGCATATCTGAGGAAGCCTTGCTTGCTGAATACGGGCTGTGCGGGTCAATAGGAGTTGTCTCATAGAAGAATGCGGTATCATCATCAGGAAGTGAACCGTATACCTCGTCAGTTGATACATGGAGGAACTTCTTTCCCTCCTTATATGAGCCGTCAGGAAGCTCCCATGCCTTCTTGGCCGCATTGAGCATAACCGCCGTTCCGAGCACGTTCGTCTTAACGAATACCTCAGGGTTCTTGATGCTTCTGTCAACATGGCTCTCGGCAGCGAAATGAACAACTCTGTCAATATCGTTCCCGGCAAATATCTTCTCTATTGCCTCCTTATCGCAGATATCAGCCTTAACAAAGGTGTAGTTAGGCTTATCGGCGATGTCCTTAAGATTCTCAAGATTTCCGGCGTATGTAAGTACATCCACGTTGATGATGCGGATAGTGTCCCCATACTTCTTAAACATATAATGAATATAATTAGAACCGATAAAACCGGCTCCTCCAGTTACAAGGTAAGTTCTCATGTCAAAAATTCTCCTTTTATTTTTACATATCCTTTTCACTCAAAGCATAGCTATGTGTATGTTACCATAAGTCTCTGCATAATTCAAGATGCTCGTCGAGAGCCTTCTCCCAGTCCGCAAATGTATATCCACCGACAAGACGTAACATATAATTGTCGAGAACCGAATATGCCGGTCTTGAAGCCGAATCCGGATGTGCAGCCTGATACTCCTGTGTGCTCACATGGATAACCTTTGTGTTCTTTCCGGTCTTTTTAAATATTGCCTCAGTAAAGTCAGCCCATGAGCAATATCCCTCGCAGGTTCCATGATAAAGTCCGTAGTTCTCTGTAGGTATAAGCCAGCTTATCGCCCTTGCAAGCTCCATTGCGCTTGTAGGTGAACCTATCTGATCGTCGACAACAGTTATCTCATCATGTGTCTCCGAAAGCTTGAGCATGGTCCTGAGAAAATTCCTGCCATCACCATACAGCCAGGCTGTACGCACAATAAAATAATGTTTTGAAAAATCCTTAACAAAATTCTCTCCCGCAAGCTTGGTAAAACCGTACATGCTCTTTGGTCCCACTGCGTCAAACTCCGTATAAGGACTTTTGGCATCTCCGCCAAAAACATAATCCGTGGACACATGAACAAGCTTGGCACCAAACTTCTCAGCAGCAATGGCAAGATTCCTTGGCCCGATTGCATTAATCTTATATGCGAGCTCTCTGTTCACCTCACAGGCATCAACAGCCGTGTAAGCTGCACAGTTCACAATCGCATAAGGCTTCTCCTTCTCAACAAATGCCAGGACCGCATCAATATTCGTTATATCAAGCTCCGCAACGTCTGTATTTACAAGCTCATACTCTGAATTTTTCTCTAAAACCTTGTTCATTGCTCTTCCAAGCTGTCCGTTGCAGCCTGTGATAATTAATTTTTTCATATTCTTTCCTTTCCGGATAATTATTTTCCTTTATATTTGTTAATGATATCCGCAATCCGCTTTGCTGCCTGCCCATATATTTTATAAACTGCACTGTCTTATAAGAATCTCCCATATACTATAGAAAATTATAAATGCAGATATAACCAGACATGTCATATTGTACTTAACCTTGTTCAGGTTCACATTGACCTTGTTAAAGCTGAGTGTATACAGCACAGGGAACAGAAGCGGTATATAATATCTTCCCTGAACTCCCGCCATTGTCGTTTTTCCAACCTCGGTGTAGCTAAGATACATTGAAGTCCATATAAGACACATGACACCAAACACCAGAAAATATATCATTGCCTTAAGCCACACCGGCATGCCCTCGGCTGTCCGGCTTTTCTTATCGTTCTGTACATACACCATGTTCTCGGAGGTAAGAGTAATCGAGACAAGATAGATTACTATAACATAGGTAAGGCTTCCCGCACCTAAGTATGCCATAAAATCAAGTGTAGGAGTTCCTATTCCATAATCCCACAGATGCTGCCACATAGTCGTCAGAAGAAGCTCCGCATAACCCAAAGGGTTAGAAAACACTGTACTCATCTGACCTGCATGGCTCGTCGTTCCTCCTCTTAAATCACCCTCAGCCGACGGACTTATAAGTGCCGGAAGCACAAACGTGCTGAGTATTGCGAGAAGAACCACAATCACCCCCGCCTTCATTATACGCTCCTGCTTCTTATCCTTAAAAATTCTGTGCGGAAGAAACACACCGAGAAGAATGAGCGGTATATATATTGACTTTCTTGATGAACCATATGCCATTCCGCCTATGAACACAAGATATTCCCACCAGGTAATCTTTTTGTCAGTTAACATAAGGTAGAACAGATATGCCATTCCAAGAAAAAGAAATCCCGTCACTATAGTGTCATAAGATATAGTTGCGGCAAGATACATCGGAGTCGGCATAAGCGCAACTGCACTCATTATCAGCTTTCCCTTAGGAAGCTTTCTCACTGCAAAAAACACAACCGTAATGTACATTATCATGTTAGTGAACCTAAGCAGCATATAGGTATATCCAAACGGCACACCGAGAAGCTTGCATATATTACATGTTATTGCCATGAAAACATACGAGAATGTTGCAAATCCGCTTGTTCCCCAGTGATGTGATGTCACAGGGTCCGCATCACTCGGCGTCGACAGCTCATTTACGCGCTCACGCACATACTTGTACTCCTCGTATGATGTGCTGTACTCGAACGGCAGATTATTGACTCCTCCGTCCACATAATCATGAAGAAAGCTGTTATATTCATAGCTTCCCGTAATATCCAGCCAGTATACGCTTCTAAGGTGTGTCTCTTCATCCCAGCCTACCCTTGAAAGCGGCATTGCGAGACAGAATATAAAACCGGCACATATTCCCACTATCAGAAATCCATACTCTAAATGCTTTGCTATAATATTTCTTAACACTATCAGAAGCCCTGCGCACAACACAGCAAGCATAACAAAAATAAATCGAAAACAGTTAAATACAGCAACGTTTCTCACTGCAGTACTTACAAGCTGAACATCATTCTCAAGCTGCGGAGTATTGTTATCCAGCGGAATGATCCATATTCCTTTGGCATTTTTATTTATGTTCACCGTAGAACGCGATATATATATCGGATTAGCATCCTTTACAATACTGCTTTCAAGATATCCGAATCTGTTCTCGTACTGCACAACTATGGCAAAATACGCCGCCGACTTATTATTATATTCAATTTCCAGCTTGCTCACATATCGGTCCGGCTCAATGTAATAGCAATCCATACCCTGATAAGCATCATATTCACCATTGCTTCTGTACTCAAGCCCTTCCTCAGGCTTTCCCTCAATCACATCAGCCTTGTCGAACCTTTCAGCCGTGAATGCAATATCCTGCACACCTTTTTCGTCACTGTTCATTGTAATAAGCTTTATATTTGAGAAAAGCTCAACAAGCAATGAAGCCACAATACTAATTGTGGCTACAATTGCAATCCTTATAATATATTTTTTTATGTCTGTCTTATCTGCGGACATGATATACTCCTAATTGTTATTTTTTACACCACAGCTCTACTGATAGATATTATCACGGTAATTGTTCTTATCATAGAGAGCCTGAAGATAATCACTTATATCCTGTATTCTCGATGTAGGCGTATAATTGCTGACGCCGAACAGATACTCATGAAGCTCGCTGACATTTGATTCAAGGGTCATTGCAAATACAGGGTCATTGATATCAAGCTCCGGAACCCTCTTCATTGAGCCAAACTTCTCAAAAGGGAATCCCGTCTGATCGACAAGCGAAAAATCAAATACACTTGGCACCATGCTTAAAATTTCACTCGCCGGAACGCTTGTCACAACATTGTCCAGCACACCGTTGATTGCATTGGTAAGCTGGTTAAGGTTCATCTTCTTCGCCTTCTCAAATATCAAGCTTATTACCTTTCTCTGTCTCTCCGCACGTCCATAATCAAGTGTGCCGTCGGCATATCTTATACGGCAGTATGCCGTCGCCTGTATTCCGTCAAGATGTACCATTCCCGAATGAGGAACTGTCTCATAGGTTCTTCCTGTATTAAGTCCCGTATCTCTTAAGTACTCGTTGAGCCAGTATAACTCCTGCTCCGTTATTTCAAGGTCAATTCCGCCCACCGCGTCCACAATTCTAATTAATGCCTCGAAATTAACCATGACATAATCGGTAATGTTGAGGTCAAGATTCAGGTTAACCATGCTTATCGTCGATTCAACTCCCGAATAGAAAAAAGCCTCTGTTGCCTTTCTGTAGGTGTCAGGGCAATTTCCGGATTTCGGAACCATAAGCAATGTATCCCTGTATATGGAGACAAGCTTAACCTCCTTCGTATCATTATTGAGACTCGCAATAATTATTGCATCCGTATTTCCTTCGCCCATGCTCGTCATAGCTTCAATAGAATTATCACGAGCATCCGTTCCAAGCAGAAGATAGTTAGTATAACCTTTAAGTGCCTCGTTAGCCTTTACCTCAGGGGCTATCACAAGGTCAATAGCCTCCCTGTCTATCTCCTGAATTTCAAGCTTACTGAACTTATCAACTATATACCATGCAATCACAACGACAGCCAGCACCACTATCTCCAAAAAGAATAGCAGTACCTTCTGCCATACCTTCATCTTTCTTTTCTTTCTCTTTCCTGACATTTTAAAGCCTCTATTCTTTCTCTAAATCCAACCGACATATCATTTAATATGCATTCTTATTGACAAACCCCTTAAATAATGTCTGAAATAAAATAGAAATATCAAAGAAGAATGTCCAATTCTCAATATAATACAGGTCATACTCTATTCTCTTCTCGATAGATGTATTTCCTCTGTAACCGTTAATCTGTGCCCATCCGGTCATTCCCGGTCTTACCTGATGCTTAATCATGTATCTTGGAATCTGCTCTCTGAACTGCTCGACAAAATTAGGCTGCTCAGGTCTTGGCCCGACAAGGCTCATATCGCCTTTAAACACATTAAAAAGCTGTGGCAGCTCATCAAGACTGAACTTTCTTATAATCTTTCCAACCTTCGTCGTTCTGTCATCATTCTGCGTCGTAAAACGATGCTCATCACATCTGTCGGCACGCATTGAGCGGAACTTATACATTACAAAATTCCTGTTATGAAGTCCTACACGTTCCTGCTTATAAATTACCGCACCTTTAGAGCTTACCTTCACCGCAATGGCAACAATAAGCATAATCGGTGAAAACAAAATGATAAGAAGAAATGAGCCCACAATGTCCCCAAGTCTCTTTATGAATCTGTTAAAGCTTCCGTTAAGCGGAACTCTTCGTATATTAATAACCGGAAGACCTAAAAGATCCTCGGTATACGGTCTTGTCGGGATCACATTGTTATAGTCCGGAATGAACTTGGTGTGAACCCCCGACTTCTCACACACTGCAACAATACTCTCAAGCTTGACATACTCCGCTATACTCAGTGTAATTGCAATCTCATCAAGTTCATTCTCCAGGAGAAGCCCCTCAAGCCTGTCAATCTTTCCTATAACCTCCTCGCCCCGATACTTGGTTCCGATACTTATGTTATCGTCAAGTATTCCCAATATATGATAACCCCATTGCGGATTCAGCTTTATTCTGTCAATATATCCTTCAGCCGCACGGCTGTATCCGACGAGAAGTATATGTTTCTGGTTGAAGCCCTTATTCCTTATGTTGCGCAGAACACGTCTTATCAGATTTCTGAACACAATCTCAACAGTATTGTTGATGACGTAAAATATGAACATCATCTGTCTTGAGAAGTGTGCCTGATGAAGCATATACAGCGATAAAATAAATATAACAAGTCCAGCCGTATTGGACTTAATAATATTTCCCGCTTCCTCCTTAACCGTCTGCATTCTCTTCGGACTGTACACATTAAAGAAATAGTATAAGATGAGATACAGCGGTATTATGCACAATAAGCCTGTGATATACATCGCGTTCATCATTGTGTGTCCATCATCAAAGAACTTGATTCCCCATGCAAGCGCATAAGAAACCGCTATTATAATTGCATCCAAAAGCACATGTAATCTGTTAAAATATTTCTGATTACTCTTAATCACCGGTGCCTCCAATAATTCTGATTCATTGTGCATGCAAGAACAAGCTTTCGTGGCAGCTTTTTGTATGCCCGTCCAAGCTTATAACCTGCAAGTCTGAAAAAACTGTTAATATAAAAATACGGAATATAATATGCCGCTCCCTCATGTACGAGCAGCGAAGTCATCTTTTTAATATATTTTAACCCTTCACTCTCAGATGATACACTGTTAAAGACATCGGGATTATCCGTCTGTGATACTCCGAGGTCGAAATTTCTGTGAAACTGCTGCATATTGGTATAGTTATGAGAGTGTATAACCTTGGCATCCGCCTTATAGTATACTCCATATCCCGCCATAAGAAACCTATATGCCATAATCATGTCTTCGTTGAATATCGTTCTTCTTATAAATCCTCCCTGCTCAATATACTTTGTCCTGTCATACATTGCACATACATCAGAACAGAAGAACGCTTTTATTCCCAGCCTGTCGATATCCTCTTTTCTCTTTATGCTGCTTTTTTCCGGATAGTTGAACTGTCTTGCAAGCCGCTCAATTATCCGGCATTTGTCGTCCGGCAGCTGTCTTGCATACGCCACGGCAATTTCCGGCGTCTTAAAACACTCTAACAGATTCTCAACAAGTCTGTCATCTGCCGGAACCGCATCCTGCGTCATGAGCAGGCAATAGTCCGCGTCCGAACCAATTATCCCCTCATGTCTGGTACGACCATGGTCAAACTCATCAGGCTCTATATGCCTTATTTTAATAACTCCATCATACTCAAAGCGACTCTCATCATAATACTGTCTTCCCGTATTAATGACACATATCTGTCTTATTCTGACAGTCTGTATTTCGAGCATGTGGAGAAGTCCTGCATACTTTTCATCCGGCTTGCACACCGGAATAATCACATCAATAACCGGATTATCCATTTTCTTTTCCCCTACAGGTTTTAAAGCTTCTAATGCTTTCTTGCCGCTGTCTCATTCTCATCAGCCGAAGTCTCTTCTGTATTGCCCGTGATAACCACATTGACCGTCACATCCCCGACAAGTGTATAATTGTTGCTATCCTCCGACATTATGACAGGAACCGTGTACTCGCCCGGTTCATATCCCTTAAGGTCAATATTGGCATTTAATACATCCATGTTAAAGCTATCATGAGTACTCTGAATTGCACTTATTTTGACTTCAATGTAGGCGTTCTCTATCTCTGCCTCAAGACCTTCCTCAAGATTGTTGATAACTATACCGTTCTTTCGAATTATATAGCTCTTAACAATCTCAGGTTCAACTTCTATATGAACAACAAGCTCTGTCGTTCCTGATACAATGCGATAACTGCCCTTGAGATAATTCGCAATGTTTACCGTGCAATCCTGACTTTCCGCTATATTCTCAAGCTCAATGGCATCACTTGGTATCGCCAATGTGTTTATGGCTGCAAGACTGTCGCTTGTTCCCGCAATCTTAATCCGGTCGAAGCTCTGTGTATATTCAATCAGCTTGTATCCGTCAGCAGTTGTAACCGTAGGAATAACTGTTACCGTTATCCACTTGGTAGGCAGAATCTCAACATTAAGCTTTAAGCTGTTTCTGCTGAGCTGAAGTGAAGAAGAATCAATCACATTTCCATCCCCATCATAGAACACAGGCGTTACCATCTCGCTGACAGACTGCATCATATTTGAAACATCGTAAGAAATCACGGCACTGGCAATCTTTTCGATGACACTCGCGGCCCCCGTTACCTCTATCTTGTTCTGAGATATTGAGCTGTCTCCAAGGACATAGTTATCTGCCGGAGAGCCCGTTATATTAATCGTTATCGGAATCTCCTCAGTCTCTTTGTTGTCGATATTCAGCTTGACAACCTGCACCTTGGAGGTTATCTCCTTAATGTCACTCTTGACATCAGATTTTATACATTCGATGGTTATATTTGCCGAGTCGGTGAGCGGACTCAACTGGCTTAAGTCTGCATAGGCGACGAAATCCGAAGCCTTAAGATCCTTGGCAACACTCTCGGGTGCCCTTACCGTAATCGTAATCACGCTGCCCGAATCCACCTCATATATATATCCCTTGTCCGTGAGATCATCATCGTTTCTCAGTTCAACATTAATACCGGAAATCGTCTTTTTTACAAGGGGATCGTCAATATTCATGACAACCCACCATACAATAATGGCAATCAGAAGGGCAAGAATCTTAAGTCCTATATTATTGAATATCTTTTTCTTCATTAGACCTGCCTCCCCTCTTCCATATCTTAATGCGCTTTCCTGAATCGAGATTACCTATCTTAAGCAGCTCAAGCTTATTGTGCAGATACTCGGCATCCACATTTCTCACAAGCTCCCCGTTATGTGCAACAGATACCTTTCCCGTCTCCTCAGATACAATTATAACAAAGGCATCCGTCGCCTCACTCACACCGGCACCGGCACGATGTCTTGTTCCAAGTTCCTTACTGAGTTCCATATTATCCGAAAGAGGAAGATAACATGTAGCTGACACAATTCTGTTTCCGCGAATAATGACAGCTCCGTCATGAAGCGGAGTATTGTGCTCAAATATATTTATAAGAAGCTGATTCGTCACATAAGCGTCTATATTAATTCCCGTCTTTATATAATCTTCAAGATTAATCTTCTGTTCAATCACTATAAGTGCACCTGTCTTTTTCTTTGCCATCTCATATGATGCCTTGACAAGTTCATTGACAGTCTTTTCACTGAACAGCTCCAGCTTCTCCTTGGAGTCATCGAACTGGAACAATCCCGCAAAGTACTTCTTGTTGCCGAGCTGCTCAAGTGCCTTTCGAAGCTCCGGCTGGAATATAACCACAAGTGCAATCAATGCAACGTTGATTGTCTTTCCGGCAATCCACAAAATTGTTGTAAAATGGAACACATAGGCTATAAGTGCAAAAAGAATTATAACAAGGATGCCCTTCAGCAGATTCCAGGCCCTGCTGTTTTTCATCCACAGTATAATATGGTACAAAAAGAAAGCGATGATTAAAATTTCCGCGATATCCGAAAATTCCACACCCGGTCTGTAAATATTATTCACAAAATCTCCAAAAAAATTTGTCAATGCACCCATGCCTATTCTTCCTCTTTATTTTTCTTCCTCATCCTCAAGATTAAGTACGTCACGCTCGTATGCCATCCGGCGTTCTGACTCATCCGGCTCAGTATTCTCATCCGCACCGTAAGAGTCCCTCACATCATATTCTTCTGCCTTCTGGGTTCTGCTATTAATCTTCTTTACCTTTACATCTGTAACTGTCATGTTAAGCTTAGGAACAGCCTTCACATAATAATAATAGTCGTCATCCTCAAACTGTACTCTCTCAGTTCTCGAATAATCCACGGAAAATATGAAGAAGTTGAGAACCAGTCCTATCACTATTGAAATTACAATACCGACAATAAGTCCCGGCATGCTGAAGCTTAACGAGAGCATCACATGTGACATCACGACAAGTACCGCCTCGACAACACTTCCTGTCACAATCGCAATAATCCATGAACGGTCTATGGAAAAGCTCCTGATTACATACACAAGGACTATCGTTGCGGCAAACACAATGCCCATAACAAGCATTTCCTTATTCAAAATTGTATTGTCCATTATAAATGTCAGCTTAGTGACAAACTCACCCTCGCCAAATGATGATACCGACGCCATGAACTCTGAGCAGAATGCCAATGTAAAATACAGATACGTTCCAAAAAATGCAGGAACGATTCCCACAGCCCCTGCTGTCAGTCCGACAATAACCGGAGCCGCATACGGAATATGCAGCATAAACATCACAGGGACAAGCAAGAGCACATACCCCGTCTTTGGTGAAAATACATAATATACAAGCAAAAGTATGAGCAGCATAACAAGTGTTATTATGGCAAACTCAATTGAAATCTCATATATCTGCAATACAATCAGAATGCAGCCTGCAAGTGCCGTAACTCCCGCCGGAAGAAAAGCACATACGGCAGACAGTAATATAAGCACAAAAACGCTTGATGCCGCCGAGCTGTATCCTGTCATTCCTCTTATAAGCATAAAGGATATAAACGCCGCGGCAAATTTTAATATGTGGCTTATAACCATATCATATCTGCCGTACAGACGCTGTAGTCCGTCTTTAATCTTTAATAACTCCGTCATTACCTTTCCTCCCCGTTATCTTCCTCTTTTTTTTCCTCGCGGGTAAGCTTATCAATCTTCTTAAGTCGACTAATATACATTCTCATTCCGCTTTCATATTCATTGTAGCGTAACGAGAATACAAAATATGATACCACCTGAAAGGCAATCAGCAGAAGTACATATATAACGATAAGCGTGCTTCCCAAGCGTCTGTAATCTATCTTCGTAAGATTATTCACAATATATTCAAATCTGTATACACATATCAAGGCAAGTGTAAGAAAATACCCAAGCGTTATCCCTATTCCTGCAAACAACATGTGCATTCCGATATAATCTCCACGGTAATACACGGCATTCTTAAGTTCCTTCTTCCCTTCATGTTTCTCATACATGGCTGTTCTTGCCATAAGTCTGACTTTGCGCTTATTAATCATCAAATCTCCTTACATTACACCCGATTTATCATATAATTATAACATATCCCATGAAAATTAACAGTATTTTTTCTATGGGTTATAGACTATTATCTGTGAGTGGGCATTTGCGGCAGGCATAACAAATCTTACCTTTCTTCCTCCGCTGTTGATTGTTCTGTCACTCGTGAATGTGCAGTATGTATTCCACACTGAATCCGCCGTGTCCGGAAGCAGGTACGAAAGCGCACTTCTTACCGCCATATCAAACTCATTCGAACGCTTCTTAATATATATATGTACACTGTCGGATTCAACAATCACCTCACCGTAGTAGTCGTCATCAACCTCGTAGATTGCAGCATTGGGAAGATACTGTGTAAAACCGCTTCCCGAGAGAACCGCAAACATCTCATCCGTGTTGATTGGTGAAGCCGGCTCTGTAGTCGGAACTTCATACACTGTTGTCGTCTCCTCGGCAGTGTTCTGTGTCTCACTGTCAGGTTCAGCTGTCGAAGCAGCATCCGTATTCTCACTGCCGCCGTTATAATTATTACCGGTGTCATTATTATAACCGTTATCACTGCCATTATTGCTGTCTGCAGGGTGTGTCACCGTTTCGGATGAATCACCGCCCTGCTCACTTCCATTCTGTGTCTGTGTTTTATTGTCCGTATTGTTCACTTTCTGAGCATTCATCGCATCCAGCGAAGGGAATCCCATGTCAGAGACCGAATCGGCACTCTTTACTCCCTCTATCGCAATCGCTGATGAATATGTATCTGCCGTAGCTGTTATCGCCGCAACGCCCTCACCGACAATTCTCACCACGCCATTATCATCCACTATAACCGCATCCTCATTGCTGCTCGACCACATCACAGCCTGTGCAAGCTCCATAGGATTAGATGAAACCGTAAGGTTATATGTCTGTCCTATATATGCGGTAAATGATGATGCATCTATATTGATATACTCCTCATCGGCACTGTAATGCTTAGAGCCGTCATCCGTCAACGGACTGTCATTTATCCTTCCCGTCCTGCTCACTGTCTCTATCAGAAGCACTACCGCCAGCATTATCGCAACCACTCCTGAGCCGAAAAGAAGCCCCACCAAAGGTCCGAGTATATTGTTGCTCTTCTTTTTTCTTCTCTTTTTTACATTCTTCGCCATACACACCCTCCGGTAATTATATACTACCCTTATTGAATATGAAAATCAAGTTGAGATTTACATTATAGAAATATAAGCTATAATGGTTGATAGGGCAAGCCCCTTATTAAAATTGTTAAAAGGATTTTTACCATGAAACTGATATTTATAAGACATGCCGAACCCGATTACAGCATTGATTCACTGACGCAGAAGGGCTTTGAGGAAGCTGAGCTGCTCGCAAGAAGAACCGCCTCGTGGCGCGTCACCGACTTTTTTTCGTCCCCTCTCGGACGTGCGGTGAGGACAAGTGAACCCACATTAAAATGCCACAACAGAACGGCGGTAATCTACGACTGGCTTCAGGAATTCCGCGTACCCGTCTCCTCTGAGGGCAGAGCTGACGGCAAGACAATTCCGTGGGATTTTATGCCTGAGTATCTCAACCGTTATCCCGAGCTTCTTGATGCCGCCCACTGGCTTGACACACCCGTTATGAAAAGCGGAAACGTAAAAGAAGCCTACACCCATGTATGCGGCAGCTTTGATGAGCTTCTCGCAAAATACGGCTATGTCCGTGACGGGCTGGCATACCGTACAGCCCACACGGAATCGAGCTGTTCCTACATGGTCTACAATGGCACCACCAAGGAATGCATGGCGAACCATTCTGACGATGAGCCTGTACTTGTATTCTTCTGTCATCTCGGAATCATGCTCTGCATCATGTCACACCTTTTAAACACTTCTCCTGTTACACTATGGCAGGGATTTTTTACCCCTCCAAGCTCCATCACTGTTCTCTCTGCCGAGGAACGAATTCCGGGACTTGCATATTTCCGCTGTCAGATGCTCGGAGACACTTCACACCTCAGACTCAATGACGAACCGGTGTCCTACTACGGAGGATTTGCGCCGCCGTTTCAAGGGTGAGGATGAAAGAATTATTGATATATAAAAGTATAAGGTCTTATGTTATACATGATGGCTCCGTTGTACGAAGCTAAGTTATTCTAGGAACCCTGATATACTCTCATTGCGTTTCCGCCACCGCGGCAAAGTCGCCATCCATGGCTCCGTTGCCGCTTTTTAGGCATCCATGCCAAAAATGGCTGCACATTGAGCAGGGTTCCAAGAATATCTAAGCTTCTCCCAAAGTCGCATACATGTATAACATAAGACCTTATACCATTTACACTTCAATAATATTTGTAAATTAGAAATACTTACAGCTTAAATATTTGCAGATACAGTTTATATAGTAATGTATTGAAGTGTATAAACGCCTTTTAAAATATAACAGTATTTTATACATAAACTATCATTCCATCCACTGTCAGTTCAACAAAATAAAGTCATGGCAGTCCTGCGATTTAGCGTCAGCTTTAGCAGGATGTCATGACTTTATTTGTTGAACGTCCGGTTTACATTAATATATCTTATTCTTATTTCACATTTTTCTCATTATGCCTCTTTAAGAACTCCTTCGTCTCCGCAATTACCACCCCGCTGAGTGCAAATATTGCTATCATGTTGGGAATTGCCATGAGTCCGTTGAAGATATCGGCAATCGTCCACACTGCCTTCACGGTCATGTACGGGCCGATAAATACGGCAAGTATGTAGAGCCAGCGGTATACCTTGACAACCTTCATCTTTCCGCCCGTCAGATACTCGAGGCACCTCTCGGAATAGTAGTCCCAGCCGAGGATTGTCGTGAATGCAAAGAACACAAGGCAGAGCATAAGAAGGAATGATGATACAACCTGCGGCATCGGAAGTCCCTGATTGAACGCATAGGTCGTAACCGCAACGCCCTCCAAGCCGTCAATCTGCCATGCACCTGTAATAACGATTGCAAGACCTGTCATCGTACATATAATGATTGTATCAATAAAAGTTCCCGTCATTGATACAAGTCCCTGTCTTACAGGCTCCTTGGTCTTAGCTGCCGCTGCCGCAATCGGTGCTGAGCCAAGTCCCGCTTCGTTGGAGAATATTCCTCTTGCGATACCGCTCTGCATGGCAACAATTATGCTTCCAACGATACCTCCCGTGACTGCCCTTGGGTTAAATGCCCCTTTAACAATTGTCACAAATGCCACCGGAATCTCTTTCACATTGCACACGAGAAGAACCACGCTGATAACCACATAAATGATTGCCATAAAAGGCACGACAACCTGGGACACATTAGCTATTCTCTTGATTCCGCCGATTAACACGAGTGCCACACACAGGCTCAGTACAAGTGAAGCTATCACAACCGTCCATGAATATGTACCTATTCCCGGTATTGTAACCGCATACATCGTATCCGGGTCAAAAAAATTCTTAACAGCAGATGCAATACCGTTTACCTGCGAAAACGTTCCTATTCCGAAAAGACCTACGCACACTCCGAAAAAGGCGAACACACATGCAAGCCACTTCCATTTCTTTCCCATGCCTCGCTCAATATAATAGAAAGGTCCTCCGAGCGAATGGTGATTCTCATCCACAACACGGTACTTTACTGCAAGAAGCCCCTCAGCGTACTTTGTCGCCATTCCGAAGAATGCCGCAACCTCCATCCAAAAGAGTGCTCCCGGTCCGCCCGCGCATATAGCCGTGGCGACACCTACTATATTACCTGTTCCAATAGTAGCCGATAATGCTGTACAAAGTGCTCCGAAGGATGTGACCTCTCCGTGTCCGTCCTCCTCGTTCTTAACCATCCACTTAAGCGCAAGCGGAAGCTTTCTTATCTGCAGAAGCCCCATTCTCACGGTCAGGTATATTCCACCCGCAAGAATAAGCACCATAAGCGGCACCCCCCAGACAACGCCGTCAAGCCATGTAAGTATCCTGTTGATTTCCTGTAGCATGTGATATCCTCTCTTGTTCAAAGTTTTTAGATTAATTTTATATCTCTTTAATAATTTAATCAACTAAAACTTTCTATGAAATATTTACTATAAAACCGAGTATACATAGACAGCTTTTCTGCCGGAAGCATTAAATTAATTTTATGCCTCAGTATAATACTGTGCCTGCGCATTGTAGAGCTCGTAATAGCTTCCGTGAAGCTTAAGAAGCTCCTCATGCGTTCCACTCTCCGCTATACCTCCATGTTCAAGCACCACAATCTTATCACAGAAACGGCAACTGCTCATCCTATGTGATATGTATATTGATGTCTTATCGCCCACAAGCTCATTGAAATTTTCATAGATTTCCGCCTCCGCAAGTGGGTCAAGTGCCGCCGTCGGTTCATCCAGTATAACAAACGGTGCATCCTTGTAAAGCGCTCTAGCTATGGCTGCCTTCTGTGCCTCACCTCCGGATAAGCTCTCACCGTTGGCACTCTCATGGTCTATACAGGTGTGAACTCCGTCACGCATGCCCGCCACACGTTCGGTGAGTCCGACCTTTTCAAGCACATCCTCTACTTTTTTATCATTGACCTTCTCAGAACCCGCAATATTCTCGTCAAGAGGAAAATTAAACAGCTTGAAATCCTGAAAAACAACCGCAAATATTCTCATGTACTCGTCATAGTCGTACTTTCCTATATCAATTCCGTTGAGAGTAATCTTTCCGGATGTCGGCTCATACATGCGGAGAAGCAGCTTCACAAGCGTAGTCTTTCCTGCTCCGTTTCTGCCGACAAGCGCAAGTTTTTCGCCCACAGTCAGCTTGAGGTTCAGATCTTTAATTATGAAATCTTCTGTCCCCGGATAGGCGAACGACACATTTTTAAACTCAAGCTCATACTCGTTGTCATCGCGCTTTTCAGTCGGAAGCGTGCCGTCATAGTGCATATTAGGTCTGTTTATGAACTCCTCATAATATTTGAGATATTCATTGCTGTACTCAATGCGTATTTTTTTGTCCAAAATATTTCTTATGCTGTCCATGAGCGTGATTATCGCACCCGCGTACATGAGAACGTCACCTACGGATACACTGCCGTAGACCGCTCTCATCGCAATATACGAATATATCACTCCCGCCAAAAGCTGTAATATGAATGCAAGCATACCGCGAAGCTTTCCGTTAGTCACAATCATCTTCACAATGGCAGGCGTTGTCCTTAACATTTCCTTGTTTCTTTTTATTACATAATCCGCAAGGTTATACATTCTGATGTCCTGCGCATTGTCCTCGATTGTCATGACACTGTCCCAGTATGCAGCCTGAGCATTTATCCTGTAATTATCCTCCTGAACATTAAGATAGAGTTCTCCAAGATATTCCGATACCTTGCGGCAGACAATCAGGATTCCCGCAAATACCGCCACGAGCACCGCCGTGCTCACCACAAGCACAAAGGCATTTTCTTTTCCGAGGGCAGCCTTTGTGAGCATCACTCCAACAAAAATTACCGCAAACACCGCCTGCGAGACATAGATAAAAAATTCATAGATGTTCTGAAGCTGATAATATATTCCGCCGTTTGAGTTCCCGCTCTGCCTCACTCTCCTGAACGAATCCAAGGTATCCTTCTTTTCAAGTTCCTCGTATTCAAGTGCGAACGCTTTTTTTACCGTTCTTTTCCTGGTTTCAACCTCACTCGGGCGGCTGTAAAAATCAAATACCTGTCTTGAGAGCCTCGATGTAAGCGTGATGGCAAGAACAATCAGAACAAGTCTCACCACATATTTTTCCGCCAAATCATAGTTATTTATAAGAAGCGAGTCAATTATTCCCGCATACAAAAAGCTGTTGACGTATGCCACCGCTGCCGCTCCCACGGTTCCTGCGACCAGCACAACCTTCATAAGCGGAAAGCCCTCCGACTGAAACATGCAGTAATTCCACATAGCCTTTAAGTTCATTCTCTCCGCTTTATTCCCTGATTTTCTGCTCATCTGTCCGCACCTCCGTTCTTCTCCTCATCGTGATAGTATCTGCTCTGCACTTCAAAGAGTTCTGCATAAATACCGTCTGCACGCATCAGCTCCTCATGCGTTCCCTGTTCCTTAATTCTGCCGTTCTCAAGCAGAATAATGTTGTCACAGAATCTTGTCGACGCAAGACGATGTGATATGAAAAGCATGCTTTTTCCCCTGAGCGTGGTATTGTAGGTTTCATACACTTCATTCTCGGCTATCGCATCAAGTGCCGCCGTAGGCTCATCGAGCAGAACAAGCTTCGGATTTCTGTAAAGCACCCTCGCAAGAAAAAGCTTTTGGTACTCTCCTCCGGACAGCTTTATTCCGTTCTCCGAAATATCCTTTCCCAGATAGGTTCTGCTTCCGTCCTTCAGCGAGGACACCTTATCACCAAGCCCCGCCTGTCTTATCACACTGTCAACTATCTCATAATCAACATCTTCGCTCAGTGCAATGTTGTCTGCGATTGTACATGAAAATGCAAGCGGCTTCTGCGAGATGGCCGCAAGCTGTCGATTGTACGCTACAAGGTTAAGCTTTCTTGTGTCAACCCCGTTTATGTATACGGTTCCCTCCGTCGGGATATAGAGGCCTGCCATCAGCTTTGCAATTGTTGATTTTCCTGCACCATTAAGCCCTACAAGCGCGATATGCTCACCGTTTTTAATCTTAAACGATACATCGCTCAATACATTCTTTTCTGAACCGTGGTATCTGTAGCAGACATGGTCAAATATAACCTCTATACTGTCAAATCCATTATCCGGTATGATACCCTCGTCTTCCATTCCCTTTTTAAGCTCCAGTGCCTCCCTGTAGTTGTCGACCTTGTGGCTGTTAAGTCTCATGTCAGAATATGTCTTTGCAATCTGCGATATCCACGCGGCAAAACCGCCCACCAGCCCGAGATAGAACACGAACTCGCCTATCTGCATGCCATGTCTTAACCTGTCTATGAGATAAATGTAACACACAAGGTCGCGCCCTGCCGCAGCAGCCGTGTCAATAACATCTGCTGCGATTCTCGCCGCATAGTATTTTCTCATTATTCTTTTATTGTCCTTAATCACCTTGTCGTACTTTCCCACAATCCAGTCCGACAGACCGAACACTCTTATATCCTTTCCCCCTGCCGTATCCTCGGCGAGACAGTCTATATATCTCTCAACGCGGTTATTCCTTGCAGCTCTCTCCTCCGTCTTTATATTCACTCTATTGGAGAGCTCCGATACAAGTGCACTGATTACGGGCATTCCCACCAGCATGAGCATCAGTCGTATATCAATCCTGCCTACAATGAGCGCATATACAATCAGCCCGAGTACATTTGTCGCAAAGGTCTGAAGATTTCTTATTATGCCCTCCGTGCCGCTAAAATCTCCTGAGACCGCATCGCGTCCCTTTCCAAGCACATTTCTGACATCATCATTTTCATAATCCTCAAGCGATATGTCCAGATACTTTCTGTTGATTTCAAACAGGTAATATTGAACCCTGATGAATCCCGGTATGTTGGTATTTAATTTCTGTATGAATGTATACAGCCATGCCGTAAGTCCGTACACGGCAAAAATGCTCATCGTCGTTCCGACTATGACAGGCAGCGACATTCCGCCGCCAAGCATTGACACCACAGCCGAGCCTGCCGCCGACGCAAATATCGGCATGATAACAACTGTAACCGACTCCAGAACCATCACAAGCGGATACACCGGATGTTTTTTTAATATGTCCGCGAGCAGAAAAACAAGATTTCCGAATATGCTGTGTCTCTTTTTTTCTTTCTTTGTTGTTTTAGTATTTTTATCCATAGTTTTTCTCCTAATCAGCTTTTCTGTCCACATAATACCGGTTATTTTTCCACATAACCAAAAAATGCACGAACTGTAAAAATTCGTGCATGAATTGCCATCCATCCTACAACGGAAGCATTACCTCGGTAACAAACACTCCCGGCTCGTTCTTGCGATTAATGTAACCGTCATATTTCTCCACAATATTGTTGATTCTTTTAAGTCCGTGTCCGTGGTCGCCGCGCTTGTTTGAAATATACTCCTCGTCAAGCTTGCGCACAACCTCATTCGTCGCATTCGTCACCGATATGTATAGCTGTTCCTTAAACGGAGCGATATACAGGCGCAAAAACTGCTCCTCGACAGGAAGCTTTCTGCAGGACTCGACGGCATTGTCGATAAGATTACCGATTAGAACACACAAATCAATGTCCGAAACAGTCAGGCTCTTAGGGATAACCGCCTTGTAATCGCACTTGATACCATTCTCCAGTGCAAGCGACACCTTGGCATTCAGTATAGCATCGACGTTAAGATTTCCCGTGTCAAAAAGCAGTCTGATGTCGTCAAGGTCGACCTCAAGATTATCAAGATATTTTTTGGCTTCCTCTATATTGTCCTTTGCAAGATATGCCTTAATCGACTGCATGTGGTTGTGGTAGTCATGCCTCCAGCCGCGCATCGTCATGTATATATTCTGAACCTCCTGCATCTCGTTGGACATAAGCTTATTCTGGTATTCGATAATTGTTCTCTCATAACGGCGCTTGGCAATCCGGCTCACAAAGAATGTCATGAGCAACACGAAAAGAGCAGCCGCTGCTGTAACCGCAATAATGTATATGTTCATATGTTCCTTCTTCTCTGTCATAATCAGTGCTTCATATTGTGCCGTATGAATGCACGGTTGAGCTCCTCATACATTCCACGGCTGACCGCAAGCTCCTGCCCGCCTTTGAGTCTGCACAGCTCCCTGCCTATCCGCGTGACCTTATCAATATTGACCGCCGCACTTCGGTGGCATCTGTAAAAAATATTCACGTTGCTTCCGGTCTTATCCGCACTGTCTGTGTTGCCGTCCGCCCTGCGTGTGTTATCGCCCGCATTGAGCATTGCAAGCACGTCCTTAAAGCTATCCTTGACGGTGAACTCCCCGCTCTCACAATGGATGGTCGTGTAATGTCCGTCCACCTCGACATAGAGTATGTCCGACTTATCTATCTTGCGGCTCTGCCCGGAAACTTCAAGTATAACGTACTCTGCCATAGCCATGCCGCCCTGTGCACTGACACTGTTAAGCAGCTCATCAAGCTTCCCCTGTGTCACGGGCTTCATAATATACCTGAACGCCTCAACCTCATAGCCCCTGAACACAAAATCCGCATCCGCGGTTATGAATGCAAGTCTCACTTTCCTATCCGTGCTTCTTATTCTCTCGGCAAGCGAAAAGCCGTTCATGCCCTGCATCGAAATGTCGAGCAGTATCAAATCATATGCAAACAGCTCCGCCTCGTCCATCTCGAACAGGAACTCCTCCGCGCTCCCATACAAATCGACATCACAGGCGGCATTTCTTCTCTCACCCCAGTTTTTAATCATGTCCGACACATACTCCGCCTGTGCCGTCTCGTCCTCACAATATGCTATTCTCAATATTCTGCCCGTGCCTTCCATGTTATGCATTTCTCTATCCGATTCTATCTCCTCTTTCGCTGTAATATACCCAGGCAACTTCGAAACACAATTTAAAATGTCTGCTAATTGCTTATTCTGCGTTCACCAAATCATAGTGTCTGTCTATCGCTTTTTCCGCCAGCTCATAGTCCGCCGAAACGACGCCCTCATATATATGTCTGTGGCACTCCATAAGCTCGGCTCTCACCGATTCGCCGGCATTGTATATGACGTGCTCGATGAACTCCTTATACACCTGCGTCACGGCATCCATAACCACCGCCATAAGGCTGTTTTCCGTGGCATTCACAAGCTCATTATGAAAAGCATCATCCGCGGCGGCAAGCCTGTCAAGGCAGGCTGTCATGTCTTTTTCGATACATTTTGCCAGCTCCGCCTCCGCGCACGCAAGGTCGTCAAGGCAGGCTTTAAGCAAAGCCTCATGCTCTGCATTGATTCCTTTTTTTATCGCTGCTCTGCACATAGTCTTTTCCATACACCGTCTGAACTCGCATATATCCTCGCGGTCTATCCGCTTTAATGCGAGCATCATGAGTATTATCTGCCCGATTGATTTCCCTGCATCACTTGATATATAGTTGCCGGAACCCTGACGCCGCTCGATTATCCCCATGCCGTGCAGTATGCTGAGTGCCTCCCTTGTGGAGTTGCGCCCTATTCCAAGCTGCTGTGCTATCGCACGTTCTGTCGGAAGCTTACTTCCCACTTCAAGCGTTCCGTCATTTACGAGCTCATATATATATCCTATAGCCTTAGTATACTCCTGCAAACCGTTTTCATCGTCCAACATAACTATAAGTCTCCATGTCGATTCATCACATATCATATTATGATGTTGGGGTCAAAACATGTGCTATAAACTTAGCATGTATAACGTATTATATTTATGCATATCACGACTTTTGGAAGAAGCTTAGATGTTCTTAGAACTCTGTTCACACACTAGCCAGAACCGGCACGGATGCCGGTTCAGAAGCAATGCATACAAGGATGTATGCCTGCTTCGGTGGCGGACATATAGAAAGCCTATATCAGAATTCTTAGAACATCTTGCTTCGTACAACGGAGCTGATATGCACAAATATAATACGTTATACATTCGTACATTAAGTTGGCATGTTTTGACCCCAACATCATATTATCAAACTATTGTTTTTAAGTCAAAACAAAACTGCCGCCAAACTCATCGTTTACGCAGCAGCCCTTCCGTCATCCGTATAAAATTTATGTCAATGATATTCTCAATCCGCTTCGCTACTTGCTCATATAAAATCGATGCTTCGCATCTCACCAGGTACCGGGCTTGAACCCGGCACCTGGCAAAAGAGTTCAACCCATCACCCAAGGGTAATGGGTTTTCTCTTTTATTTTATAAAATAAGAGAATATTGTCGCTCCAACTACAGTGAGCACTCCGGCAACCGCTATTGCAAGACTGCTCATCGCGCCCTCAACCTCTCCAAGCTCCATCGCCTTAGCTGTTCCGATGGCGTGTGATGCACTTCCGAGCGCGAGTCCTTTTGAGATAGGCTCTGTTATTCTGAAAAGCTTACATAAAAGCTCTCCGAAAATATTGCCGATGACTCCGGTAACTATGATTACAGCAACTGTTATCGTCACATAACCTCCGAGCTCATCAGACACTCCCATTCCGATTGCCGTGGTAATTGACTTTGGAAGAAGCGTAACATACTCCTCATGTGTCAGTCCCATAAGCTTTGCGAGCACGAACACCGTCACGAGGCTTGTTATAACTCCCGACACGATTCCGAACATGACCGCCTTAAAGTTATCCTTAAGAAGCTGCCACTGCTCATACAAAGGTATTGCAAGACACACTGTTGCAGGTGTCAGAAACCAGCTTATATAAGATGCTCCTTTGTTGTACACCTCGTAGTCGACATCTGCGACAACGAGAACAATTATTGTTGCTGCAATAGATATTAAAAGCGGATTTAAAAATCCTAACTTGAATTTTTTCTTTAAAAAATATCCCGCTATGTATGCCAGGAGGCTTATCGTCACTCCCGCGAATAATGAATCCTCAATAAACTCCGTCATTTTTATACCTCACTTATTCTCAGCTTCGTGCTTCCTGTACATTTTTCTCCTGTGCCTTTGCACCGGTTTTCTTCTCAGCACGTTTTCTGTCCTTTCTGATAATCCACTGCGAGCTTCTGCCCGCCACACCCATGACGGTTATTATCGTCACAACAGTTATTATGCTGACCGGAAGCAAAAGTGGCTTTAAAACACTCCACGATGACATAAGTCCTACTCCTGCCGGGATAAACATAATCGGCATAATCTCGATTAAGAACTTGCCGACATCCTTAACCGCGTCAAGCTTTATGAAACCTGTCATAAGTCCGATAAACATAATCACCATTCCGTATATGCTCGCCGGAATCGGAAGCGGAAGAAGGTACTTTAGCAGTTCGCCGACAAAGGTTATTCCTATAATTATTAAAAATTGATGCAGATATTTCATGATGCTGTTTCCTTTCGTAGTGTTCGCTAAAGAGCTTTATAAAAAAACTCTCTTTTGTTGATTGCACACCTTGTATATTGCAATAACAGAATTTTCGAGAGTGCGGAGCACTTCCGAAAATTCTGACGGAAATTCGCAATCCAGCCGTTCAAAAGGCGAACGGCTTACTTGCTCATTTCCGTTTACTCCCTCAATAGATAAACCGCTCCGCCTGCGAGCAGGCTCGCAGTTTATCTATTGGTGAGATTATTACAATAAAATTGGTAGCACCAATTCGGTGCTACCAAAGAATTATACTCTCGTTATTTGTTTTGTCAAATGTCAAATGTGACAAATTTTACCTTCTGTTAAGGTCTTCTTCCGTCATAAATGTTCCGCTCAGCGAAGCATTTATCTCTGACACCTCACGAATACCCTTGATGTAATCATCATAAATATCCCACAAGTCCATATCACAATCGTTAAGACCGTCATCATCAGGTATCCACTGCTTTATAAGAGCTATGCGCTCCTCCTTTGTGGTATCTTTTATGAGAATACTTTTATTCTCCATGATGTTTTCCTCTCATTTCTCAGTTATCGGGGTCAAGCGGCAGAACATATTTTTACACTTTTTATTCGTATGCGTGTTATATTTATGTATATCAGCTCCGTTGTACGAAGCAAGTTATTCTAATGACTTTGCAAAATCTTCTTATACTTCCGCCATCGTTGCAAAAACAGCCATCCTTGGCTGTTTGCAACTCAGCCGGCATCCATGCCGCCTGTGACTGTATCGTAAACAGAGTCATAAGAATAACTAAGCTTCTCCCAAAAGTCGTGATATACATAAATATAACACATCACACATATTAAGATTATGAAAATATGTTTTGCAACCCGCATTTATTTTCGCGGTTAAAGAGCCCATTACTGTAAATATACAGTTGTACCATTTTACCGATACACTGCCGGACCTTTTTGAACATGTCGGCGTTTAACGGCTGTGTCGTAGCCGTTTATGCGCCGCTACACGTTCAAATGAGTGAAAACGCGTCCGGAAGGGTATCGGCAAAATGGTATAACGTCCGTTATAGATGACCTGAATTTCATCATCAATTATAATGTACAAGTAATTGCAGCCCCTCAATCCCTGAATGTTCTGAGTGCCTCGATGGTGCGCTCAATCAACTCATCAAGACTCCAGCCGAGCATATCGGCACCTCTCTCAATCACTTCCCTTGAACAGCCTGCTGCAAAGCCCTTGCTCTTGTACTTTTTCTTAACCGACTTAAGCTCAAGGTCCTGCACGCTCTTAGACGGGCGCATAATCACAACGGCACCGATAAGTCCCGTAAGCTCATCAACCGCATATAAAACCTTCTCCATCTCATGTTCAGGCTTGATGTCGACCGTTATCGCATAGCCGTGGCTAGCCGTCGCATGAATTATCCTCTCATCAAGGCCACGCTCTCGCATGATTTCCTGACTCTTGATGCAGTGCTCCTGCGGGTACATCTCAAAGTCGAGGTCATGAAGTATACCGACAACCTCCCAGAAATCAGCCTCATCACCGTATCCCAGCTTCCCGGCAAAATATTTCATCGTCTTTCCGACTATCTCCGCATGCTCAAGATGGAACTCATCCTTATTGTATTCTTTAAGTAACTCCCATGCCTCTTCTCTGTCCATACCCGTCTCCTACCTTCCACAGAGGTCTTTCACAACCTCGCCTGCAATGATAAGTCCGGCAACCGATGGCACGAATGCCACGCTGCCCGGAATGTCCCTTCTCTCCGTACACTTATGCTGTGCTCCCGGAGGGCATATACAGTGGTTACGACAGCTTATCGCCATATCCTCAATCGGTCTTGTAGGCTGTTCCTCTGAATATACCACCTTAAGCTTCTTAACGCCGCGCTTCTTTAACTCTCTTCTCATTACCTTCGCAAGCGGACAAACCTTGGTCTTATATATGTCAGCTACACGGAACTGACTTCCGTCAAGCTTGTTGCCCGCTCCCATACTGCTTATTATAGGTATGTTCATCTCCTGAGCCTTCATCACGAGACTTATCTTTGCCGTCACCGTGTCGACTGCATCGACCACATAATCATATTCCTCAAAAGGAAATTCCTCCGCATTCTCAGGCAGGAAGAAGCACTTATGCACTCTTACGTCCGCGTCCGGATTAATTTCCAAAATTCTCTCCTTCATCACATCCGCCTTATATTTTCCTACCGTCTTTCTTGTTGCTATAATCTGGCGGTTGAGATTGGTGAGACACACCTTATCATCGTCTATCAGGTCAAAAGCGCCCACTCCGCTTCGCACAAGTGCCTCGCAGACGTAGCCGCCCACTCCTCCTATACCAAATACCGCCACTCTTGAGTCTTTCAGCTTGTCCATTGCCTCTTTTCCGAGCAGCAGCTCTGTTCTTGAAAACTGTGTAAGCATTCTTTTCCTCCAAATCAATTTACTTATGCTGTAAAATCTACTATAATTCCTCATGGTTGGAATTTCAAGTGGTAATTCCCAGTATTTCACTCGATTTTATGCTGATGTCACGGCATATTCCGGCATATATGCAATAACTATGATTTTTTTATAAACAATCGGACATAGCTCTTGAATTTTTCCGGCATAATCTATACAATATAGGAACATTGATGGAACAATTATTTAACATTTTAAACCAGGCGTTTGCGAAACGCAATTTTGACGATATACAGTTGTGCTAATTTAACAAATTCGCAAGCAGGTACTATGAAGCCGCCGGTACTTAGGCAGTGTATTTTACTGCATTATGTACCGTTGCGTGATTCATGTAGCGAAAGCGTGCCTGTGGTGAATTGTTAAATTTGTACAACGTCCGCTTTCAATTATATAGTTTCGCAATTACCTAAATATTTTAAACAAATGAAAGGAGACTAATTTTATGTACGAATTTACAGATGACTGCTTAATACATATTGACGAGATAGACAACGAGCACAGACAGTTGTTCTCACTTCTCAACGAGTCAATCGCAATGGTTGCCAAGACAGATGATGTGACTGCCATCGCCAATAATCTCGTTACAAAGCTCAAGGATTATGCGCTGAATCATTTTGCACACGAGGAGGCATACATGGAGAGCATACATGACCCTGAGCTAAGACTTCAAAAGCGCGAGCATGCCGCTTTCGCCGACAAAGTCAACTCCTTCACTCTCGACACAGCCTCAACAACGGCAGCAAAGGAATCCTTAAACGAACTCCTTCGTTATCTTGTCAGATGGCTCTATAGACATATCCTAAGCAGCGACATGATGATTGGAAAGACGGAGCCTAATGACCCGTTCGCATTCACTGACCGTTTTAAGACAGGAATAGACCTTATTGATGACGAGCACCGTACACTCTTTGAGATAATCAAGGAGACCAATGACTTAATCTGTGCCGAACACCTTCATGACAAGTACGATAGAATTATGGAACTGCTTGGCAAGCTTAAGGACTACACTGAATTTCATTTTCGTGACGAGGAAGCTCTCATGGAGCGCATATGCTATCCAAAGCTTGACGCCCAGAAGCGTGCACACTCTGCATTCGTTGAGCGCCTTGTCGACATTGACCTTAATACGCTTGATGAGATTGACAATGACCAGCAGTCATACCTTCTTGACCTCATCAACTTCCTTATAGGCTGGCTTACAAACCACATTCTCGTAAGTGATAAAAAGATTGCGGAATATGTAAAGAAAAATAATATCACTCTGTAAGCCATAACCCAAGTGTAATCGGTTTTCTCTTTTATATAAAAGAACACCCGAAGGGTAATCGCTCTCAATAATGAGAGTATCTGCCCTTCGGGTGTTCTTTTATGCCATAGCGTTAGCTACCTTATACTTGTAAAGCATCTCGGCATGATTCTGTTCCTCAACCTGAATGTCAGCCAAAAGTTTTCTTAAGCTGCTGTCTCCAAACGCAAACACTTCGTTATTATAGGTTCCTGATACAAGCTTCTCCGTTCCGATACAGTCTGTCGCAAGAAAGGCATCATTCTTCTTATCCTCAGAGTCACTCATTGCATTGTAGGTCGCCTTAGGCTCATAACTGCGTCCGTCAGAATCGTTGCAATTACACTCAGGCACAGTTCCCGAAAGTACCTTTGAAAGTGAATCATAATGTTCCTGTTCCTTACTCTTTAAGGTCTCAAAAAGCTTTTTAAGCTCAGGGTCTTTTGCCTGTTCGGCATACTTTGCATATTTTTCCACACAGCACTTCTCCTGCGTCTGTAAGTCCTCGATTACCGTTCTCTCTTTTTCCTTTAAAACCATGATAATGCTCCCTTCATGTATAAATAATAAAAGATACGGATTTCTGTCCTGCCGACAGGCAATCCGTATCTTTATTATCAGCAATAAAGCTGCTCATTATTCCGGCTTCAAATGTATATTTTACCGAAACTGAAGTTTTTCAGGCTCTTAACAGTTACATTTTATTGAATACATGCTTATCAAGCCTGTCAAATGCCTCGACAACCAGCGAATATGGAACCGCAAGATTCATTCTTATGGCACTCGGATTGTTAAACGGCCGCCCGTCCTGCCACACGACACCCACGGCGATTCCCGCCTTTATAAGCTCGTCCATAGTCATACCGTGCTCTCTGCACCATTCACCGCAGTCAAGATACAGCATGTACGTTCCCTCAGGCTTGGCAAGCTTCACGCCCTTAAAATTCCGTGTTATAAAATCATACGCGTAATTTACATTTTTTGTTATGACTGTTCGAAGCTCATCCGTCCATTCATATCCTTCAGGCTTGTATGCTCCTATGAGCGCATACATGGAGAGCACATTCATACTGTTATAATGTGAAAGCTCAGACTGCTTTTTGACTCTGTCCCTGAGATATTTATTATATATAATATGATACGAGCCTATGAGTCCTGCAAGATTAAAGGTCTTTGAAGGTGCATACACTGCAATGGTTCTGTTCTTCGCGTCCTCCGACACGCTCTGTGTCGGAATATGCTTATGTCCGTCGAGAATTATATCCGACCAGATTTCATCGGACACTACTATGCATTGATTGTCCTTGTAAATCTCCATAGCCCTCTGAATTTCTTCCTTCTCCCAGACTCTTCCACACGGATTATGTGGTGAACAGAACACACAGAAATGAATATTGTTCTCCTTAATCTTTCTATCCATGTCCTCATAGTCCATTCTCCATACGCCGTTTTCATCCTGAACGAGTGGTGAGTGTACGATTCTTCGTCCATTCGCCTCAAGCACTCTTGTGAAGCCAATGTAAGTCGGTGAATGCAGCAATACCGCCTCCCCCGGCGCGGTAAATGCCTGTGCAGCCGATGCAAGGCAGCCGAGCACACCGTTTTCATAGCCGATATCCTCCTTGGCAAGTCCCGTTACACCGTTTCGTTTGTTCTGCCATTCAATTATTGAAGAATAATACTCATCTCTCGGCTCAAAATAACCGAACGCCGGATGCTTTGTCCTTCCTATTATCTCCTCCTGTATGGTTGGCACCGTCGCAAAATTCATATCCGCAACCCACATGGGAATCCTGGAAAATCCGGACTTAATCTCCGCCCCTTCAAACGGAATCACATCAACTGCGATGGCATCTCTGCCTGTTCTGTCAATAATACTGTCAAAATCATATTTCATATTGTGCGTTCCTTTCCGAACCATGGCTTATAAAAATCTGTCCAGCTCCTGTTCAACAAGCTTATTTATCTTGACCTTAGGCTTGTCAATCATTCTGCCCCTTGCTATAACCATGTCCACATTCCTAAGTGCCGCAAGATTGTCCAGCGGGTTCTCCTTAGTCACTATCATATCTGCACACTTTCCGACCTCTATGCTTCCCGTCGCATCACCGATCCCCGCAAGCTCTGCGCTTCTTTTTGTTGCCGTATAGAGTGCAAAGGTATTTGATACACCCGTATATTTGTGGAAATAGCACAGCTCTCTCCAGAAGTCATACTGTGTTATCCAAGGACAGCCAACATCGTTTCCAAGCACGACCGGAATATCATTCGCAAGAGCTGCCTTCGAGCATTCAACAATTCCCTCAAAAACTATGTTTCCATTGTATTGCTCAACCTCCGTCGCATTGGTGAGTGACCTGTCAAAAAGTGCATACGGAACAGCAGGTGATATTGTCGTACAAAGAAACGCTTTCTTCTCCTTAAAAAGTCTTAGCATCTCATCATCCGGCTTTGCTCCATGTTCTATCGAGTCAACTCCGTTTTCAAGTGCGACTTTCACGCCCTCCGGTGACTCAACATGTGCCGCAACCTTATAGCCCGCCGCATGTGCCTTATCACACACCGCCTTCACCATCTCAGGCTTCATCTTTAACTCACCCGGAACACCTTTTTCCTTGGCATCTAACACGCCTCCCGTTATCATAAGCTTAATCAGGTCTGCCTTCTCATTCTCAGCATGTTCAAGCTGCTTAAGTGCCTCGTCAATGCTTCCCGCTGCAACTGCAACAGAGCCTGCCATATGACCTCCCGGCACCGATATTCCCTCATTTGCGGCGAGAATACGAGGTCCGGTTTTCTTACCTGCCACCACCTCATCCCTGAGCTTCGTGTCAAAATCACCAAGTCCTCCGACCGTGCGGATTGTCGTCACCCCGCTCAAAAGCTCCGTCTTTGCAAAATCCGACACAACCTTATACGCCACGGCTCTTGAAAGTGCGGTTCCCATAAGTGTTTTTACAAGCTTCTCATTATCGCGCTGCTTCTTCCGGGGCTTGCCGTTTCCCGCAAGATGAACATGCATATTGATAAGTCCGGGCATAATATAGCGTCCGCCAAGGTCAATTACCTTAATATCTGCCGCGCTTGGAACCTCTTTTTCGATTCCGGTTATTTTCTCACCGTCAGTCAATATCACCATACCTTCTTTTACCTGCATATCCTTATCACCGTCAAGGATTTTCCCGTTGATATAGGCATATTTCATACCGATACCTCCCATTCTTTTATTTGACACATTAATTCATGTATGTTAATTTTAACATATAATTATCAGTTTTAGGGAGTTTTTTATGTATACAATAGGTCAAATTTCAGAAATGTTCAACATTCCCGTCTCGACTCTCCGCTACTACGACAAGGAAGGTCTTTTTCCTAACATGAAAAGGGAATCAAATATAAGAAAATTCGACGACTCGGAGATAGAGACTCTCCGTATCATTGAATGCCTTAAAAAATCGGGCATGGAGATTAAGGACATCCGCCGCTACATGGAGCTGTGCTCTAAGGGCAGCTCAACCTACGCCGAGCGCAAGGCTCTTTTTGAGAAGCAGCGCGAGTCCGTTGAAGGTGAGATAGCGCGCCTTGAAAAGACGCTCAATATGTTAAAGTTCAAGTGCTGGTACTACGACCAGGCGATAGCTGACGGAAACGAGGAGCACATAAAGGAAATGCTCCCCGATAAACTTCCTGCAGATATACAGGCTGTCTACGACTGCGCACACGCACAGTAAATACATAATGAGTCCGCTTATGAAACGGCTTATGGCTCCGCAAAGATTCCAAGCGGCAGAGGATGATAGGTGCATACTATGAACAAGATTCCCTGTACAACGAATCCGATTCTTACAGCCATACCTGCTGCCGTGCTCCACTTTGCATTCAGTGTTTTATACACGAACACGAATGCGGCTAACACCGATACATAGAAATTGATTATGTCGAGTGCCATGACACCGAAGCCGAGAATCCCATTGTATGTATAGAACATCACTGGAATGAGCCATGTCCCTATAAGGTTTCCGAGGAGCCAGTGCACATCGAACTTTCTCACAAAAACTGCCATGCACAGGAGCATTGGAAAGTATACAAGTTTCATATGTTCCCATGTTGACTCATTAATTGGAAAAAAATATCCCACAAATCTGTTTTCACCCGTGAGGTTATGCACAAAATGCCACAGTGTACCGACAATCGCAACAAATAAATACAGCAAAAGCCATTTTTTTCTGCTCCATCCGCTCATGCAAAAACCTCCTGAATATAATTATTGGTACATTATATTCGGGAGGTTCTTTTTTTATTACTTATTTTATGTTCTTAATTATTTTTCTTCCTCAGGATGGATGCTGACACCGCGGTTCATATCGCCCTGTGGGTTCTTGCCGAACTCATAATCATTGCCCGGAAGAATTGCATTGAGAATTATTCCGGCTATTGCAGCTATTGCAAGACCTGTGAGAGTGATTGATGTTCCGCCCACATTGAATGTGAGTCCCGATGAGAAGCCAAGTCCGCATACTAAAATTACAGCAGCTATTACAAGATTTCTTGATTTTGTAAAATCAACCTGGTTTTCAACCACGTTTCTCACACCGATTGCAGAAATCATACCGTAAAGCATAATGCTGACGCCTCCGATGATTGCAGAAGGCATCGAGCCGATAATCTCGGAAACCTTAGGAATGAAGCTTAACACAATCGCAAATACTGCCGCTATTCTTATAACCCTCGGGTCATGTACATGGCTGAGCTCAAGAACTCCCGTGTTCTCACCGTAGGTTGTGTTGGCAGGACCGCCGAATAATGACGAGAGAGAGGTTGCAAGTCCGTCACCGATGAGTGTTCTGTGAAGTCCCGGGTCAGCAATGAAGTTGCTTCCGACGGTAGCTGAGATTGCAGACATATCTCCGATATGTTCCATCATTGTTGCAAGAGCGATAGGCGCCATAACGAGAATGCCGGTGATGTCGAACTTGCATATCTGAAACGGCGGAAGTCCCACAATGCTTGCACTTGCCACACCGGCGAAGTTGAGTATCGCCGTCCCGTCAGGATTGGTCACTCCGCAAAGATGAAGTATAAGTGCGACAACATACGAAATAACAACGCCCATGAGAATAGGGATGATTCTGAGCATTCCCTTTCCCCAGATGTTGAACACGATAATTACACCGAGTGCGATGAGCGCGATAAACCAGTTGGTTGAAGCGTTGCTCACGGCAGAAGGTGCAAGGCTCAGACCGATACATATTATGATTGGTCCCGTGACCACAGGCGGTAGGAATCTCATAACCTTATTCACGCCCACAAGCTTGATGATAAGTGCGAGCACAAGGTATAAAAGTCCTGCCACAACAACGCCGCCGCAGGCATAAGGGAATTTCTCCGCCATCGTCATCGCCGCATACTTTCCGGTATCAAGGCTTGCCATCGTCGCGTAGCCGCCTAGGAATGCGAAGGATGAACCTAGGAATGCAGGCACCTTCATCTTAGAACATAGGTGAAAAAATAAAGTACCGACACCTGCGAAGAATAATGTAACCTGAATGGACAACCCCTGTCCTTCAAAATATCCTCCAACAAGAATCGGTACTAAAATAGTTGCTCCAAACATTGCAAACATGTGCTGCAAGCCGAGAAGGAGCATTTTCGGAACGCCAAGCGTTCTCGCATCTTTGATTGCTTCGTTTTTGTTGCTCATTGTAACCTCCTCATTTGAATGGATGCCAAGACAAACGGCACACCATAGTATTTGTTCAAATATAACAAAAATTCATGAGGAATACAATGATAATTATTAAAAAATTATAAATTAAATATTGAGCAAATCACTATAAACCTTTAACGCACCCTCCGTCTCATGTGCGAGAACCTTCTTTGCAAGCACCTTGCCAAGCTGTACGCCCTCCTGGTCGAAGCTGTTCACATTCCATAAGAAGCCCTGGAACATAATCTTGTTCTCATAGTGAGCAAGAAGTGCTCCGAGTGTCTCAGGGGTAAGCTGCTCGCCGATGATAATGCTTGACGGGCGGTTGCCCTCGAAGTTCTTATTGCGGTTGTCGTCGCTCTTGCCGCATGCAAACGCAACTATCTGTGCTGCCACGTTGGCGCAGAGCTTCTGCTGGCTTGTGCTGTCCTGAATAACGACATCCGTTCCTATCTGGCTGTTCTTAAAGCCGATGAACTGGAGAGGCACAATGTCTGTTCCCTGATGCAGAAGCTGATAGAAGGAATGCTGTCCGTTGGTTCCCGGCTCACCGAAGATTACAGGTCCGGTCACATAATCGACAGGCTCACCAAAGCGGTTCACGGACTTGCCGTTAGACTCCATGTCAAGCTGCTGTAAATGTGCAGGGAAACGGCTCAATGCCTGTGAGTATGGAAGCACCGCCGTGCTTGGGTATCCGAGCACGTTGCGCTCGTACACACCGATAAGCGCATCGAGCATCTCAGGGTTTTTAAGTATATCCTCGTTCTTAGAGAGCTCGTCCTCTGCCGCAGCACCCTCAAGGAAACGTGCGAACACTTCAGGGCCGAAGGCGAGTGACAATACAGCTCCGCCTACCGCAGATGTCGAAGAGAAACGTCCTCCGATGTAATCATCCATGAAAAAAGCAGCAAGATAATCGTCGCTCTTGGCGAGAGGTGAAGTCTCACTTGTTACCGCTATCATGTGCTTAGAGGCATCAAGCCCTGCCTTCTTTAACGCATCCTTTACAAAAGACTCGTTCGTGAGTGTCTCAAGTGTTGTTCCCGACTTAGACACGAGAACGAATATAGAATGAGCAACATCCGTAGAGGCGAGCACTGCTGCCGCATCGTCAGGATCAACATTGCTTATGAATTTAGCCTCCATCTTGAAGGTTCCGTTCTTCTTAGCCCAGTTCTCAAGTGCAAGGTACATTGCGCGAGGTCCCAAATCGCTTCCGCCTATGCCTATCTGAACAACGGTCGTGAACTTCTCGCCCGCTGCGTTTGTAATCTCTCCATTATGAACCTTATTGGCAAAATCTGCGATTCTGTCCTGCTGCTCAACATAGAAGCTTCTCTTGTCAACTCCGTCAGCCTCAACCGCTGCACCGAGCTGACCTCTTGTCATGTGGTGAAGAACAAGACGCTTCTCACCCGTATTTACAACCTCTCCCTCGTAGAGAGCCTTGAACTTCTCTGAAAGCTGTGCTTCCTTTGCAAGCTTTGCAAGAACATCGAGAACTTTGTCATCAACCTGCTTTGCAGCATAATTATATTTAAGTCCCTCAGCCATAGGTACACTGTATTCCTTCACACGGTCAGCACTCATCACATCGGCAAGCTTGACCTCATTTACCTCTGACAACTCCCCATATGCCTTAAGTGTATCCAGATTCTTCCAGTTAATCATAAAAAAGCCTCCTTCAAGTCCATTAGAATATAATTTGTTAATTATTAAACAATCACCAAAATTATACTATCAAACTCTCATTTATTCAATAGTCTATTTCTTTTCCTGACAGGTCTCCTACACATATACCGTTTCTTTTTTTTCTTTTTACATTATAAAGCATAATATCCGCAGAATAAAGATAGTCCCTGTCCTTGCTGTCTTCCTCCGGAATGCAGTGGCAGATTCCCTGTGATATAGTCACTCCGACATCCACACCGGTGCCTTTATATACACTCCCCAGCTCCTGCACCCTTCTTTTGAGAACCTCTGCTGTTCTTACAACCTCCACAACAGACATTCCGACATATATTACAACAAACTCATCCCCACCATATCTTGCTGCAAATATACTGTCATTCTGTATATCAGAAAGAATTCCTGCGACAGCCTTTATGCATTCATCACCTACCTGATGTCCATATGTATCATTGTACTGCTTGAAATAGTCAATATCCAGTACCTCATACGAAAGCGGAATCCGCTCTCTCTTACACCTTTCAAGTGACGCCTGTGCATATTGTACCAATCTGTACCTGTTGGCAATTCCGGTAAGCTGATCTGTCTCAGACATTTCAAGCAGCTTGAGCTTTTCTGCCTCAAGCACCCTCTGCTTATCCTCCATTTTATCCACTGAGTTTCTGACATGCAGTATACTTGCAATCATTTTCTGCTTGTCCTTTTCTAACTTCTCACTCAGTTCAAAGAAACTTATTAATGCACCGTCACAAGCTTCCTTATCACCGTTTTTCATGTACAGCTTTATCTTAAGTGTAATAAATTTACGCTTAAGATTATTAATCTGTGTCTTCTTTATCGGCTCATCAAGCTTCTCTATTATTTCCTGCATCACGTCAAGCCTGTCAATTTCTATCATTAAATTACAGAAATCATATATATCATCAAATATATCCATTATGAGGACGTTTCCCGAAAGCCTTCTTTTTACATCATCGATGATTTTATCCCTGCTCTCATAATCCCCGCATATATGATGGAATCTTACCTCAAGACATTCTACATAAATATAATCCATATTACCAAATGATGCTTGACATTCATCTTTAAGTTTACTTATATATTCCTTTGCCTTATCAAGCTCGTCAGCAAGGAGATGGCAAGTCGCAAGATTGGTGTATATCATTGTCAACGTCTCATTTCTGCGCTTTTCCGCAGGAATCCTTACATATTCATTATATGCCTTTAAGAAGTATTCTTCCGCTTCCTTATAAACTCCCGCATCTAAATACAAGTACCCGAGATTCAACTCTATGCTGCTCTGCACAGACTTGACATCATGCTCCTCACAGATATAAAGCCCGGACATATAATATTCCATGGCAGCAACCGTGTTCCCACGGCTGACCGAAGTTATTCCCATAACATTGTATACTCTGGCAGCGAGATACCACTGACCTGAATTGCCAAGATATCTTAATGCGTTCAACATGCTGCCGAACATTTCATCAATTGAATTTGTAAGATATTCTACCTCGCCTATATAAAAGTAAGCAAATCCAAGCGCGTCCTCATCACCGGTTTCATCTGCAAGTTCAATTATTTTATGGCAATACTCCAGCACCCTGTCATTGTCATTTCTTCTGTTTTCCAATACGATTTTCTTATAGCTTTCTATCTTTTCTCTTCTCTTTACTGCATCCGCTTGCATAATGTCCGGGCTTCTCCTTCTTCATTTGAACAATATCAGGTAATTGCGAAACTCTGTGTGTATCCACTTGACGTTGTACAATTTTGCTATATCAATATATATTATAATCATTTTACATTACTATTTCCATTAAAAAATGTTATTTTTAATAAAAATCCGGGTGATATAACATACTATACGCATAAGAATCAGGACAGCATGCTTTGACATCCTAATCATGTAATGAAAAAAAAAACGAATTCCGGAGATAACTCCGAAATTCGTCTATGTAACATGTATTACTTATCAACATCGGGAAGACCATCAAATCCTCTCTGAAGCTCCTCTTCCGTAGGTATGTAATCCGTCATCACACCATCATTGAACTTCTGATAAGCTACCATATCAAAGTATCCTGTTCCCGTAAGACCAAAGAGAATTGTCTTCTCCTCCCCTGTCTCTTTACACTTTAACGCCTCATCCATTGCAACCTTAATTGCATGACTACTCTCAGGAGCCGGAAGAATTCCCTCCGTCCTTGCGAACTGTGTTGCCGCCTCAAACACACTTGTCTGCTCAACTGCCACAGCTTCCATAAGTCCCTGATGATACAGCTCAGACACGACAGGACTCATTCCATGATAACGAAGTCCTCCTGCATGATTAGCCGATGGAATAAAATTGCTTCCGAGAGTATACATCTTAGCAAGTGGGCATACCATTCCCGTGTCACAGAAATCATAAGCGAACTTACCTCGCGTAAGGCTCGGACAGCTTGCAGGCTCAACCGCTATAAAACGATAATCCTTCTCTCCGCGAAGCTTCTCTCCCATGAACGGTGAAATAAGCCCTCCGAGATTTGAGCCTCCTCCGGCACAGCCGATAATAATATCCGGAGTCACATTGTACTTATCAAGTGCAGCCTTCGCCTCAAGGCCTATCACTGACTGGTGGAGAAGAACCTGATTGAGTACACTTCCGAGAACATATCTGTAACCCTCAGTGTGAGTTGCAGTCTCAACAGCCTCAGATATTGCGCATCCGAGACTTCCCGTTGTTCCCGGGTGTGCGGCAAGAATCTTACGTCCGACCTCAGTGGTTTCCGAAGGTGACGGTGTCACACTCGCACCATAGGTTCTCATCACCTCACGTCTGAACGGCTTCTGCTCATAGGAAACCTTAACCATGTACACCTTACAGTCAAGTCCGAGATAAGCACATGCCATCGAGAGTGCAGTTCCCCACTGTCCTGCTCCCGTCTCCGTCGTGACTCCCTTAAGTCCCTGCTTCTTGGCATAATACGCCTGAGCAATGGCCGAATTAAGCTTATGGCTTCCGCTCGTGTTATTTCCCTCGAACTTGTAATATATCTTAGCCGGAGTGCCGAGAGCCTTTTCAAGACAATACGCTCTCACAAGAGGTGCAGGTCTGTACATCTTATAGAAGTCCAGAATCTCCTGCGGTATATCAATATACGCGTCATCATTATCAAGCTCCTGCTTAATGAGCTCATCACAAAAAACAGGTCTTAAATCTTCGTAACCCATCGGCTCTAATGTCGCCGGATTGAGAAGCGGTGCCGGCTTAATCTTCATATCCGCACGAACATTATACCACTGCTTAGGCATCTCGCTCTCTTCTAAATAAATCTTATAAGGAATATTCTTTTCTTCACCCATACTACACACCTGTACCTTTCCAAAGCTTTTTAACACAATAACACGTTAAAGTGTGTTTGTCAAGGCAGCATGACAAATATGTCTATCACGCTTTTACCTCCCCGGAGTGCGGTTTTACATTGACTATGCATATTCCCACGCACACAAGCACTAATGCCACAACTGCTTTAAGTCCCAGCTCCTTTCCTCCCTCGCCGAGCCACCATGCCGATAACAGCACACCAAACACCGGATTGGTAAAACCGAATATTGCCACCTTAGACACAGGGTTATGCTTTAAAAGAATTCCCCATAATGAGTACGCGACAGCAGAAATACATGCCAGATAAAGCAGCATGAGAACCGCGCTCATCGAAACATGATTTATTCTTCCTCCCATTGCATACCCCAGTATTACCATGACAATTCCACCGAAAATAAACTGATATCCGCTTAACATAACCGGATTATCCTTCTTAGAATATATCTTAATCAGGCACGATGAGAATGCATACGAGAGAGCTGCCAAAAACAGGCTTCCCTCCCCCATAAGACTTAAATTCATATCAATTTTCTGTCCATTCATCGTAACTACGATAACACCCGCAAATCCGATAATACATCCTGCAAGCTTCCTAAAATCAAGCTTTTCCTGCCTGAATACCAGACCGGCAACCAGTATCACAAGAAATGTATTGGAGCCGTTAATTATCGACGCCTTGACACCGCTGTTATGTGCAAGCCCCATGTAGAAGAATATGTACTGAAGTATTGTCTGGAACAGCGCAAGCTTTACTATATTGAATGCCGAAGATTTAGACGGAAGCAGCGGCTTTCGGTTAATCACACTTCCAATAAGTATGGTTAATATCCCTGCCAGTACAAATCTCATACCTGCAAACAATACCTGTGTCCACGTCTCACCCGACGGTATCTCAAAAAGTGCATATCCAAGCTTAATACACGGTGATGCACTTCCCCACAGGAATGTACATACAAGTGCAAGCACACACACCACCCATGTTTTTTGTAAAATATCATTATTGTTCTTCATCTTCTATATGTTTTCCTCTCTGTATCATAATCTTTTTAATCGTCTGCATCATCTTGTCAATCTCTATCGGCTTCGTGACATGCCCGTTCATTCCTGCCTGAAATGCCGTTTTTTTATCTTCCTCAAAAGCATTCGCCGTCATGGCTATTATAGGAATGTCTGCCTTTGCTGAATCAGCCATCGCCCTTATACGCTTGGCAGCCTCATACCCATTCATATTAGGCATCTGTATATCCATAAGCACCAGGCTGTAATATTGAGGCTCCGCTCTGTCAAGCATCGACACACATTCTACGCCGTCCTTTGCCCTGTCGACATCAAAACCGTAAAATTTAAGAATCTCTACGGTTATCTGTGCATTCATATCATTGTCTTCTGCCAGCAGAATTCTCCTGCCTGCAGTTACACTGCTCTCGATATTCAGGTTGTCCGTCTGTTCAACCATCGGTGCCGCATCTGCAAGCTTATGCTCAAGGTACAGAGTGAACTTACTGCCTTGTCCGAGCGCACTCTCAACCTCTATTCTTCCATCCATAAGCTCAGCAAGCTGCTCTGCTATTGCCATACCAAGCCCCGTTCCGGGCTGCCTGCTCTCCGTTGACGTTCTCTCCCTCTCAAACTCCTCAAATATGTGCGACATGAACTCTTCCGACATTCCGATTCCCGTGTCCTCAACCTGCGTCACATACTGCCCATAGCCTTCTCTCTCACAGGGATGTTCTTCAACGCTGAAGGCTACGCTTCCACCTGAGGTTGTGTATTTGTAAGCATTGCTTAAAAGATTGAATATTATCTGCTTTACTTTCAATATATCACAGCTCACATAATGATGTTCAATCCTGACATCCAGCGAAAACTTAAGTTCCTTGTTAATCATCTGATTTTCAAAGACGTTATATATCTCTCTGCATTGGTCATCTATGCATATAACAGACTCCTCAAGCTTCACCTTGCCGCTCTCGATTTTAGCAATATCAAGCACATTGTTGAGTATCTCAAGCAGATACCGGCTCGAATCATCTATCTTGTCAAGATAGTCAAGTGCCTTTTCCCTGTTTCCAAGCTGTTCACGAAGAAGCTTCGTAAATCCGATTATGGCATTCATGGGAGTCCTGATATCATGACTCATATTTGATAAAAAAGTACTCTTTGCCGCTGTCGCACGTTCCGCCTGCTCAAGAGCATTCTGCAATTCTGTCTGACGTTGTTTTTCCATATAATAATTCTTCCGCGCCACATTGCTGTTAACTCCCCACATAAGCACGCATATAATAATGTAAACAAGCACAACTGCCGCTTCTATGACTATATACAGCTTGTATACCTGAAATACAGGGAACAATGTATGTATCGTATAGCTCTTATATCTTGCCTCGCTTATGTACCAGCTTCTCCCATCATATCTCACTCTGCTCAGACTGTCAGTTATACTTTTTCCGTCAGAACAAAGCTTCTTCCATTGTCCGGCATCAAGCCTGCAGGCATCCGAACTGTTGGCTGCAACCACATTGTCACCCTCTGATATTACAATAAGCCCTCCGCTTGCAATCTGCGTATTCTCAAATATACTGTCAATCGTGATATCATTAACTCCATCCATTACAGTATCCTGCAAGGTATAAGCTATCACGGCACCCGGTGCATCCTTGCGCGCAGCAACAGCTATATCATATTGTTCGTCACCGGCAGATGCCCGCGTCATATATACCTTCTTATTGCATTCAATTACCTCCGCAACACTTTCTCTCTGTATCAGGCTGTCCCACTCAATATCCGGTTCATTACGCACTACTGTCTGCATAACCGTATCCATGTGTTCATTAAGAACTATAATTCCTGCCAAATGCTGTTCATATGCATATGCACCTATACTCTGAGCATAAAAATCTTTCTCATATTCCAGATTATGTATTGCCGCCAATGTCTTATCAAGCAGACGCACAAGGCTCTTAGTCATGTCATTTGCACGGTAATTGTCATAAGTCTCAAGCTTTTCCTTCGCATATTCAACAGTCTGTTCTTTCAGCTCAGCCGTTGCCTCAAGCCCATAATGCACTGACAACAGTTGTATTGCCACCATACACAGAATTAAAATTATCGCTGCCAGCCTTACAACTCTCCGTGTCCCGGATTTTTCCCCCTTATTATCCACTAGTTCTCCTCCCTCCCAAGAGCTTTGTCCACATCCAATCCGTATTTCTCAACAATTCGTGCCGTTGTCCCGTCGGTCATCATATCATTAAGAACTTTTCCAAGCTCCGACACGAACTCAGAATCATATCCATTGTCAAACGCTGCTCCAAGACCTGAAACCAGAAGGCTTCCATCCAACAATCTGTACTCATCCGGTGCCGTCCCGATAAATGCCCTAAGCGCATTCTCATGCCCGCAGATTGCGTCCACATAATTTTTTCTAAGTGCTGCGAACACTTCGTCCATGCTTGAAAAACAGTACACCAACTTAACCTCAGGCACGTTACTGTCTGTCGAATGCAGAAAATACTCCTCAGCCTTTGATGTCTCCTGAACCGCAACCATCTTCCCAACAAGGTCATTTAATTCTGTTATAACGCTGTCCTGCCGGACTACAGCCATCTGTCTGCTGTATAGATATGGTCCTGCCCACTGATACTCTTCCTCTCTTCCATTCATACTGAAGCACCCCCAAAGGCAGTCTATCTCTCCATCAGCCAGGTAATCCTTCTTATTCTCCCATACAATCACTTTAAACTCCGGCACATACCCCATCCTCTTAAGAGCTTCTGTGGCAATCTCAACATCTATACCCTCAAACTCACCATATTCATCCCTGTACAGATATGGTTCAAATATATCACTGCCTATCACAATTTTGGGAGCAGTTTCTTCAATATCCGTGTTATCCCTGACTTTCATGCAGCCCGAGATACACATAACGGCATAAAATAACATCGAAAAAAATATATATTTTTTAAAATGTGCCTTCTTCATCCTTCCCTCCTTCTTCCGCCTCAATATGTAAAGACCTATCAGCAGCCCAATTCATGCATGAATCAGCCTGTTGACAGGTCTGTCTAATTTGAATCTAATATCAATGATATCCGCAATCAGCTTCGCTGCCTGCTCATATAAAATTGATTTTTCGCATCTCTTTTATTTTGTCGATCAGTGCATATTTACATACTGAATCTTTTTCTGCATATCCTTATAACTGTTAATAATTGCAACTGCCTCCTGCAAATCCGTAGTCTTCTGGTCACCTGTACTCATATTCTTTATCGTAACATGGCCTGCCTCAATCTCATCCGAACCTAATATCACACAGAACGGAATTGTGAGCCTGCTTCCGTAAGTCAGCTTCTTCTTAAACTTGCCTTCCTCAAGGTAAATCTGAGTATTGATGCCTGCTCTTCTAAGCTCTGTAGCAGTCTTAACCGCATAGTTCATATCCTCTGTCATAGGAATGACAAGTGCCTCAAGCTGGCTCTCATGTGCCCTGTTGAGAAAATCATTCTCACACAGAACATAGAACAATCTCGTAAGACCTATTGAAATACCTACACCCGGAAGTGATTTCTTCGTATAATACCCGGCAAGATTATCATAACGGCCGCCGCTGCACACACTACCATACTCAGGATGATTCTTAATAAATGTCTCATATACGGTTCCCGTATAGTAATCAAGCCCTCTCGCAATGGATAAGTCAATCTTATAATAATCCGACGGAACGCCAAAACCCGCAATATAGCCTATAACAGTGGTAAGCTCCTCAAGTCCGGCATCAAATACTTCATTGCAGCCTGCAAAGCTCTTGAGCCTGTCAACCTTCTCCTCATTGCTTCCGTCGAACGTGAGTATATCAAGCATCTCATTCACCGTAGTCTCAGGTACATTAAGCTCAACTAGCTCCTTGGCAACATTGTCCCTGCCAATCTTGTCTATCTTATCTATAATTCTTAAAATATCCACTGCCGACTCTTTAACTCCGAAATTATCGAACAGTCCGTTGAGAACCTTTCTGTTGTTGATTCGTATAACAAAGTCCTCAATGCCTAAATTCTTAAAAAGATTATAAATAATACTTGGAATCTCAGCGTCATTGACAATACTCAGGCTTCCGTCTCCCACAATATCAATATCCGCCTGGTAGAACTCTCTGAATCTTCCCTTCTGTGCTCTCTCTCCGCGGTACACCTTGCCAATCTGGTATCTCCTGAATGGAAAAGTCAGCTCGGAATAATTCTTTGCAACATACTTTGCCAAAGGAACGGTAAGGTCAAAACGCATTGTAAGGTCTGTGTCACCCTTGTTAAATCTGTAAATCTGCTTCTCGGTCTCTCCGCCTGCCTTTGCAAGAAGAATCCTGCTGTCCTCCAACACCGGTGTATCAAGCGGGAAAAAGCCATACTTCTGATATACCTTCTCCATCTCCGACTTAATCTTTTCAAAAATAACCTGATCCTTAGGAAGAAGCTCCATAAAACCGGACAGGGTCCTTGGTTCAACAATCTCACCCATGAATTATTCTCCTGTATTATATATTCTGTACAAAAGCATGCCGTCCTATATAGTCTGACATGCTTGTTTTCATTTAAAAAATTGTAATAAGCATAGCATAGAACCATCCAATAATCAAGTGCGACAAACAAAACGCTTTTTTGAAAAAAACAGATTTTCTTGTTGCTCCTTTATTTGTGTGGCTTTTCCGATACCCCTGACACCTGTTCCAGATTTTTCTGTATTGTACCAATCAATTCCTCAATAACTATGGGTTTGGTTAAGAATCCGTCCATACCGCATTCTAGTGCTTTCTTTTTGTCCTCATCAAATGCATTTGCAGTCATGGCAATGATGGTGATTCCCGCCAGTGCCGGATCATTCAGTGCGCGGATCTGTCTGGTAGCCTCATATCCATTCATTACCGGCATCTGCACATCCATCAGCACCAGATCATAATTACCCGGCTTCGAATTTTTAACCTTCTCCACTGCCTGTGCTCCATTTCCGGCAGTATCAACCATGTATCCATATTCATTAAGAATCTCCACAGTAATTTCACTATTCAGTTCATTATCTTCCACAAGCAATATACATCTGCCAGAGGTGTTGAAGTCATCATCTACAACCAGTGCCTTAAGACCTTCCAGTTCTGCGCTCCTCTCTGTATGGTGTTTCTCAGACTGAAGCCGAAATGGCAGACGGACAATGAATTCAGTACCTTTGCCCTGCTCTGTCTGAACCTCAATCGTTCCGCCCATCATATCCACAATATTTTTGGTAATGGCCATGCCAAGCCCTGTACCCTGAGTCCTGCTGACTGTGGAAGTGCGCTCTCTCTCAAAAGGAGAAAAAATCTTCTCTACAAATTCCGGACTCATTCCGATTCCATTATCCTTTACCCGGATCTCGTACAGTTCAATGCCCTTTACCGTCCCCGGGAACTGCTTCAGCCGGACAGAAACCGTTCCTCCTGCGGGAGTAAACTTAACTGCATTTGACAAAAGATTCAGCAACACCTGATTCAGTCTTGTCTTATCACAATAAACATCCTCATTTGCCACCTCCATTGCATCCATATAAAGCTCCAGCTGCTTTGCATGGATCTGCCCACTGATGATGGTCTTCAGATCATGAAGTACATCCGACAGACTGACCTCCGTTTCTTCCAGATGGATTTTTCCACTCTCGATACGGCTCATATCCAATATATCATTAATCAGTGAGAGCAGATGGCTGCCGGAGGAAAGGATCTTGCCCAGATAATCCCGGACTCTTTTCTGATCATCAATATTGCTTACCGCCAGTGTGGTAAAACCGATAATCGCATTCATTGGTGTCCGGATATCGTGAGACATATTGGAAAGGAAAGTACTCTTTGCCCTGTTTGCTGCCTCTGCAGCGCGTACTGCCTCAGAAAGTGCCTGATTCATTTTCCGGTCAGCAGTACGGTCCGACATAACCAGGATATATTTCTTTTTCCCGTTTAATTCACTTCCCATTGCAATATTATGAAACCAGCGTTTTTCCCCTGTTTTCAGATGAACATATTCAAAATCCCATTCTCTCTGTTCATGAACCCGGATTTCTTCCAAATAATTTTTCCCCGGGTCCCCCTGTTCCGCTATATGCAGTTTTCCCAGAATACTAATATCTTTACGAATCTGTTCTACCGTAATGCCCAGCAGTTTTTCCACATTCGGACTGACGTAATCTGCCTGGTATGTTTTTGCATCCAGCATCAGGAAAACATCATCCACATTCATTGAAAGCTTTTGAAACAGCTCATCCCGGTACAGAATCTCCGTATCTTTTTTTCTGAGGTTTGTCCTGTTTTTTTGAATGACAAGGCTTATAAGGAATGCGGCAATACAGAAGACAACCGCACTGACAAGAAGTATCGTACTGCGCTGCAGACTATTCATACTGGCATTGACGATATCCGCCTGTACAAGTCCTAAGAACATCCAGTCCTGTATATCCGATTTTTCATAGACCAGATAGTAGCTCATTCCATCAAGATTTAAAAGCATCGCATCTGTACGTCCTGCCTTAAACTTCTCCGAAAGCTCATTGATCTCTTTTTCAGACATATCAGAATGTTCTCTCAGAACCCCGAAGAAATTATACACCTTCCCCCATGACGCAGAAGAGTGATTCACCACAACACGGCCATCCGGACGAACAACAAAGCTCTGGGCATTTTCATTGAAGGCAGAGATATCCAGTACCTTTACGATATCAGAGTTTTCATAGGCAATGGCAATCGCATCATATTCAAAGCCCTGATAAATTCCATGAGCCTTAGGAGTGGCAAAAACAAGCATCTGGGGTTTTCCGGGAACTGCTGCATTCGCAATAACATCATTTCCCTGCCGTATCTCCTCTTCAATATTTTCCTGTAATCCAAGATACCCTGTTTTGCCTGTTACGGTCTTATAGTTCCCGTCGGCTGACAGAAAAAAGAACTCTACAAAGCCTGCATTTTCCTGCGCCTTCTTTATACAATCACGAATTTCATCTTCATTGGAGGTATTCTGCAGATTCTCACCCCACATATGAAGATAAGTAAGATTCTTATCTGTCAATTCCCTCAGCATGTTATCAGACTGATGAAAAACCTCCGCCAGATGAGAGACGCTCTCCTCATAAACAGTTTTCGATATAAATCCCAAATATTGGAAAACCAGCAAAGCAATGCACGCAAAAACAGCTATAAAAGCCGCTATCATAAATCGTTTTCTCATAACAGGTCTCTTTCTGTCTTTATTATGATTTTTATTATCCATTCTTCTACCCCTGCATACTGCAGGCATTGCCTGCAGTACTGCAACCAATAAGAAGTATGAAATTTCTCTCAACTTCTTACCTCAGGGTTATGTAATCTTCAGGCTCTGCAAGAACGGCATCACCACCTGAAACATATCCTGTCCAGGTATCTTTCACAGTGGTATCTTCTCCCTCAAACACAACGTCCGCATCTGACGGATAAGCTTTCATGTGTTTTGGTATTGCAAGGCAGGTTACCGTGAAAACATCATTGTCCTGAACTTTTTTTCCATCTTTTGTAACTTTGCTCAAGGAATAACCATCATCTGTTTCCTTGACTTCTACAGAAATACCGCTGAGCACTGGCAGCGAGCCACGGTTAAAGGGAATAAAACCTCCCTCATAGCCTTCTATAAAGTTTCTGACTGTCTCTTTTAGTTCAGATCCGCTCATCGTGCTGCTGTACGCTGAAAGACTATTTGGCATGATCATGCTGCGCGCCATTTTTCTTGTATAGCCGGCTTTCAGCACGTTTCCCGTAAAGCTGTTTCCAGTTGCAATCAGCACATCCGTCCCATAAATGCCGCGCAGAGTGTTGGCCATAACCGAATATGCCTCATTCCCGCCGTTGCTGTGAAAATGATTGGAATAAGATTTCTGTGAATCCAATATTACCTTCTCAGAAATGGATTCCTCCTCAAGAAGCTGAGCATTAAATGACTGATAAGCCTGCTCTGCATCATATTCTCCTGAAATCATTTTAGAGACCACATCCTTGGAAACAGCGAAAAAATCATTTGACGCAATGCGGATATACATATGGTTTTCTTCAATCACAGGTTTCACATCCTTCAGATATTCCGTAAGCTTAAGCTCTACATTCTGACTGTAGCTTAACAGATCCTGTCCATCGCTGATAATCCTGTTCTGTGCATCCTCTGAAAGCATTGTGTTCAGCACCTTCATTGCTTTCTTCCGGCGTGTCTCATCCTGCGTCAGGTCACGATTTAAAGCCACCTGAAAATACGGCGTAGTCATAAGCCACTTTTCACCGTTCTCCTGAAAGAATGGAAGAAATGTTGTGTTAATCCCCTGATTCTGAAACATTTTCACACCGGAAGAGCTGCCAAAGTACATGGCAAGCTTTCCACTTTGATACATCTCAACTATATCATCATAATTCATGTCCAGATCATCCCGGCTCAGACCGGTATCCCGGATAAACTGCTCCATGCGTTCAAAAGCCTCCGGCCAGACGGTATCGTCCAGACCTTCTCTCTTTGTACTTTCCAGGTCACTGTAGGTAGTACGCCACTTGCGTCCATCCGCGGAAGACAGCTCTGATGCAGACAGACCCTGCAGTGTTTCCATACAGGTATAATCATAATAATAGTCTGCAGTAAACCCACGGATTCCTACCTTGTCAAATGCCTGACAGGCGGAAACAAAGCTTTCATAATCTGTCGGAAGAGGGATATCATACTTCTCAAAAAGATCTTTATTAACCACAAAACCGTGTGCATCCGCACACACCGGAAGCCAGTTCACGCTTCCATCCTCATTCATAAAATTGCTAAGGTAGCTGTCATAAACAGCACCTGCCGCATTTGTTGTGGAAAGATCCATCAGGCTGTCTTTGAGGGAATTCGCATCATGCAGCGAAAAGCGGCAGCAGGTTATAATATCCGGCAATCCACCGTTTTCATCAAGAAACCTGTAGAAATCCAGATCATTATTCCCTACTACAAATTCAACATTGATATCCGGAAGCTGTTCCTGGATGTATGGTGCATATTTTTCATACAGGCTTGTGCTCCATAAATACACCGTAATCGTTTCTGCATCTTCTTTTTCCTCACTTTTGCCGCTGCAGCCTGACAAAAGTGATATAGCTGTCAACATTATCAGAAGCACCGGCAAAACTCTGTTCCATTTTTTCTTCATTACGAATCCTCTCCTCTTCATTATAGCATTGATAGGCGTTTGCGAAACGCAATTTTGACAATATACAGTTGTGCAAATTTAACAAATTCGCAAGCAGGTACTATGAACGCAGAATAAGCAATCCCCCGCTTCAAGTGTGTAGAGCACTAAGCGATGGGTAAGGGTGTTGCTCATTGCCCGGAGTAAAAATCATGTCATCCTCTTCTACTGCCTGAATGATTTACGTTTTCCATCCACTTCTCAATATAGAAGCTGCCATGTTTATTTGCTACAATTGTTGTTCTCCTCTTTCTCAAAACTCATAATATCGCCAATATTGCAATCTAAATATGTACAGATGCGTTCTAATACATCCATCGAAACCTGTTCTCCCTTTCCCATCTTTGCAATGGTAGCAGAACTAATATTCAATTCTTCTGTCAAATCTTTCTTTTGGAGATTCTTATCAATCAAAATTTTCCATAATCCATTATACGAAACAGCCATATTACACACACCTTTCCACATCTACCGCATATTAATAATATCTGTACCGTATTATATCATATTCACTATTGTTTTTCCACCAGAATCTTTAACATGCTAAAGTTTCTCTTCACGTCATTAAAGTCGCTGTTCAGAGGCGATGTTGAACAGCGATTTATCAACCATAATGTGAAATCGCTGTTTATTTTATCAAAATATCATTCCGCTTCTACTTAACATCTCCTTCTTACATAAAAAAACAAGAATAAGGTTAGTTCGTTCCTTATCCTGGTTAGGTAATTGCGAAACTATATAATTGAAAACGGACGTTGTACAAATTTAATACATGCCGAAAGTCGCTTTGGAATACTCTGCCATGTCATAGTTTTTGAAGATTTCCTTCCATAGCATTTTTTTGCAGAAACAATTCTGTCCAATACCTTCCACATCTCCTGTTGCTGGACTAAAAAATGTATGATATAATTTTTTTAGTTTTGATAAACCTTAGTTTTAAAAAGGAGACAATATGAAAACAGAATTACTGACCATACTACATCACAATCGAGAACTGGTAGGGGATTTCTATTTTCCGGACAATGACACTCCAAGTCCGCTGGTTATTTTCAGTCATGGATATAATGGCTCTGGAAAAGATTTCATTCTTAATGCCCATCTTTTGTCAGAACACAACATTGCCGCATTCTGTTACGATTTTTGTGGTGGTTCAGTAAATGCCAGAAGCTCTATGGAGACTAGTAATATGACTATTTTTACTGAGATGGAAGACTTATGTGCCGTTTTGGATTTTTTGAAAAAAGACCCCAGGATTGACGAAAATAACATTTTTCTTTTTGGAGCCAGCCAAGGCGGTTTTATCAGCGCCTTAGTTGCAGAACAACGAACGGAAGACATTCAGGGATTATTGCTTCTCTATCCTGCTCTCTGTATTCCCGATGACTGGAATAACCGTTTCCCAGACATCTCGGACATTCCTGATTCTTTGGAATTATGGGGGATGAAGCTGGGACATGACTTTTTTGTAGCCCTTCACGGTTTCAAAACCTCTGACCACATTGGAAACTATCCACGGGAAGTTCTGGTTATGCATGGCAGCGAAGACAAAGTAGTAGCAAAAGCCTATGTCGATAAACTTCCTTCCATATATCCTCACGCAGTATTAGAACTGTTCCCAGGAGAGGGACATGGATTCACCAAAGCAGGAAATCAGCGTGTTGCACAGATGACATTGGATTTTATTGAAAAATATAAAAAATAAGTTTGAGACGAGGGTGCGGACAAAAAGCTGGACTATCATAGGGCTCTGAAAGGAGCCTTTTATGTATTCACAAGAGCAAAAAGAGAAAGCTATACAGTTGTATGATCAAACAAAGTCTGTAACTGAAACAATTAGAATTCTAGGCTATCCAACTAGAAGAAATCTTTATACATGGATTTCTGAGAAAAATAGTCCGCCTAAAGTCAGAAAAGATTATCCAATAATTGATAATCCACCCGAACACCCGAGAAATCCGTCATTAGATGTGAAACTTGATGCAATTCATCGTTGCTTTCAACTGGGTGAAAATATAAAATATGTATCAGAAGATATCGGTTATAGCAGAACTGGTATTTATCAATGGCGGAAACGCTACTTAAAAGAGGGAACTTTAGGTCTTATGAATAACAAAAATGTTACACCTGAAAAACTTGAAGAAGAAACAGTCATAGGTACGGACAGTTCACCAAATGAGATAGAACAGCTCAAATCCAAGATGCAGGATATGCAATTAGAAATAGATATTCTTAAAGAAACTATTAATGTATTAAAAAAAGACCCAGACATCGATCTGAGTGCTCTCAGCAACAGAGAGAAGGCAGTGATAATCGATGTCTTAAAGGCTAGATATTCACTGCCATTATTAGTTGAACATATTATAAAATGAACTTTGCGGTATTCCGCTTTCCTCTACCAGCTTGTAACGACTCCAGCCTCTTTGCTCACACAGCTCATCAATCCTGTCATAAACCTGATCGTACCTCATTATATACACCTCCCATCTGGGGAACTTTGTGCATCACTATTGTAGACCATGTACTTTATTTGCAAAATTTCTTATTTGCAGAGTATGTTACTGCCCCATTGTAGAGTAGTTTAATTTTCTGGCGGGTTCATGTGACCTTCAAATGATGCTAAATTTAATTTGTACAGAATAAGAGAAGGGGTACATCGCACTCCTTCTCTTATTTTTTATTTGCGTTTATCTTGCTATTCCAGAAGTTCTTCTGATACGGATCATGGCTGCTGCAACAAGCAGTACTACTCCGATGAGCATTGTTACAATATCCCATCTGCATGATCCTAAGATCACACATATAAGCATAAGTACCGTGTCAATTGCCGTTATGATGACCGCATATTTTCTCTTCATTGTCAAACCGATAATCCTTGATATACTCTTTTTTATGTAAAGTCCCTTCTTATCAAACTAGAAGTTATCAGTTTGCAGTATGGCATTATGTCGTAATCCACTCATGCAATGCCGCCGAAAGCCTCCTGTCCACATCTTTTCTTGTATTTTCACATTCATCCGGATGTTCTTTGGCTGAACGGAATATAAAACGCATAACAAATTTTAATCCCAGCGGCAGTGCCATTCTAAGCATAGACTCAGGTAAAACAAAATGAGTGCCATATTGATATGCAACTGCTTCATACTCGCACTCATGCGGATGTTCTTTAAGTCTCTGATCCATTCGTCTGACATATTTGCCTGCCTCCCAGAAGCTATCATCATCCGCGCCAATAAAAATTAACTTTCCCTTGATATTTTCAATCTTTATCATTTCTTCTTCCGTATGTTCCCGATCTTTTTCGGAATCTATGAACAGGCATGTGGAACGTTCAATATCACCTGAGCCTTTCGTTTCCTTTTCAATCTTTTTCCAATACATTGGATGTTCGTAAACAAATGGCATATAAGCAAGTGGCTTTCCACGATAGGAAAGTGTAGAAGTTCCGGGCACAGGCCACTCCTTGCATCCATCCTTTTTACCCTGCTCAAATCCCTGCCATACAAAATCGCTGGCAGTCAGCCCAAATGTCAGTGTTATATCCGGGAAAAGGGATGCCGCAGCCAGCGCTTCCATTCCTGCCGTACTCATCCCCATAATACCGACCTTTCTGTTTCCATGAGTCATCAACCACTTAACCGCTGTCTCAATTCTCTCAAGCAGACAGTTGACATGACTGTAGTTATGCTTTCCCGGAGACATACAAAGGGCATTGACGCCATTTTTGTGCAGCCATTTAGCACCGCATTTTGCCATATAATCATTCGGATCATCTCCAAATAGACCAATCACAGCACAGTCCGCCCCTTCAGGATTTTCATAATATGTACCATAAAAGCCATCCTGATCTGTTTCAAAACAAAATTTTTTCATTGCCATTACCTTTCACCAAATTCCAATTTTAACATCAGACGTGTGGTTTTACATTCACGTATAAAGACTCTTTCACATGCTTTGTTCGTCCTTTTCAAATATCAGAATCTTCTGCGTAACCTTTTTTGCAATCG
>ERZ791734.199-NODE-199-length-103889-cov-25.790897_pt1 | contig 103889 bp, 119 predicted proteins | sample MGYA00509953_ERZ791734 | MGnify/ENA primary metagenome ERZ791734 (study PRJEB30046, sample SAMN00792038) | human gut metagenome | study: EMG produced TPA metagenomics assembly of the A metagenome-wide association study of gut microbiota in type 2...
CCGGCTCCGGAGAATCCGGAGATCACCATCAATATTCCCTTATTCTGCATCTTCTCTGTCCTCTTTTTCCTCTCCCGGCCACAGTGCCTGTGCTCTTCCCGCGATTGTCTCGGGAAGCAGTGCCGACAGAACGACCTGACTGTTCTCCATGACCAGTACCGCTTTCGTCTTCCGTCCCTGTGTGGCGTCGATTGCCTGTCCGGTCTCCTTGGCCTTCTGCACCAGTCGTTTGATGGGTGCGGCCTCCGGGCTGACGATGGCGATGATCTTATCCGTATTTACAATATTGCCAAATCCTATATGGATCAATCGGTTCATGGTATCACCTTTCGTGGCTATTCAATATTTTGTATTTGTTCACGAACCTTTTCGATCTCGGTCTTGAGCTCAATCGCACAGTTGGAGATCTCCAGATCGTTGGACTTGGACAGGATGGTGTTGGCTTCGCGGTTCATCTCCTGTGCCAGAAAATCCAGCTTTCTTCCGATACTGCCACCGGCCATCAGCGTACTCTTCGTGGTCTCGATATGGCTGCGCAGTCTCACCAGTTCCTCATCTACGCATACCTTATCTGCGAAGATCGTCACCTCGGTCAGAAGTCTTCCTTCATCTACAGTAGTATCGCCCAGCAGTTCCTTCACACGGTCTTCCAGCTTCTGACGGTACTCAGTAATGATCTGGGGAGAACGTTCCGTAATGAAATCCACCAGCTTCAGCATGCCATCCAGCTTGCTAATTAAGTCATCTCTTAAATGCTCGCCCTCGGTGATCCTGGTCTGTACAAACATCTCGCAGGCACCCTTCAGGGCTCTCTGCAGTTCTTTCCACAGTTCTTCCTCATCGATGTCCTGTTCTTCCATCACAAATACATCCGGATACTTGGACAAAGTGGACACTCGGATATCGCAGTCTAAGTCAAAATCACTGGCCATCTGCTTCAGGTATCCCAGATACTCCGCCGCCAGTTCCTTGTTGTAACGGACATTGGACGTGTTCTCGGAAAAATCCTCGTAGGTAATGAACAGATCTACTTTACCTCTGGAAATATAATTCTTCAGTTCACTGCGGATCGCAGATTCAAAGAAATTCAACTTCTTCGGCATTTTGATGTTCACATCAAGGTAGCGATGATTCACAGACTTCATCTCTACGGTAAACTTTCTGTTATTCTCGGCAGTTTCACATCTGCCAAATCCCGTCATACTCTTGATCATAGCTTCTCCTGTTGTAAGGGCGTGTAATACCTTCCGCAATTTACGGTTTTCATTCTATTATAGAATAAATATGCCCTTTCCGTCAAGTGCAGGTGCCCTATTTACACTATTTCCACTCGTCGTAATGCTCCAGAAAATGATGCTTCACACCATCCTCTTTGTAGGCGATGATCGTACGTAAGTTTACATTCTCCACACTCTTGAAAATATTCCCCTCGATAAAAGGGTTAGTCTGTTTCAGCGAAGCGATCAGGTTCTTAATCTCCATACGCTTGGAGGGACTGCTGCCATCGGTACGGCAAGTGGTACAAGTGTCAGTGAACCGGCAGGCACACTGAATAAAATGCAGATCATTGTAATCTCTCCAGTGCTTGATGTCATCCTCCCTGATCAGGTACATAGGGCGGATCAGCTCCATGCCCTCGAAATTCGTACTGTGAAGCTTCGGCATCATGGTCTGTACCTGTCCACCGTACAGCATTCCCATCAGGATCGTCTCGATGACGTCATCGTAATGATGTCCCAGAGCGATCTTGTTGCAGCCCAGCTCTTTCGCATGACTGTACAGATAGCCTCTGCGCATTCTCGCACACAGATAGCAGGGGGAATCCTCTATGTCATACACCGCATCAAATATCTGGGATTCAAAAATGGTGATGGGAATATCCATCAGCTTCGCATTGTTCTCAATGATCTTACGGTTTGCCTCGCTGTAGCCGGGATCCATCACTAAAAATACCAGTTCAAAGGGGAACTTGTTATGGCGTTTCAGCTCCTGGAACAGTTTTGCCATCAGCATGGAATCTTTACCGCCGGAAATGCATACAGCGATCTTGTCGTTTTCCTGAATCATATCGTATTCGTTGATAGCTTTGGCAAACCGGGAAAACAGGACTTTGTGGAACTTTTTGCGGATGCTCTTCTCAATTTCCCTTGCCCGTTCATTTTCCTTTTCTCCGGGCTGTTCCTTCTGTATCAGGTTCAGCAGCCATCCGGTATAGCCGCCCTGTAAGCTGTAGGCCTCCATTCCCTGTTCTCTGAAATACTCTGCAGACACCTTACTGTTCTGTCCACGGCTGCAATACAAAATTACTTTTTTATCCCCTGCTGCCGCCGCAAGTCTGTCTATAAGTTCACATTCGGGGATTGCAATGGCTCCGGGAATCATTCCATAGTTTACTGCTTCATCCCCTCTGGTATCCACCAGGATGTATCGGTCAAGGTCCCGGGACTGTAGTTCTTCCCATGTGATCTCAATGGGCCGTATTGTCTCTTTTTCTTCCATTTTTATATTCCTTTACTCTGCCCGAACAGGCAGTCTATTGTTTTTCCTCTCTCAGTCTGCTACACTGTTATTAAAAATATGGTAACTGAATCGTTACATTACATCCATAGAAAGGCACACAAATGATTCCTTATACTACTTTAGATTCCATTATAGCTCAAATGCCCGAACGCACCGGGCACACTCTGTTAGATGAAGACCAGGGGTGTGTAAAAGGGTGTCGTATGGGCGTATCCCTCTATCGCAACACAGAATATCACATGCCGCAAAAGCATGACGATCAGGAAGGCTTCTTCGTATTGGACGGAAAAGGATATGCTCTCATCGATGGCGAAGAAATCCCTCTGCTGCCCGGTACCGCCTTTATGGTACCGGCTCACACGGATCATGTGATCAGACGGGATCCCTCCTGTGACTGCTGTAAGGTTCTATGGTTCCATGCCGCAGTAGAATGATCCTCAGTCCCCACATACCGCCAGAAGCTCCGTCAGCTGCGCCTGAAGCTCTGTCAGGCTGTCACACTTTTTGTCTACCAGCGCAAGAATCTCTTCTGTGGGCGGCAGCTGGTCCGGCACCATCACAGTATATAAGCCTGCCGCATAGGCGGACCGGATACCGTTGAAGGAATCCTCCACCGCCAGTGCCTGTCCGGGTGCAACCCCAAGCTCCTCGCATGCCTTCAGATAAATATCGGGTGCAGGCTTGCCATGCTCCACCATGTCGCCGCAGATAATTCTCTGAAAATAAGATGTGATACCCGCTCTGTCCAGATGCTCCATAACTGCGGTCCTGCGTGTAGAGGATGCCAATGCTGTTGGAATGCGGTTCTCCTTCAGATATTCCAGGATCTCATGCACGCCCGGCTTCTCGGGAAGGCCTTCCCGTTCTTCCTTTTCCTTAAATCTCCGGCTGCAATCCTCATGCAATTCTTCAAAAGACACATCGATGCCCTGCTCTGCTTTCGCTGCCTCGAACACTTCCTTCGTGCCCTGCAGTGTCCTTCCGATACAGGCTTTGGAAATCTCGTCCACATTTTTAAGGCCCCTGGGCTCCGCCGCTTCTCTCCAGCACTCCATATACATCCTCTCGGTATCAAAGAGGACACCGTCCATATCAAATATCACTGCGGTTATTGTTGTCTTCATAATTCTCCTCACATCCAGAGCACCATCAGATTGTTACCCATACCGATGATCCCCATCATTTTGCGCGTAAATAGTAATCGATGATATCTGTCTCTTCCATGGAAATATAAGTTCCGTACATGGCTATGTTGCAGCACAATACCCTGCTTCCCGCAGGGAAGATCATCTCATATCCTTTAGACGAAGCCAGCCCCGGATATCTGTCATCCGCTCTTCCGTAGGAAAAATAAGCAGCGGAATTACCTATCTTCAAAGGTTTCGGTGCCCCAATCCCTCCGGCGATCAGAGCCTCGTCCTTTTTCCATTCAAAAAAGCTCCAGTTCTTTTTCTCTCCGAGTTGCCTTGGTTCTCTGCTTCGTTCCGTCAGCAGAATCTTACCCTGTGTATTTAAAAATGTCAATGCTCCCGTCTTTTTATCCACACGGATCTGAGCATATCCCGCTGTAATTTCCACCAGGGAAGGATTCTCCCGCACCGTGCATCTGAGGTCTCCTGCTGCCGTCACCGCCGCTTTCGGGAATTCACGACACTGCCCTTTGGCAAAACAAATCCGGAACAGATCCACCGCAAGGGGTGTGATCCGCAAGGTTCCGTAACTACTCAAAAGATCCACATAGCCCTTGCCCTTCATGACCATGCGCACAGCGCAGTCGATCCTGGAATGTCCGGCGGGCATCAGTGTTTTGGCATCCGGCATATCGCCGTACTCGCCGTTATTTTCTACCATCCGCGGCTCCTGTCTGCCGGTTGCTCTGCCAGCATTGCCGTTTCCTGCCCCGTATACTTTCGCAGGTGACGGCTGTCCCGTCCGCCTCGATTCAGGTCCCCCTGACTGTCCTGCTTTCTTCGGTGTAGCGCCGTCTGTTGTCCCCTGACTGTTTCTTGTCACGATGATCTTCTTTGGGCCGTAACGCTCTCTGGCCACACGTTCCTTTTCCGCTTCCTGTGCCCTCTGTCTGTAGATCTCTTCTTTTGTCTTCTCCGGCTCTGCCTGTTTTACCACCGTTTTCACCGGCTTCTTCTGGGCATCTGCGGCAAGGCGCATTCTCTGCTTCTGCTCTGGGGATACCGGATCTACGATCAGTCCGGTGAGTTTCCCCCGGTACAGCACCGTCAGTTCATGCAGGGCTCGGGTGGCTGCCACGTACAGCTGCTTCACATACCCGTCTTCCACCGGGTAATCTTCCTCCGAAGCGTTGAAGATCAGTACTGCATCGAATTCCAGACCTTTGGTGTATTTTAACGGAAGCACCATGACGCCCTCGCCGATCTCCCATTTTCCCGCATCTCCGGTATTCAGGTCCACGCTGCCCTGTAAGGCTGCTGTTACTTTTTCCGCCTCCGCTTCGTCAATGCAGACTACGGCAATGGTATCCAGCCCCTTGCTCTGCCATGCTTTGATGATCTGCTCCGCCTGTGTCACCTGCTCTGTAAAATCCACACATTTTTTCACCGTGACCGGTTCCCCATGACGTATGATGGGCTCCACCGGATAGACCGGAAAGCTTCCGTGATACAGAATGTCCGTGGCAAACTCCGAGATTTCCACCGTGTTACGGTAGCTTTTCTGCAAAATGCCGAAATAATCAAACTCTCCAGGCAGCATCAATTTCCGCAGTTCCATCCAGTCGTTGAGACCGTAGCGGTCGGAAATATTCTGGGCCACATCTCCCATGATCGTATAGGTACATTTGCTCAGACAATATTTTAAAGACGCATAGGCCATCATGCCGAAATCCTGGGCTTCATCAATGACCACATGCCCCGCCTCCCGGATCACCGTGTCCTCCTTGATGCGCTTGTAGAGGTAGGCCATGGCCGCCAGATCATAGACATCGTAGCCACCTTCCGGCACCTCGACCGTGAAATCTTTCTCCTGCTCTTCCTTCAGGAACTGTTCGTAGAGTTCCGCCACAGAGCCCTTCCATTCCCTTTTTCCGAAATAGGTCTCATAATAATGCTTGAGCTTCTGCTTTTCCGGCTGGGTATAGGAATAATATTTTCCGCTCAGCTCATTTTCCAGCCGTGCCATCAGATAATCCGTCAGTCTGCTGATTTTGTCCGCCCGGGACAGATCCTTTGTCTCTTTCAATAAGCGTGCAATGGTGGCCCGGTCCAGCAGCACTTTGCCAGTCTTTTCGATCACCACGTCCTCTCTGGGTATCGAGCGGTATTCGTAACGCAGGCAGAAATTCTCCAGCTCCTTAAACCAGACAAGAGTTCCCTTCACCGCCGGGGTCACACCTTTTACCACCGGCTTGATCTGCCAGGACTTGTCCCAGTCCTCGTACAAAAGCCTTACGAACAACTGCTCCATGGTCATCTGGGAGACACCGTAAACATTCAGTTCCGGCAGCACTCCCGTTATATAGTTTAAGAGCACCTGATTGCTTCCCACAATATAAAAATCTTCCGGTGCAAACTCCTGATCGTAGTTGTACAGGATGTAGGAAATACGGTGCATGGCCACTGTGGTCTTGCCGGAGCCCGCCGCTCCCTGTACGATCATGTTGTGCTGGGGCTTTTTGCGGATGACTTCGTTCTGCTCCTGCTGGATTGTGGCAATGATCTCGCCCAGCACCGCCTTTTTGTTCCGCGCCAGATATTTTGTCAGCAGTTCATCGTTGGCCACCACATCCGAATCGTAGAAGTCCTTCAGCTCATCATTTTCGATCTCATAGGTGCGCTTCCGCGACAGGGTGATGTCGTATTTTCCCTCCCCCTTTACGGAATAAGAGACATCCCCCAGAGCGGCATCGTAATATACGCTGGCAATGGGTGCTCTCCAGTCGATGACCTCCGGTTCTGCCGGGTTATCCGCAATGACACTTCTGCCGATATAGTAGACCTCGTCTTTTTTCAGTTTTTTGTCCCGGAAATCGATTCTGCCAAAGTAGGGCTTTTTCCTCGCCTGTTCCGCCCGGCGCAGATCCTGATTCACGAACTTGAAGCGGGCATCCGCATTGTGCCACAGGGTCTGGGCTTCCTTGTCGTTCTCGTCGAATTCCTCCTGCATGGCATGCAGTTCTTCCGCCAGAGCCTGTACACTCTGCCTGTTGGCATCCACCTTGCGCTGTGCGATCTCTAACGTATGCTGTAATCTTTTTTCCTCATCCTGCCTCGTAATGCCGGGTAAACTGCTCATATTCTCTCCTGTTCAAAACCATAAAAAAGAAAAAGCAAAGGAAGTCTGTCGAAGACTTCCTTTGTATGTATTCTAAATCACATTTTACCAGTCAGAGCCCCAGTCATCGTATCCTGAGTCCCAACTGTCATTGGAATCCCATCCGGAATCCCAGCTGTCATCGTCCCAGTCACTGTCATAACTGCTGTCATCATAGGTACTGTAGTAAGAAGAATCCTGAAAATTATCATATTCCGCACCGCTGTCATAGCTGTAGGAATCATAGTAACTCTCGTAATCACTTTCCATCCAGGATTCATCCGGTGCATAGCGCCAGGAATCATTCTCCCATTCGTACCAGTTCCCATGATAATAGTAATAGTTCTGATCCTCATAGGTGTAATAGCCGTTATCCGGTCTGTTGTCAATCTGCCAGATAGAATAGGCGCCTGTAAAAATCGCCACCAGAGACAATGCTGCCATGATCAGGCAGAAAATTGTCAGAACCGTTTTTTCTATCTTTTTGCTCCGGGCTCTTTTCTTATTATAGGCGGTGTAATCTTTGGTTGGGCGGCTGGCAGGTGCCGCAGCTTTCGGCTGCTGGTGCGCCTTCTGTACGGCCACCCTTTCCTTCATCTTCTGGTAAAGTTCGTTGACCGCATAGGCTTCGTCCGATCCCTTGTAGCGTACCGCCCGGGTGCCATCCTCCTTGTTCTTATAGACGACAAAAGTGCCATCGGTCTCATCCTTGTAAATACCGAAGGCTTTCGCGCCCTTGTAATCCTCTCCGATAAAGGTCCGCATGTCCTCCAGCGGAAGGTTCATCTCCTTTGCCCAGGCTTTCAGTTCCTCGATTGTCTGTGGTACACCGTTGGCATGGCGGTTGTAATTGTTGTTGACACCGCCACAGTTCGGGCAGACCTGATCAAAATCGTTGATCCAGCTGCCACACCAGTCGCATTTTATCTTCATGTTCCCCTCCTGAAAATACACGTTGCAATAGTTTCTGTTTTATTGTACCACGTTCTGCACCTGCTGCCAACCTAGGATATTGCCAAAAGAATGCGGCTCTCCCTGAGGGTCTTGCTCTGGTCGTAATCATACTCTATGGTCTGGATACTGACATCCGGAAAACGGGCATGCAGCCGCTGCAAAATTCCCCGCTCGCAGACATGGCTGACCAGACATCCGAAGGGATGCAGGATCAGCACACTGCCACAGCCTTTTTCCACATATTGTATCACCTCTGCGGCAATCAGCCAACCGTCACCGGTATTGCAACCCTCCGCCAGAATCCCCTGCACTTTCTCCTTCAGTTCCGGGAACGGCAGATCCGTCTGGAACCGGTCTGTCTCCCCGATCACCGTAAGCAGATGTTTTTGTGCCTCACACAACCGGTGGAGCACAAAGGCACAGGCTTTCGCCATGATGGGATTGCGCTGGTACTTTTCTGCCTTATACCGCTCTGTATCCACCAAATACAGACAGTAGTTGATGAAACCACCACTGTAAGGCTCCATTCCCTGCCGGAGCAGAAAACTTTCGATATCGTCATTTCCCAGTTTCGAATATTTCATATAGATCTCACCGGTGATGCCAACTCTCTTTTTCTTCCCGGGTTTCACCGGTACCTTCGAAAATACTTCGCAGGCATACCGGTAATTCTTCTCTCTGGTGTGCCGTCCGTTCCTGTGTCTCCGAATGCTCTCGCACAGTTTCTTTTCCACCTGACTGCGGATGCGGTCCGTCTCTCCCGGATTCTGTTCGTAGGGCTTCACCTGCTGGTACAGGCACATGATCAGATCGCCATAGCATCCGGCAGCAATCCCACCGGACAACAGTGACGGAGTAATGCGAAAGCCTGTATGTTTTTCTTCTCCCATGAGGTTCAGGGAGATTACGGGAATCTGGGCATACTCCAGCTGTCCCTGCTCTACCATGCGGTACAGCACTCTCTGGAGCAGATTGTAGATATTTCCGGCCCTGCAGTCACCGCCCGCCTGGGGCTCCATGAAGGTGATCTCCTCCGGATCCCGTTCCCCGCTTTCCAGATATTCCAGGAACTGTGCAAGGATCAATACCGTCGGATAGCAATAGTCGCTACTGATATAGCGAAGTGCCAGAGTGCGGTCCTTCACCGGGTTCTTTAAAGTCTCGAAGGAATACCCCTCCGCCCGGAATGCCGCCTCCAAAAATACATTCGTGTACTCCAGCATCTCGCACAGCAGGATCGTACGGGTCTTCTTGTCATGACGTGTGAAATTTTTACATACTCTGTGCAGTTCCTCCATACGTTTTCCTCATCTGACCGGGTTAGTTTGTGTCCGAACATAAATTTACTATTTTATATTGTAAGCTGAATCGTTGGCCCGTGCAAGTGTACATCTGATTTATTCTGGTTGTCTACCATCGTCTGTAAACTTTCAGGCACACAAAAAAAGTGGAAACCTTGTATTTTCAAGGTTTCCACGCTTTTCAAAAGAGCTGCTGACGGGAATCGGACCCGTGACCTCCGCACTACCAATGCGACGCTCTACCGACTGAGCCACAGCAGCATCACGTGACTGCTAACGCAATCACCGTGTTACATTCTATCAAAGGTATCTCACTTTGTCAATAGAATTATTTTAAATTATATATTTTTTTTGCACAATTCATTCATTATGCTTTCGGTGACCAGTCTGCGCATCTCTTCTGGGGGCATATCATTACCGATATGGTGGCACTGGTACATCAGATAGGAAATCATCCGAGCTAACAGTGCGTTGGTAATATAAGACAGCGGAATGTCCTCCCGCAGTTCTCCTTTCGCCCGTGCACTGTCTATGATCTGGCGGACCAAAAGATCCACGGGCCCGTTTTCCTTCTGTTCCGCTATCCGTTGCCGCAGAAGATTTCCCTCCTTGGAATGATCCGTCAGCAGATGCAGAAACGCCATGATGGCATCCACACACTGGGAATGTTCTTCCACCAACAAAAGCATTCTGTGGATCTGGGTCTCCAGATCCGGACAGGTCTGAATCTGACGGGAAGCCTGCTCCGTTACTGTACGGATTTCATACAACAGGGCACAGACAATGATCTCTTCCTTGGAATCAAAATATTCATAAGCAGTTCCCTTGCCAATGCCCGCCAGCCCGGTGATCATGGACACGCTCATTTCCGAGATATCCTTATCCTCCCGCAAAAGTGTGCTGACTGCCCGGTACATGGCGGTCACCTTGGGAGGCACCTGGTTCGGTGCCTCCAATCCGGTTATTTTACTCATTTTCCGCATCCCCCGTTTTTCCAGATCTTTGAGATTTTGCCAGCTTCTTAGCCGCTCTTCTCTCCTGTCTGCTCCGCTTATCGAAGATCAGATAGAAGGTCGGGATCAGGATCAGGGTCAGGATCGTGGAAGCCGTCAGACCGCCGATGATAACAAGTGCCATTCCCTGCATCATGACACCGTTGTCCCCCAGTCCCAGTCCCATGGGGATCATGGACAGGATCGTTGTCAATGTCGTCATCAGGATAGGACGCAGACGGGTACTTCCGGAAGCCACCAGCGCATCCTCAGTGGACATTCCCTCTTCCCGCAGCATATTTGCGGAATCCACGAACAGAATACCGTTATTTACCACAATACCCATCAACATCAGAAATCCCATCAGGGATACCATACTAATGGTACTTTGCGTAATGAACAACAGCAGGAAGGATCCGATCAGTGCAAAAGGAATACACATCATGACCATGAAGGAGAATCTGGGGGATTCAAACTGCATTGCCATCACCAGGAATACCAGGAATGTAGCTACCAGAATTGCCTGCAACAATGCCTGGAACTCATCGTTCATCATTCCAGTCATCATACTGTCTGCCGGGGTTACAGAATCCGGGAATACCGTGTGATCCACCAGATCGTTGATAGCATTCTGGGCATCAAATATCTTCTCGGAGGTCATAGTGGTCGTCACGCTGACCTGATACAGACCGTCCTGCTTCATGATGGTCTCCTGACTCTGTGCGTAATTGATCTCTGCAATATCTCTTAACGGTACCACGGTGCCAAAAGAAGTATCCAGTCCCAGATCCATCAGCAGGTTCAGATCATCATAGCTTCCTTCCGGATATTCCAGCCATACCGCATACTCCGAACCATCATTGGTGATCGTCAACGGATTCATACCGCTTAATACATTATGGATAGTCATGCCGACCTGAATGGGTGTCAGTCCGTACTGCATTGCCTTCAGAGGATCTACCACTACCTTGGCCAGCGTCGTAGAGTTGGCCAGAGAGTTTTCTGTCTTTACGACACCGTCAATCTTCTCGATCTCTGCCTGCAGGTCTTCTGCGGCCTGTGCCAGTTCTGCCCTGTCATTACCCTGTAAATCGATCTCATAGCTGCTGGTGCTCATCATGGAGCTCATACTGCTGCCGGAAGATGTTACCGTAACATCCATATCCGTCATACCGGCTGCAATCTCATTCCATTTATCTACTATCTGTGCTGTAGTCAGGGTTCTCTTCTTGATGAGATCTGCGGTAAGGGTTGCACTGGAGCCGCTGATGGATACGGAATAGAATTCCACATCCGGTTCCTCTTCAGCGATCTGTTCCCACAGCTTCAGTGCTTCATCCTCTTTTTCCAGTGTGGTACCGGAACGGAAATTCACCGTAACCGCCACGACTCCTTCATCCGCTGCAGGAATCAGCTCCATGTCCAGCGTTCCTGCCAGCAGAACCGTGCCGATCATCAGAGCCACAGCCACACCAACGACGGTCCTTCTGCGCTTCATCAGCTTCCGCAGGATCTTCTGATACCATGTGGTAAATTTCTTCAACAGCTTATCGATGGGCAGGTTTTCTTTTTCCTTCGGTTTAAATACTGTGTAGAACAACGGTACCAGCATCATAGCTGCGATCAGGGATGCCAGCATGGCAAATACAATGGTGAATCCCAGCTGCTCAAACATCTGTCCGGACAAGCCCTTCATAGTGGCCAGCGGCAGATATACCACGATGGTGGTAATGGTGGAAGCGATAATAGAAGCCATCACTTCCTTCGTTCCCTCTAAGGCTGCCTGTTTCAGATCCGGCGTACTCTTCTGTCTTCTGAAACAACTCTCGATTACGACGATGGAAGAGTCTACCATCATACCGATGGCAATGACCAGAGAGCCCAGTGTTACGATGTTCATGGAGAATCCCATCATACTCATAAGGATCAGGGTCAGGAACAGGGAAATGGGCATGGAGGCTCCGACGATCAGGCTGGCTTTGAAATCGCCAAAGAATAGGAACAGCACCGCCATGGTCAATACGACACCTAATAACAGGGTCTCTGCCACACTGGTCAGAGAGCTGATAATGGAGGAGCTGGCATCATAGGTGACCTCAAATTCAATGGCCGGATTCTCCGCCTGGATCTGCTGTAATTTTTCCTTCACATCCTTGCAGGCATTTACCGTACCGGCACTACTTTTGTTCTTAATGCCGATGCTGACATTGTCCTGTCCGTTGTAACGGCTGATACTGGAAGCATCCTTGGATGCTGTGGTAACATTTGCAATATCCTGTAAGGTAATGACCTGTCCTTTGGTGGTCATCAGGGGTACTTCCCGCAGCTTCTGTACCGTATTGTACTCCATGGACGTCGCCACGCTGATATCCTGACTGCCCTGGGTCACGCTGCCTGCAGGATAAGTAAAGTCTACGGTTCCCAGCATCTGTGCCACACTGGACATGGTCAGACCGTACTGCTTCATCAGGGTCTCATTGAGTTCTACTTTGATATAATCCTCGGAACCACCGGTGACGGATACCTGTGCCACGCTGGACAGAGATTCCAGTTCCGGTACCACGGATTCATTGACTACTTTTAACATATCCACATCGCCGACTTCCACTGCGGAGATCGTCATGACATCCATACTGTTCATGTTCATCTCAATGATGGTAGGCTGATCCACGTCATCCGGCAGACTTAACTTCGCCGTCTCCATGGCCGCACGGAGATCGTTGTGACATTCATCAATATCCACACCGTATTCATAGGTGAACAAGACCATACAATAATTTTCAAAGGAATAAGAATTCACGGAATCCACACCGCTCAGAGTGGAACCGGAATCTTCAATAACGGATGCCACCAGTTCATCCACGCTCTCCGGGTCTGCACCGGGATAAGTAGCCATGACGATGAGCATAGGCATCTCAATGTCGGGAGTCAGTTCCATCTTGAATCCGAAAATGGAGCTGATGCCGAATACTGCCAGTGCCAGGAGCACCAGGAAACAGGATACCGGTCTTTTCAGAGCAAGCTTTGTCAAATTCATTCTGCTGCCTCCCCCTACTCTTCTGCCTTCACCGGTGCGGTGACTTCCACACCGTTCATAAGCTTGGGAGACCAGCTGGTGATGACGGTATCTCCGGGCTGTACCCCTTCAATGACAGAAATCTGTGTATCATCAAACAGATCCGTGGTCACATAGGTCTTCACGGCCTTGCCATCCACACATAAATATACATAAGAGCCGGTATTATCATAGTACACGGCATCATAAGGAATCAGTACCGCACTGTCGTTCGTATGATAGGTATCGGTCGTCAGTTTCACGGATACACCGCTGGGCAATGCACTGCCATCGGCATTTACCGCTGCTTTGATCTGGAACAGACCGGTCTGCTGGTTCACTGCCACTCCAATCTCGGTAATGTTACCGGTATAGCTGGCATTTCCTCGCTCCACAGTCACTTCCTGTCCCATAGTCAGTGTATTTTTCACAGCTTCGCTGACCTGAAAAGTCACGGTCATCATATTTTCATTGGCAATGGTGTACGCAGGATTGCTGCTTCCGGCAATGCCGTTGACTTCCACTCCCTTGCTCTGGATTGTACCGGAGATGGGAGCCTTGACAGTGTAGTAGGATAATGCCAGTTCCGCACTTTCCACGCCCACATTTGCCAGCTGTTCACTGGTGGACAGCTGCTTCTTCGTATCCTCCAGTGCCTGTCCCTGGGACAATGCCTGGGAACGATCCACAATATTCATGCTGCTCTTTGCTGCATTGTAAGCGGATTCCGCCTGCTGTAATCCGGCCACCAGAGAATTTCTGCTGGACTCCAGCTGTTTCTTCGTTCCTTTCAGTGTCTCGATCTGCGTCTTCATCTGCACAACACTTGACGCATTTCCGCCGCTCACACTGGATGACGCTGCTTTTATGGCATTCTCCAGCTGTGTAATATTTGCATTGCATGCGTCGATCTGATCTGAAAGATCATCATAGTTCTGGTCATAGGCATTTTTCGCCTGGACATACGCGATCTGTGCCTGATCATACCCGGACTGTGCCTGCACTCTGCTGCTATCCATCTGGATATTGGCGGATTCCTGCTGGGTGGTCAGGGCACTGTCTGCCTGCTGCCTCACATTGGCCGCACTGAGCTGTGCCTGTTCTAACTGCAGTTTTGCTGCAGAGTCATCGATTTTGAACAAAACATCCCCGGCATTGACCTGATCTCCCACCTCAAAATAAGTATCCGTCACTGTACCGGAAGCAAAGGGAATGACATAGACCATCTCCTGGGGAGAAACCGTTCCCACAAAGCTGTTCTGCAAGGTCAGTTTTCCGGTCTGGGCCTGCTTCATATCCACGACTACCGCAGAAGTCTCCACAGCATCCTGTGCCCCATTGCTGCCGCAGCCTCCGAGCAACAGACTGCCTCCCATCAACAACGCCATTCCGACGCTGCAATTTCTTTTCCATGTATTGTGCATGATCTTTTCGCCTTTCTGAAATATGTGTAACTATTCAGAGCCAATGGGCGAAAGTAACCATCGAAAGTAACCACCATGAGCAAATAACATGCAGGCATGTTATTCAGTACAGCCTCGCAGAGGCGGTTTTGCGAATGTGGTTCTGAATAGTTATGAATATGTATTTGCTTTATTAACCGACCGGCTGGTCGGTCAGCATTTGCAGTATACTCCTATGCTGGGTTTTAAGTCAATATTCCAACTCTGCAGATTCTATTAAAAAACTATAAAAAACACATTCCTGAAAAATTTTTTCAAGAATGTGTTCTCTTCTCTCATTATTTTGCATCACACCAGTCTCCGGATTTTGCTCTTCAGACGCTGTAAGGCATTGTCCGTAGACTTTTCGTCTCTTCCCAGCACCTTGGCGATCTGGGTATAGCTCATTCCCGTCAGGTACAAATCCAGCACCTGTTTTTCAAAGCTGCTGAGTTCTGTCTCAATAGCTCTCTCCAGATCTTCCACCCGCTCCTTGTCCAGGAACAGTTCCTCCGGACTCATCTGGGTTCTGGCCGCCAGAGCCTCAATAAGATTTTTCTCCTCATTGTCCGTGCCCTCGCTGCTTCGCTCATACAGAGATACATAGCTGTTGAGCGGTGAGTGCTTCAGGCGCTTGGAAGCCTGCACTGCCGTGTACATCTGTCTGCTGATACACAGATCTGCAAAGGTATAAAAGCTGGCATCTCTGCCGCAGTCATAATCCCGCACTGCCTTGAACAGCCCGATCATCCCTTCCTGGATCAGATCTTCGCTGTCTCCGCCCAGAATATACATAGATTTTGCCTTGCTTCGCACCAGATTTTTATACTTGTCGCAGATGTAATCCATCACCTGTCTGTCACCTTCCCGCAGCTGGTCGATGAGTTCTTCATCCGTCATCTCTTCATATTTGAAATGCTCTGCCATGCTTTCCCCTTTTTTTCCACTCCTATATTACGCCTGTAATCTCTGACGCACGATCTCATAAGCCAGTACGCCTGCTGCCACGGAAGCATTGAGGGAATCGATATCCCCCTTCATGGGAATGGATGCCACCATATCGCATTTTTCCTTCACCAGACGTCCTACGCCCTCGCCCTCGTTACCGATGACCAGACCAATGGGGCCTTTGAGATTCAGATCATACATGGTGGTACCGCCCATATCGGCGCACACGAACCACAGTCCTTCCTTTTTCAGTTCTTCAATGGTCTTGGCCAGATTCGTCACCTTTGCTACCGGCGTATAATTCAATGCTCCGGCGGAAGTCCTTGCCACCGTCGCGGTCAGTCCCGCCGCACGGTTCTTCGGAATAATGACACCGTGGGCTCCGGCCAGATTGGCGGTACGGATGATGGCTCCCAGATTGTGGGGATCCTCAATGTTATCCAACAGGAAAATAAAAGGCGGTTCCCCTTTTTTTCTTGCGCCTTCCAGAATATCATCCACCTCCGCGTACTCATAAGCTGCCGCATAGGCAATGACTCCCTGATGCTTTCCGGTCTCGGATAACTGGTCCAGACGCTCCTTGGTCACATATTTTACTAATGTATCATGCTTTTTTGCTTCTCTTTTAATGGTCATCATGGGGCCATCCTGACAGCCATCCAGAATGAATAACTTGTCAATGGGTTTGCCCGCACGATAGGCCTCGATCACGGCATTTCTGCCTTCTATGGTAAATTCCTGATATCCCATGTTTGTCCTTTCTATTGTGAATTTTTATTACAGTTCCATGCCTGCCAGACGGATGCCGTCTTTGATCAACTGCAGCATCCGGTCGATCTGTCCCGTCAGGTACAGATAGCCCATCAGTGCTTCAAAACCGGTAGCTCTGCGGTAATCTGCCACGGAAGCGTTTTTCGCGGTGGTGTATGATTTGGCGTTGCGTCCTCTGCGGTACACCGCTTCCTCTTCCTCCGTCAGTTCCGGAAGCAGTGCCTCGATCATGGCAGACTGCGCCGGTGCCTTTACATAACGTGTCGTCTTTTTATGCAGATCATTGGCGGAACGGTTAGCTCTCTCCACCACCACGCTACGGATCACCAGCTCATAAATCCCGTCTCCGATATAGGCCAGTGTCAGCGGAGAATACGCCCGGACATCCTGTCCTTCGCAGGCAAATGCTTCCTTTATTTTCGTAAGAAGGGTTATGCTCTCTTCCATTTTACACCCTCTCTGGTATCTTCCAGCACAATGCCTTTGGCTAACAGCTCGTCACGGATCTCGTCGGCTCTTGCGAAATTCTTCGCCTTTCTGGCTGCCTGACGCTCTTCAATCAGTGCCTCGATATCGCTGTCCAACATTTCCGCTTTCTTGTCTACGATCAGTCCACAGATATCGGACAGCGTCACGATTTCCTGTTTCAGAGCCTCCAGAAATGCCTTGCTGCTATCTGCTTTCGCATTGGAGTTGACGAATTTTACCAGCTCGAAGATAGCTGCCAGCGCATCCGCAGTGTTGAAATCATCGTCCATAGCTTCATCGAATTTGGTCTCAAAGCCCTGTGCCTCGGTAACTAACTGCTTTTCTTCTTCGGACATTTCGGCATCTGCTGCCTTTTCCAGCAGGAACTTCAGGTTATCCACGCTGGTAACGATTCTCTCGTAGCCGTTCTTTGCTGCTTCCATCAGATCGGCACTGAAATTCAGCGGGCTTCTGTAATGTGCGGACAGCATGAAGAAACGAAGTACCTGCAGATCATATTTTTCGGAGATCTCACGAACAGTAAAGAAGTTGCCCAGAGACTTGGACATCTTGCGGTTGTCAATGTTCAGGAAGGCATTGTGCATCCAGTATCTTGCAAAAGGCTTGTCATTGGCAGCCTCGGACTGTGCGATCTCATTCTCGTGATGAGGGAAGATCAGATCTTCGCCGCCGGCATGAATGTCGATCTCCTCACCCAGATAACGCTTACTCATAACAGAGCACTCGATGTGCCAGCCGGGACGGCCCTGACACCAGCAGGAATCCCAGTAAGGCTCGCCTTCTTTCTTCGGCTTCCACAATACGAAATCCAGGGGATCTTCCTTCTGATCTTCACCGGAGACTAACAGGGAACGGTTACCGCCCTGCAGATCGTCCAGGTTCTTGTGAGACAACTTGCCGTAGTCCTTGAAGCTTCTGGTCCGGAAATATACCGTACCATCCGCTGCGGGATACGCATGCCCCTTGTCAATCAGAGTCTGGATCATATCCAGCATGCCGCCGATCTCCTCGGTAGCCTTAGGGTTCTTGGTAGCGGGCTTGATATTCATTCCCTCCATGTCTTTTTTGCACTCTGCGATATAGCGCTCGGAGATCACGCTGGGCTCCACACCCTCTTCATTGGCCTTCTTGATGATCTTGTCATCCACGTCTGTGAAGTTGGATACATAGTTTACTTCGTAACCCTTGTATTCCATGTAACGGCGCACCGTATCAAATACGATCATGGGGCGGGCATTGCCGATGTGGATCAGATTGTATACGGTAGGCCCGCAGACATACATTTTTACCTTGCCGGGCTCTAAGGGCTTAAATTCTTCTTTTCTCTTGCTTAAAGTGTTGTAGATTTGAATACTCATGATTTATCCTTTCCTGTCTTAACTGTATTATCAGTTTTCGCTTCTTCGCTCATTACCACCAGCCTGCGCAGCTGTTTCAGTTCATCTTCCATCTCCAGCACGCGGTTGGTCAGTTCGGAGTTCTCACGCTGCAATACCGTGATATCTTCCCGCACCGGATCGGGGAGATCTGTCTGGTTCATGGTCTCCTGGGGGAGGCTTGCGTTGTTACGCTTTACTACGCGTCCCGGTACACCCACGACCGTGGATCCGGGGGGCACTTCACTTAAGACCACGCTTCCGGCACCGATCTTCGAATTATCTCCGATGGTAAAGGAACCCAGTACTTTCGCACCCGCACTGATCATGACGTTGTTGCCGATGGTCGGATGACGCTTGCCGTGCTCCTTGCCAGTTCCTCCCAGTGTCACTCCCTGATACAGGGTCACATTATCGCCGATAATGGTAGTCTCACCAATGATGACACCGTTGCCGTGATCAATGAAAAATCCCTTGCCGATCTGCGCGCCGGGATGGATCTCAATGCCCGTCTTACGTACACCACGCTGAGAAATATATCTGGCCCAGAAATAATGCCCGCTCACATATAGCTTGTGAGCCAGTCGGTAATGGATCATGACCTTGAAACTGGGATACAAAAGTACCTCCATGGAAGAATGGATCGCCGGGTCACGCTCCCTGATAATACGGACTTCTTCTTTTAAATTTTTGATGATGCCCATGTTTTCACCTCGAAAAAAATACCGCGAACAAACTCTTCTCTTAGAGACGAATTTATCCGCGGTTCCACTCTACTTAAGGGACAATGCCCTTCCCTCAGACGCCTATGACGCCATGCACATAACGGGTGCTCACCGGATCCGGATACTGATTACTGTTAACGTTCCCCAGATCAGCTCACAGGCGCACTTCCTTTTCCTCAGACGAAAGCCGCTCCCAGCTTCTAACAGCTTCTCTCTGGCGTCCCACCGAAAAGTACTTTTCCTGCTCCATGCCTTTACTGAATATACGATCATTCCTACTAAATAAGATATGCAAAAATACGGGTTTTGTCAACCCCGGAGTTTTCTACATCACTGCTTTTTCCAACGTTTCCCTCACATATTCATTCAGTGACATCTGGCATGCAGTTGCATGGATCACAAGCTGCTTATGAGTCTCAGGCGCGATCCGGATATTAAAGCTTCCCTTGTATGCTTTTTCCGGAGCTTTCCCCTGTCCTTCACACAGTTGCAGATAATCATCTACCGCCCCATGAAAATCCTCTACCAGACTCCTGGCATCGGTTCCCTCATAAGATATCAAAGACCGTATTCCCATTACTTTTCCGAAAAAGATACCATCTCCCTCTGAAAATTCTACACTTCCGATATACCCTTTATATTCCATCGTATTTTTCAAATCAATCCCTCCTGTTCCAACAGATCACATAATTGTCTGACCTGGTATGCTTTCAATTCCTTTTGCGGATGCGGCTTATGTAGTAATATACTCCCATGCTCCTCACTGGTAAACATCACTCTGGAACCGCTGGTTTTCCCCTTATTGGATTTCGTAAATTCCAGATAATCCAATAAAACTTCCGCATCATGAAAGGTAAATGTCTTCGGTCTGCTTTTTAACTGTTCAATTAGTTTTTCCTTTTGTCCCATTTGTACCCCTTGTTAATTATATTATATTTTTTCTGCTTGTTTTTTGCAACTGTTTTTAGTTGCAAGAATGAAGTTAAAAGCATATTTTCTACCTAATTTCAATGGATTGGAAAATTTCTCCGACATTGGATTCTAATAGAAAACAGATCTGATAATAGAAAAAGGCCCTATGCCATTTATATTAGCATAGAACCTTTGTAATCACAATAGTATTTTATTCTTCCAAAAGCACCCACTGCCCCTCCGGTGCCGCAGCTGTTTTCTCCGTCAGCTCTTATAATCCTCGATCATAGCTTCGATCTCAGCGATCTGCGCTGCGCTGAGCTTCTTGCTCTGGATAAATGCGGCTATCATCTTCGGCAGCGAACCGCCGTAAGCCTTCTCCACGAAAGCCTCCCCCTGGGCTCTGTGGTATTCCTCCTTATTCAATACGGAAGATACGATGGCATTCTCATTTTTGAAAATACCGTTCTCACAAAGCTTTTTAATAAACGTATAGGTAGTGGATTTCTTCCAGCCGAACTTCTCTGTGCACTGTTTTACCAGTTCTCCGGAACCGATGGGTTCCTCCTCCCAGATCAGCTCAGCAAATCTGTATTCTGTCTCCGTCATCTGATACATTCCCATTCCTCCTTGTATCCTTCTTAATCCAGCCCTTGCCAATTATGCAACCCTATTGGCTTTTTTGCACTCATCACATTATAAAAGGTCGATAGTATACAGACCTTGTTCTAATTAAAGTCTATATCCTATCGACCCATTTGTCAAGTTCTTATTTTCCGAAATTAGCGGCTCTTCGGGCATCCGCTACAGCTTCCACATCCACCCTGCATCGCCTGTGCCGTAAGATCAAACGGCGTAGTCACCAGACAGATCGCCTGAGAGGAGATCCCCTCTCCGCTTCCGGTAAATCCCAGTCCTTCCTCGGTAGTGGCTTTCACATTGACCTGCCCCACATCAATCAGCAGAGCCTTGGCAATATTTTCACGCATGGTATCAATGTGGGGGCGCATCTTCGGTGCCTGCGCGATGATCGTTGCATCAATATTTTCAATGAACACATGATTCTCTTCCAGCAGTTCTCCCACTTTTTCCAACAATTTTATAGAAGAAATGCCCTTGTACGCGGGATCCGTATCCGGAAAATGCTTTCCGATATCCCCCAGCGCCGCTGCTCCCAACAGCGCATCCATGATTGCATGGAGCAGGACATCCGCATCCGAATGTCCCAGGAGCCCCTTTTCATAAGGTATTTTCACACCGCCAATGATCAGGTCTCTTCCCTCCACCAGACGATGTACATCATATCCCATTCCGATTCTCATACTTACAACCTTTCCGCAGACGTTATCTGTTTTCAAAAACCACCGGTCCCATCGTCTTACCAAATTTTCCAACCGGACAATTCCCAGGTCTCTATGCCCGGATCTGGACGGTGCCGGGTGTCAATATCGTCTGCAATATTCTAAAATTCTGTCCTTATTTTCTCGCCACAGCACAGTCCATCAGATCCTCCGTACTGTCAAATACATAGACCGTATAACTGCCGTCCTCATACACCTTTTCGCCCTGTTTCAGTGCCGGTGCTTTCGCATATTCCGCGCATTCCTCCGCAGTCAGCAGCAGGAATGTTTCCCCGGTATGATATCCTTCCTCATAATATTTCATGGGAGAAGACCACTTGAAATACTCCAGATGCTCGGGATCTCCGATATTGCCGATCTCCACTGCTCCGTTCGTAAGTTCCGTGATAATGTTGGCATTATTATAAGTAGCAAAACCAAAATCATACCCGTTTTCCGCAAGGAACTGTGCCACAGGACGCTTTGTTTCGTTCTTGTCCACCGTAAGGAACGACATCACCGTCTTTCCCGTGCCAAGGATCAAGCAGATCGTAAGCAGCGTCACCACTGCAAAACGGTCAAACGGCAGTTTCTCCTCTTCCAGATAAAAACACAATACCGGCAGGGCGAAAATGAAGATCGTGATATAATACCGCGGCACCATGGTACTGGTGGTGAAAATAAACACAAACAGATTTAGGACAAAGCTGACTTTCAGGAAAAGTGTGATCAGGCTGCGAAATCCTGTACTCTGCTTTATCTTTCCGTTCTTCACCGTAACATATCCGTAGATGCCCAGCATCACGAAGGCCGCCATGGTCACAATACCACGCAGGGATAAAAAGCCCTTGTCGGGAATATAACCAAAAAGCATTAACAGACAGCCTACTGCATTCTGGATCCGGTCAAACAGCACCCCGTGGTACAGAGCAATGAAATTCGTGGCACCGTAGGTCTGGAACACATATTTATGGCTGATCCATACCACATTAATGCCATATCCCACGACTGCGAAAAAAGCTCCAGCCAGGCTGTACAGGAAATACTTCATCCGGTCGGTACGCCATAACTTTCCGAAGTTCTCCTTCGTCATCGCACCGCGGAAATTCTGAAATTCCTCTGCGCCGAACACATAGAAGAAGCTTGTCAGCACTAACGGGCATTGCAATACTAACAGATAGCGCACACCGGACATTCCACAGACAATTGCCAGAAGTACATAAAATATCCACAGGCTGATCTTTCGTTTTTTCCCATAATCGCCGCTGCACAGCCGCAGATACATTCCGAAGAACCAGAACACCAGAATCACATGGGATATATAGGTATTACCCATCTGCATGTGCGTCATCATCGTCTCGGAAAAAGGCAACAGCAGCAGGCAGGAACTCAGTACCGTAAGCTCCTTCGACACCTTCAGTGGCTTCATAAAATAATAGTAAGAAGCCAGCATCAATCCGTAAAACACCACATTCGTAATCGTACGGATCACATGCCAGTTGCTGCAGATACGAAAAAGCGGTCCCATGATCAGCTGGGTATACAGCACACGGAACTCCGTAGAATAATACCAGTTCGTCGTCGAAATGATCCTATGCTCTCCTGCAAGAATCCGGGAGAAGATCATCTCCGCCGCCATATCAGAATCCAGCCAGTGATCCTGACTGATGATATTTAATCCTAACAGGAGCAAAAGTGTCGCTCCCAATAAAATATAAGGTATCGTTTTTTTCCGTGTTTTCATAGTTGCAAACCTTTCTGCAATTTACCGTCTTATGCATTCTTCCCTAACTATACACGATTTGCCGCAAAAGCACAACTGCGGCTTTTGCGGCAAATATATAAGAATTCTCATTATCTCTTTCTCTTGGGGAAGCTGTTGCCGATACCGGGTTCTTCCTTCTTTTTACGCTTCTTACGTTCCCGTTCTTCGCGGTCACCTGTGAGCTTGCGTTCTGCTGTCTTTTTATCGCGACCGCTGCGTTTTCTGTCGCTGCGGCCGAACCTGCTGTTCTCCCCATCGCGGCTGTCTTCGCGGCCGGCGCCGTCACCACGGCCGAATCTGCGACGTTCACGATGTTCCTCATCGTCCCTGCCGTTATCCCGGCGTCTGCCGCCTCTGCGTCCGAAGTTACGGCCTTCGTCACCGCCTCTGCCGAAACGTCCTCTCTCGCCGAAACGACCACGGCGCTGCGCATACTCATCTGCCGCAATCTCTTCGCCCTTATCACCGACCTGATACTTTAACATGGCTGCTGCCAGTTCCAGTGCGTCGCAGCCTTCCTCTTCCATCTTGCGCTGCAGGAAGCTCTTCATCAGTTCGATGTCTTCATGCTCATGCAGTTCCCATGCATTGTTCAGATACTTGTCTGCTTTCGCCTTGAGTACCTTCGCCGCTCCGGGAAGCTTTTTCTCGGTGATCGTGGTATGGCAGACTCTCTCGATCTCACGAATCTTGTAGATCTCTCTGCTGTTTGCAAACGTAAAGGATCTGCCCTTTCTGCCGGCACGCCCGGTTCTGCCGATACGGTGCACGTAATACTCAATATCCTGTGGAATGTCATAGTTGATGACCGCTTCCACATCATCCACATCAATCCCTCTGGCTGCCACATCGGTAGCGATCAGGATGCTGGCGCCGCCGTTACGGAAACGGTTCATCGCCACATCACGCTGCGCCTGGGACAGGTCGCCGTGCAGTCCTTCCGCCTGAAATCCCTGCTGCTTCAGCAGATCCGCCAGCTCGTCCACCTTCTTCTTTGTGTTACAGAAGATCAGTGTCAGCTTCGGCTGATAATATTCCAGCAGTCTCACACAGGCTGCATCCTTGTCCTGATTTTTTACACGATAAAATTTCTGCGATACCAGTGGAATCGTCAATTCCTTTGCCGCTACTTTTACCAGTTTGGCATCCTTCTGAAAACGGTCGGTGATCTCTAAGATCGGCTTCGGCATAGTTGCGGAAAACAGTGCCGTCTGGTGCTCTCCGGGAATCTGTCCCAAGATCAGCTCCATATCCTCACGGAAGCCCATGTTCAGCATCTCATCTGCCTCATCCAATACCACCATGTTCACCAGATCCAGTTTGATGGTATGTCTGCGCATGTGATCCATGACGCGTCCCGGGGTTCCCACGATAATCTGCACGCCCCGCAATCCTGCGATCTGACGGCTGATATCCTGTCCGCCGTATACGGGAAGCACTTTGATCCCGTGCATATATTTTGCTATTTTACGCAGTTCTTCCGCTGCCTGGATCGCCAGTTCTCTGGTAGGACATAAAATAATGGTCTGTAACTTCTTCACATCGGGATTGATGTGCTGAATGGCCGGAATTCCGAAGGCCGCGGTCTTGCCGGTACCGGTCTGTGCCTGTCCGATGATGTCCTCGCCCTGTAATAAATAGGGAATTGCCTGCTCCTGGATCGGAGACAGCTTTTCAAATCCCATCTCACGAATGGCACGGACGATACGGTTGTCCAGCAACGGCTCGATGGAGGCAATGCCGTCCTGCTCATTTTCCTGCTGCATGCCTGCCTCGTCCTGCAAAGTTTCCTGTTCCTTTACTACTTCTTCATTTTCCAAAAAATAACTCACTGAATGCTCCTTTTAATTAACTCCACACAACAATTCAGAACCGCATTCGCAAAATCGTCTCTTTGAGACTTTCCTTTTGCGAATGTCTGGGTTCTCATCAAAGTCATTTTCAAAAATGCCCTTTGAAATGCAAGCATTTCACGTGCATTTATGAAAATAACCTTGGTTCTGAATTGTTGCACAAAAAAAGAAATCATTGCGATGCGCTTCTGATTTCTTCCATCAAATCTCAACAACATTTCGTAGTATAGCATGGAAGCATTGAAAAAACAAGTAATTTCCTTTACTATAGAATAAAAACTTGAACTTTCTGAAAGGCATGGAGATTTTTATGATACAGACATTACACATTGTACCCGAATATAACGAAGACCTGATCTATCCCGCCATCTGTAAAAGCATGGAGGCTTTAAACATTGCGGCAGACCTGCGTCCGGAGATGAAGATCGTCATCAAGCCGAACATGGTCATGGCAAAGTCCCCCGATTTTCCGGCTACCACGCATCCGTTGGTGGTAAAGGCCGTGATACGGTGGCTTAAGGAACAGGGCATGCAGCATATCACCATCGCCGAGAGTTCCGGCGGTCTCTACAATGTCGAAGCCATGAAGCATGTCTACCATGTCTGTGGCATGGATGCGCTTAGTCCGGAAGCCGAACTGAATATGGATTTTTCCGCGCAGACCGTCAACTGTCCCTCCGGATTCAAGAACCACAGTTTTCACCTGATCACGCCCATCGTGGAGGCAGATTACATTATCAATATCTGTAAATTGAAAACCCACGCCATGACCGGTTATTCCGGCGGCATCAAGAATCTCTTCGGTACGATTCCCGGTCTGGAGAAGCCGCAGATGCACTATCGCTGGCCCGAGATCGAAGATTTCTCCAACATGCTCTTAGAGCTGGCACAGACCGTAGCTCCGCAGCTTACCGTCATTGATGCCATCGATGCTATGGAAGGCAACGGTCCCACCGGCGGCACCTCCCATCCGCTGCACATGCTGTTGGCTGCCAGAGATTTCTATACCCAGGACTGCTTTGCCGCCGGACTCATGGGGCTGGATCCCATGGAAATCGTCATGCTGCGACAGGCCGCGGAAAAAGGATTAGCGCATCCGAAAGACCTGGAACTTGTCGGCGACCCGGTTCCCGTGGGGCTGTCTCCCTTCCAGAAACCGGATACCATCAAGTTGGATTTCACGAACGGAGTACCGAAATTTTTGCAAAAAACCTTTACCTTCGTTGCATCCAGACTGTTAAAATCCTATCCCCAGCTCAATGCGGAGAAATGCGTGGGATGCGGAAAATGTGCGGAAAGCTGCCCGGCTCATGTAATTAAAATCGAAAACCGCAAGGCAAAATTCCGTAGAAAAGGCTGCATCTCCTGCTTCTGCTGTCAGGAAATGTGCCCCATGAAGGCAATTTCGGTTAAAAAGGCATTATAAGGATTCCAGTGCTTCCAGCCATTGTTTTTCTTTTTCAGTCAGGTATTCTGCGGGGGATATCTTGTGATCCTCCGTAGAATAGAACAGATTCGGTTCATAATCGATATCCGCGACATACACAACATAGGTCGAATCATTGACCCATGTATTTAAATTGCTGAAAAATTCTGAAATATCCTCTTTGGAACTGCTCTCTCCCATTTCTATTTTCGCTGATTCCACTTCGTATTTTGCATTACGATCTTCAAAGAAGACCTCATATTGGTAAGTAAGTGTATCCATTCCGCTCCAGAAATTTGTCTGGATCAGATAGTCTTTTCCCTCTACTGTCGTAACAAACATCTGCCCATTTCCCACATGTGTAGGAGAAAACTCTCTGTTTATGAAAGCGTGGATTTCAGAAAAATCACCCTCCCCTTCTTCTGCCAAATAATGCTGTTCGGCTGATACATAGAACTGTCCGAATGCAGTTCTTCCATTCATTACATCTTGTAGCGTAGCACCTTCCGGAACGGTAAGAAGAATCGTGTTCTTCTGTCCGTCATGGGTAATATCTGCCGAAAACTGTGCCAACACCTCACTATACGCTATCGGCTTCCCATATTCCGCATTCTCATATGGTGCCTGTACACCTATTTTACCTATAGAATACTCATATCCTTCCGAAAAAGTGAGCGGTACAGAAACACCGGGTGCTGGTCCATACTCTATCGCACGGCCCTGGAAAAATAATGGCAGAGTACCATGAATCCAGAACTCCCCTTCCTTATATTCTATATAGACATGCGAACCAAAGCAGGTGCTCTCAAATCTGCCCCCACACTCTTCTTCCTCTGTCTGCAGACAAGCCTGCCAAGCCGGTTCCTCATTTTTTTCATTCCCCGTGTATATACTAAGCATCCGGTATTTGGCATCGTACTTGTAGGTAATCCTTCCGTCGATATTTTCTGCGATGTCATCAGAGGACAGATAGAATACCGGTTGTTCATTTCCTTCTTCTATGACGGCAAGTCCCATCAGATATATCCCGGTGCCTCTCCCATCGCAAAAGGTAACTGCGTACTCTTCCTTCTGGTCTCCGTCCACATCCATCTTATACGCTCCAACGATCTCCAGAGGCGTCAGGGGATGACCGTCAAGTTGAAACGGAATCTCTTGTTCTCCGTCCACAATGACATAGTTATCTTGCTCCCGGTCTAAACATACAGAAACGTTGCTTTGCTCTTCCAGCCAGTACTCCGTGCGGTCTGTGTCTTCCGGCTCCGTCACGACCTCTACCTGTGTAGAGGTATCTTCTGTTGTACTTTCTGCGACTGCCTCCTCACGAAATTCTGTGTTTTCTGTTTCTTCCGAAGTATTTTTCTGCCCACAGGAAGTAAGCAGCATAGTACTAAAAAGCAGTAGCGCAATTAATTTCTTCTTTTTCATATTTCCCCCGTCTACATTATGTGTTAAGTTCATGAATTCATGATTCAATTCGCCGTTCGTCAATCACACAAGCGTGTTGACCCTCTTGCGCTCATTATATCATAAGCTCACGAATTCGTGCTTTCGCACTTCACATCCCGCTTCGCGTGATTATTCGTTCGCTAATGAGCCCAGAAAACCAAATGTCTGCTTCGCAGCCGCTTGGTTTTCTCTGAGGCTCATTATATCATACTTTGTAACTCCATGTTGAAAATATGCTCATCATCTATTATTGTTTTAATTGCATATAAAATTTTTACAAAAATAGCAAAAAACTTGTTGACAAAGCGATGTACCCATTGTATACTTAACAAGTCGGTTGCGAGAGCAACGAAATGGAATCTTAGCTCAGCTGGGAGAGCATCTGCCTTACAAGCAGAGGGTCATAGGTTCGAGCCCTATAGGTTCCATTCCAACTTCGGTTGGTTATATGGCGAGATAGCTCAGTTGGCTAGAGCATGCGGTTCATACCCGCAGTGTCGAGGGTTCGAATCCCCCTCTCGCTATGTTAAAACCCTTGATGTTTCAAGGGTTTTTCTTTTTTGTGTTGCATTTCGTGTTGCATATTAACTTACTAAGTTAGATGTAAAAAATGCGAAGAGCCTTCCCGACGCTCTCCGCATTTTTGTATGATAAGAATAATATGGGGTTATATTTAATTTACCATATGCCAACTATGCCCGTCAATAGGTTATGCTGCCGCCAGATACTTCCGCGTGGTCTGGCCAGCCAGTCCATCTGCGGTGATCTTGCAGGACTTCTGATATTCCAAAATTGCCGCTACGGTCTTAGGGCCACAGATACCGTCAATATCAGCCTCCGTCAACAGGCCGGCCTCCATCAACTCCCATTGGATCCACTTTACGCCCTCTCCTTTGTAGAGGTATGTGGTGATCTTCTTTTTCTTTGCCTGCGCCTGGCTTGTTACTGTAATAGCAGGCTCTGTGTAAGGGTTGGTTCCCTTCCAGGTACCAGCGACCTTGGTATCGTAGGTATAGTCCACGTCCTTAAAGGTCAGACCATACACCCACTTAGTCGCGGATACTTTTGTCTGCACCGTGCCATAATTGATGCCCTTAGCCTCAATACACATCGGTACCCCGTTGACTTTGCCGATATACACACCTACGTGGCCGGATTTCCACAGAACAACGCCCGGTGCAAAATCATTAATCTTGGAGATCGGCATCCGGGTGTATGCCGTCTGGTAAAGCTGATAGGAGCCGATGTTAAGCTTCCGGTAACCGGCGATCAGACCGGAGCAGTCCACATTGACCTTGCCGACCTGTCCCTTACGCCGTGCCTTTGCCATATATGCATTGGTCACGACCTTGGGATACATTGCGTGCATGGTACTCATTTTCTTTTCAGTGAGATTCCCCTCCGGGATCTTGGCCCCGTAAAAATACGGGGTGCCAAGACGACCACGGGCATATTCTACCATTCCACTTCCTGTTTTCATTCTTTTGCCTCCTCATCTGCTTTGTTCTGCAGGATCTCAATTGCCTTAGTAATCACTGTCGGTAAGGGGACTCCCATAATTCCAAGGTTTTCTACAATACTGATTAACTCATTTGCACAGAACGCAATAATTACTGCTGTTCTGATATAATCTGTTCCGATCAATATATCCAGCCGATGTGCGACCAGTACAACCAGTAGCGTTACTCCTTTTCGCACCAACCCTTTCCATGCACTGTAAGAGCTAAGAGCACCGGATTCTGACTTATTACTCTTTTTCCAAAAAGCTGCAATCAATAACCCCAGTAAAAAATCTGTTCCCATGAAAATCAGTAACGTGATCATGTCTTCTCCCCAACCACCGAATATATTAGCAATAAAGCTGCCGATGGCTCCGAAAACGGTTAATATAGTCATTTTTGTTGCGCTTACATTCATAATTTTTTACCTCACTTTCTCAATATAAAAGCCGGTCACCTCCACAAAGGAAGCAATCGGCTCTTGGCTCAATAGTTACTATGTAATTGTGGCAGGACCGTCTCTTGATCTCATGGCACCCTCCTACTCTGCGGCCGCAGTCAGATCTGCAAGCTGCGTCTCCAAAACGTTGATCTGGTCGCGGAGAGCCTGTCTCTCTGCGTGTACCGCCTCAATATCATACTCGGTCTGCTCGCCGAGAAGTGTGTACTCATAGGTCTTGATTACCTTATAGTCACTGGCGGCGATCTGTGCTTTAAGACCATCAATCTGAGCGGTCACCTGACTGATCTGCTGCTGTCTGGCCAGCTCTGCAAGCTCCTCCTCGGTCGGTTCAGGTTGCACCGGTGCAACCGGCTCAATATATACGGAGCCGTCATCGGACAGCTCATACCAGCCGTCACCCTCGCGGAATAAAGTTGTGTATGCCGCATACTCGCCATTATCCAACGGATATTTGCAGTCTGCGTCCAGATAGAGGCGGAAGCCATTGGTATTTACTGTGAGGTTGTCTCCGGTGATCCGGATCACATGAGGGCTCTCCTCTGATACAACGACCAGCTGTGTGGTCTCTTTATTTTTAAATTTGATATAGCCCATTACAGGACTCCTTTCTGGCACTGTTTAAGGCCGTGCCCGCCTTCTGATCTACTACGCTAAATGGCAAGTTAGGCAATATTTATATAAGTGATATTACATCGGAAATAAACACAGATTATGTTGATGGCAGTGTTTATGTTTATTCAACAAACCGAACAATACGTGTCATTGCAAAGTTAACTACAAAAGAAGATATTCCAGCTTGGACACATATAATTAATAACTTAGGATGGAGTGGTATTAATATATACTTCTATGATGTAAATAATCAAATAGGTATCAACTGGAATGGAAATTATATGCAAAATACTATTGTCGTAAGTAAAAATAATACTTTTAATATAGATATTGAATGTATTGTTTGAATAATTATTGGCACATGTAGATACATGATAGCCTCAACGTATGCCCTTTTGATACTGGCTTACGGTTTACGATTGTTGATCCATTGATATAAAAATCATTATAAGTATTGTCCTCCGCAACAAAGGCACCAGGATAAGGATTACCTGTATACGTTTGTGGTAGATTACTAACTATAGCGGAGTATGCACCTATATCATTTGTGACAGTTAATGTACCGCATCCAACACATATATATCCGATTCTGGTATATGTAAATATGCCAGTGATATTATCATGGACAATGGCTTCAGTTGCGGTGCTTAACTTGCCATTTAACTCAGTATATGCATCTGCTACCGCCTTGGCATCCGGCACATATCCGGTAGTTTTAGTAGCCAGCAGATCATCCTTGGATGTGATCATCTGCGCAAAGGCCGGTGCGGTCAAGTCCGCAAAAAACTTTTTAATCTTGCCAAAGACCGTCTTTACGCTCTCGCCCGTATTAATGTTCTCGCGGTTCTCCGCCTCAGTAAACGCGATCTCTGAATCTCCGATGTCACCACTAAATCCCTTAGCCAAATAGATCCAATTGAGCTTATCATCCCTCGGTGCTCCGTCCGGAGCATCTTTGATGGCCAGATATGTACTGCCGTTATGTTCAACCGCGTCCAGTCGCTCATATGTGGTATTGGAGTCGTAATCTCCTTTGTAAGATATTCCGATTTTTCCGAGAGCATTGTAACCTTCCGGTGCTGCCATGTCATTGTCCTCCTTATGCTACCTTCCAATATAAAACATTATCAACTACTACAAAATCCACTCCTGCGCCATCCTTCATATAAAGGTTCATCGTGGTTTCATCCAGATAGAACTTAGGTTCAGTGATTTTTGCATACGATTCTGCTCGATCCGCATCTATCTTGGCCTGTGCTGCAGATGATGCCGCCGCAGATGCCTGCTGTGTTGCTGTTTCTGCTTGCACTGTGATGTCTGCAAGATAGTTCGGCTGCAGTTTATCTGCAGTAATGCTTCCGTTCTTGATGTCTGCCTTTACTTTTCCATCATCTCCAATGGACCAGTAAACGGTGTCCGAATCAAGAAATTCAAACTGCGTAATAAGTGCAGACAGATCTATGTACTGTTCGCTTCCGTCCTTTAAGTAAATGATAAGCCGCTCAGTAACTGGATCGTATCCGAAGTTAATGGCAATCTGAGCCATCAGAGTATGCAAAACACTACTTGCACCAGAATAATACGTAATCGTAATATCTCCGGTATCCTGATTAAGAGTAATACCCGTGATCATCCCATTAGCTTCTATCTTTGACAGCTTAGTCAGGTCCAGAGTAATCACACGCTCATCAATAGTGCGAGTCGCATTACTTAGCTTGTCCAAGTTGGTTTTATTTACTGGTGTCTTGGTCGATGGCTTATTCTCCCAATAGTTCTCTTCCCAGTCATACGCTTTCTGCATCCTGCTTCACCTCCTGCTCCTCGGCATCCCGAGCCGCAATCTCCGCCAGTAATGCATCCCTGGCTTTCTGCTCCTGACGTGTCAGCACATCCTGCAGAGCCATACGCTTGACCTCCTCCGGCAACCCGGAACTATCCACAAAGTTTATAATTGCCTGACTAAATTCCCTGATTTCTAAATTGCTCATTCTTAATCCTCCGGTCCCAAATAAGTTATAACAGTCCCACTAATGGTTTTTGTTCTCCACGCAACTACTGTACCTTTATAATTCATGTACCCGCTGACACCCATTGCTCTTACGCTGACCAGATCAACGCTTGATAGCTTATTTACGATAGTCGCAGCGCTGATTCTGTCCGCTTTAATTACACCGGAGGATGTCCAGTTGGCTACTTCCATGTAATTAGCCTTTACGGTTCCAGCGCTGATATAGTTGGCTTCTACCGTTCCCAAACGAGCGCTTACACCATTCAGATCAGAGACTGTCACATGATCTGCTTCCAAGCTCCCCACGCGGCCACTGACGGCATTCAGAGAGTCAATGGTTGCCTTGGTGGCAATCAGGTTATTTAACTCCAGTTTGGTCACATTCAACGTCTCTATGGTCGCATATTTGACCACCATCTCATCCGCATTAACAAGACCGACCAGATCTATTCTCTCCGCTTTGATCAGAGCCTTATCCGGTGTCAGATTAATCTCTGCGATAAGATTATCTTTCGATACCTTTAGTTCAACCTCTCCTGCTACTACTTTTATTTCCGTGGACAGATCTTTTTCGATATCTTTCATCTCCAGTTTGGTCTCTTCCACCGTCCGTGTAAGGACATTCGTCTTTCCCTTCAGCTGTATAATAGATTTCTGCAGGCCGTTGACCTGACCGGTCCTGTACTCCTCGCCCTCCGCTGTATAGCTGTCCCGGAGTGCCTGGATGCCTTTTAATGTCCGCTGCAGGATGTAGGTATAGATGGTCTCCCGGGAGGTATACAGCAGGATACCGTCTCCTACTTCCAGGCAGGGATTGCCACGGGCTTCTACCTGCGCCGGTCGGTACCAGACACCGCCAATCACGCTGAGCACGTTGTCGGCGATGGTCTGTAATTCTTCCGCAGATTTGCCGTACACCAGGAAGTTGTCCTCGATGATGTAACAGTTATTGCCGGTACCGGAGGTTGCCCCGATATCGTTCTCTTCCTGGCGGATCTGCAGCTTATCAATATGCTGTACGATAAAGTCCTCATATTGGCAGGAGATATAATTGCTCCGGGACACCTCTGTGGTTCCCACCGGATCCGCAGGATAAAGGTCATCTGCTGGATACAGATCATCCGCCGGGTACAGTCCCTCAATCATCTGTTTCAAGATTACATATCGCAGCTTACCATTTCTGGTGATATGTCCAAAACAACCATTAATCTCGCAGATGGATTCTATTACGGTCTTTCCGGACAGTTCCTGCGGATCTATAGTCTTCTCTACGTTCATACCATCATTGATCAGAGTAATTTCTTCCTGTTCAACGCCAAAGTAAGCACAGAAGCTATCGCGGAACTGGCGAAGTGTCATGGGAAAAGCAAGGCTGTTATACCATTTAGATGTCTCAGCATTAAGAATGTCATAAAGAGCATCATATGCGGTTATCTGCCGATATCGGCGATCCGCAGTAGGCTTGTCCGAATATACCTTGTACTTCCCAATCTGATAATCTTTCAGAGCACCATCCAACCTTACTGACACATTCATGGTATTTCCTTTGAACGATTCCACAGTGTCTAACACAGTGATTTCAAAGGAAGAGGCCACGCAGCAGCCAAACCGTAGTTCCTGTTCATCGCAGATTGACTCTGTCACGGTCATCGTCTCTAGTTGGAACTCCGCATTGTCCAGAGTAGTACCGGATCCCTGATATGTAATTATTAACTGTTTATCGACAGAGTCATCGTAGAACATCTGCCGTATACTCTTGTTCATGTTTAATACTCCACCAACGTAACCTTAAAATCGTTGTAGTCTATGTCACGCTCCTGCTCGGACAACGTATGGATGCTGTAAGTCGTGTCTGACATATAAAAGATCCCGGCAGAATACTCCAGTGTCTCATCATTCCAATAGGTACACCTGACTCTTCTCTGATTCTTCTCCGTATGAGGAAGCTCCGCAAGCCCAATGATATTGTTCCACGCTCTTCTCTCTTCCAGATTCATCTCTCTAATATTCAGAGTCAGTTTCGTTTTAAAATTTGGTGATGTCTCCCGGTGCAGCAGAATATTGGCATCTCTATAGGCATCTATCTCCACACGCTGATTCGGGGTACTCTCCCAACCATCCGCCAGTAAGAAGGAGTTAGGGAGAACCACATCACCGAATTTAATTAACCATCCACCAAATTCCTGCATTGTTCTCCCTCCTTCTTAGATAAATGCACTCTGTCCATGTGTATTCTTGTACATTCGATCCTGCCGCACCGTTTCCCGGAAGATCTCCCTCTCATTCAGCTTCGCCACAAATGTATATGTACCACCACCGTTTTCCCTCTGTGCCTGCTTAAAGGCTTCAACCATTGTAGCCAGTGGTGTCTCGATATTAGTTTGACCTCTGGGCTGATCTCCAAGCCATGCTAAAAATGGCTGTCCTCCCTGGATCACTGCACCATTTGCAAGTCGAGGGAGTGACACATGTGCATTCCAATTCGGAATATTGGGACCATCCCATTTTTTCCCGCCAAATACCGGAACCCAATCAGGTATATCTATACTAATGGAATTGATAGCATCAATAATGGCATTTATCGCCTTAATAAAGCCGTTTGCAAATGATTCCGCAATAATATTTCCCATATTTGTAGCATCCTTTGCATATCCTACGATTGCGTCAAACGCACCTTTCCAGTCTGCTACAAATACGTTTTTTACAAAGGTTCCCAGTTTGCCTAGCATGTCCTGCAGTGTAGCTAGTGCTTCCTCGCCATTACCAGCCCATGCAACCACACCGGCTATAGCAGCTATTACTGCCATCACTGCACCTACGACCACGGTTGCCGCTCCACCAAGCGTAAGTAATACTCCTGCCAATATTGCACCGGCAGAAATCAGCAGTAATGTCATATTTTTGGCATTTACACCGTTTTCCGTAATATCTTTCAGTGCAAGGATCAGCCCTGCCGCTCCGCCGACAATCAACCCGATTCCTGCGACTACCGGCCCGAACAGGATCAATAACCCGGTTACAGCCAGTGCCAATCCTGCGACATATCCAACAATACCATCCCAGTCCACACCGTTTTTCCACATTTTGATGTAGTTATATACCATCAGTGCAGCTCCGGCGATTAGCATTACCAGTCCTAGAGCCTTAACAAGATACGGTCCAAGTCCTTCAAGATCTTTTAAAAGTCCAGCTATTTTCCACGCCAGTAATGCAATTCCTATAGCAATTACTAACGGTTTTATAAGTTCCAATAATTTCTTTGCTTTCTCCAGCATTTCCACCATTTTAGGATCAACTTTGGCTTCTTCGAAAGCATCCTTGCCAGTCAGTTCTCCACCACCTGCAGTGACTCCACCCTGATCGTTCAGCACATTCAGTTCATCAAATGCTGCAAGTGCCTTCTTTGCAGACTTACTGGCAGTATCCAATGACTTTGCATAATCAATATTCTGCTTTTTTGCCCGAGTATAAGTACTTTTCCCCTGCAGGATTGCCATAAATTGAGCCACGGCATCTGCCGCCTTGATCAACCAATTAATAAGCTTTACCAGATACGGGATAGCCATATTGACAATGGGCTCGAACGCTGCTGCCAGGCTGTTTTTAAACTGTGCGCAGCTGCTCTTCAGGGCTGACATCTGTGCATTGTAGTCCTTGGAATATTGGGCGAGGTTCTGGAAGCCCTCTTTCATAGCGGAGATCATTGCGCTGAATCCCTTGGATATCCAATTAAAAACAAACAGGCTTAATAAAATGCCCTTCAGTCTGCTGGTAAGCGTGGATAAAATAGTTCCTGATTTTTTTGCACTCTTCCCTACTTCATCAAGTGCTTTCCTGCCACTCGTCTCCACATTTTCGAATCCACTGCGTATAGCATGTATCTCTTCATTTATTCCTGTCAGTCTGGATGCAAGCTCATCATATTCCTGGTATCCACCCGTCACCCCAGCCTTTTTCAGAAGCGCCATGCGCTCTGTAATCTGCTCCTGTTCTTGCAACAGTGCTACAAGGTTTTGGTCAGATATCACCGCATTGCGCTTGATATCTACAAGGCGCTGTTCGGCAGCCTCCTGCTCCCGGATTTTCGCTTCCCGTAATGCTTCCTTTTCGAGACGTTCCGTTTCCCTCTGCAAATTACGTTCGGCAGTCTCTTCCAGTCTCCGTTGCTGTTCCTCTTCCTTTTTTTTCGCTCTGGCGGCTCTCTCCGCATCCTTTGCTGCCTTTTCTGCAACTGCTGCCTGTCCATTTTCTGTTTGCAAATTAAGCTGTCGGGTATACTCCCTTACAGCATCTGTGGCATTTTTCCATGCAATATATATCTGATCATAGTCCTCATCACCAAAGTATTTCCCCTGGTCCTGAAGTTCTTTTAAACTATTAGCATATTCTTCTACATCTACACGCAACTGATTATAATGATCCGCGGCTTTTCTGGCTTCATTGTCCATATTAGCCGCTTCCTGATCTATTGCTTTGGTGATTTTCCCTGCGTCAAATTGCTGATAAGAGTTGGGATCATGCGTAATTATCTTTTGACCCGCATCGGAAATGATCTGTGCCATTTCGTCCGCTGCCTCTTTCGCTCTTTTTTTACTTCGCTCCATGATACGGTCAAAGTTCTCATCAAATTTCTTTTGATCCTCTTCTGACCATTTGGGTGCAATGCTCGTCTCTTCTGCTTTTTTTCCTACTTCATCAATTTTTTCCTCAGCGTGATCCGCTGCCTTATCGAGCTGCGTGTTATCCATTTTTGTGATTATTCTGACTTCATGATCTGCCACAGTCTCACCTCCTAAAATAAGAAGAGCCAATTACACCCTAATGGTATAACTGGCTCATAGGCTCTACTTTTTCTTTTTATTTATATTTGCATATTTCATGAAATTGTTAATTCTTGCCTGCTCCTCAGGAGTAATACTTTCATCCTTGGGTGGCTTGATTTCATATATTTTCTTGGCATTTCTATAAACCTTTTTCTCTTCCGGTGACATTTTGCTGGTGATCTCTTTCTGCCGGATGTCCATAACACGGGTAAATGCACATTCTTCCAAATTGGTCAGCAGACCCATAAACTGAAACCAGTGCATCCTGGTTCTGTTGAGATCAATATGATATTGCGCCCAAAAAGCCGCATAGATTCTCCACTGATCAATATCCCAATCCATGACAACGTCATTCCTCTTCTTTTCGGGATAATTGTCATGCAAAAAATCTGTCATGTACCAATTTATGGCTTTTCCAATGCCCGCATTATCCGGTCGGGAATCTGTCGGGAAGAGTAGCCATGCCGCTACGTAAAACTTTTCCAAGTCAGATAAAGAATCATCCGTAAGGCACTGGGATATCATAATACCGGTTTGAAAATCCGTATCTATCGGATATCCATTCCAGTCTTTCGGTAATGGGTCAAGCAGTATATTATACATACACTCACCTCATCGCCTGTATCCCTTTCCACCATGCCTTTTTCCATTGTACGGGATCTGAGAATTGTTTCCCTTCCTGCTGCGATTGTATTTTTCATACAATTCCTTGGTTCGTCCGTTCGCATATTTCTCAGCAATGGGACCGATCTGGTCGAAGAAATCGGCAATCATAAAAGGATTAGGCGTAATGTCTCCAAATACCTTCTTACAGGTTTCAGCACCGAACACTTCATCAATGTCATGCATAATGCCGTGTGTCTTGTCGATCATGATCTGCAACTGTTCTCTTTCGGTTTTTTCCTTAAACTCACCACCGGATACATAGTGCTGGATCTTTTCCAGATGCTCTACAAGATCCGTAAATCCTGCATAGAACTCCTGGCTGCCAAAATTACAGATAATGGTATCTCCTTGATTGTTTACCTGCACTTCTGTTCCAGCTGCAATATTTTTCAGTTTCTCCATTTGCTTCCTCCTATTTATTCGCCGACCGTGAAGGTCTTGGTTGCCACTACAAAGGTACCGTGAATGTCATCCCCGCACTGCTTGACATTGATCACATTGTGCACATAGTCGCCACCGTCTCCACCGCTGGATGTCACCGATACGGTGCATGGTACCTTGATTGCCTTGTAGGTACCGGGTGTTTTCTCCACCTCATCCTTCAGCCGGAATCGCACAAAAGAGGTCTTGGCCTTGGCTCCCACGGGCAAGGTATCCACCAGACGATCGATAAATACCTGTACCTCATCCTCCACACAGTCCTCCTTGTCCACGTCAAAGGATCTCTGATAGGATTTCACCTTATTGGATGCACTCGCCTGATGAATGTAGTGCTTGGTCTCCTCTTCAGGATTCATCTCCTCGGTCAGAGACTCCACACCATCTCCAAGCAGTTCATACTTAGCAGGTTCCACATTCATACTTGTGTCAACGTAATGTCTTAAATCTTCTCTCACGATTATTCTCCCTTCTTAAAATACTCAATGAAAATTGTCATCTGATACAGAGCTTTGTTCTGTTCATTCTTACCCATGTAAAACGGACTGGAAACTCCAATCTTCTGAACAGTCACGCCATCCAGCGCAGGGAAAACCTTCTCCCGGTTCTGCCTGTCGATCCAGTCTGTCAGTGCTTCCAACCATGCTCCATTTTCCTCGCAATCAGTATTAGTCTGTGTATCCATCCTCGCCCGGATCTGATAATATTCCTTATGGATCTCCGCCCCGCTGATGAATCGCTTCACATTGACCGTAGGCTCCTTGACCAGCACGTAATCCACCGTGCCGTGCATCAGATCTGTATCAATGTGCTTCATTTCCTTCGGGTCAAACTTTTTTAACCACTCAATAATTCTTCCACTTACAGTCACTTCATAGCCTCCTTTGCTGCCTTTACCATTTCTTCAATGCCTCCGTCTTGTGCATACCGTTCTGCCCAGTAGGGACCACGCAGACCATCTTCCTGTACTCCACCATGTGACCAGTTCCATTCCTTCTCACCATAATATAGCCGTCTGGCTTTATCATCGCAGTCATAGACTATTTCGCCGGATCCGACAACTGTATGCGTATCTCCACTATGAATCAAGTCTCCGGTATCTTTAGGCACATACCCTTGCACACCCATTAAAAATGTATCATCCACGGCTTTCTGCACCCTGCCTCCCGGCTCCAGTCCCAGTTCCTTGATAAGACTGTCTGCGCTAAAATTGCAGACATAATCCATTCTTCCTTTACTCATTGCCTACCACCTTAATTGTCTTAAGCCGAGGGCGGTTACGATTATCCGATACCGCTGTGACAGTAACTACATACTGGTTATCCTCCGCCAGATCTGACAGACTATAGCCATCCGCAATCTCCCGGTCGCTTTCGCCCAGCACCAGCTTATTCTGTCCACTCTTGGCATCCAGTGTCCAATACTTGGCGGCCTCCTCCGCAGGGAGTTTTCGATATTCCTGTGGCTCCAGGTACGGCTTATTGCCATAACCCCTCTGGAAATCTACCGTGATGCTCTCAACCTTCGTTTCCGTCTGCACGCCATTGACCGTTGTAAGCGCCGTTTTGTTATGGCTCCACTGGACTCCCCGGACAATGGATCTGATCCACGTCTCCTTATCTGTCTCGGGATCCCTATGGTAGTTGTAAACTGTCATAATATCCGTAAATAGTACACTCATAATGCACCTGCCAATCCCGTACCGGACAAGCCGGAACGTATCACAGAGGTAAGCTGCTCTTCCTTCTCCTGCGCTGTTGTGACCTTATAGGATTCCGAATACCCGTCATTACTGACGGATGCTATACCGGCACCCATTCCGGAGGCATCCTGCGCTGCGATAGTATTGAGCAGCTGGCAGAAGGTATCCTGAATCTGCATATGGACCTGCTGCTGGAAGTCTGTTGCTGTGTCCTCGTTATAAGCATCCTCAAACCGCTTTGCCCTCATATGGGTGATGGAATTAAACTTAATCTCTGCCCTTTTTGAAATCTTATCAAATTCTTCCTGGTCAGAAATATTAGAATAAAGGGAGCTGTAATACTCCCACGTTATGTAAGACATACTGCTCCCTCCTTCTCTACTCTTCTACGGGATCCTGATCTTCTGCCTTGGTCTTTTTGGGGACCTTCTTGGATTTCAGATCTGCGATCTCCTGTTTCAGTGCTGCATTCTCGGCTTTCAGATCTGCGATCTCCTGTTTCAGTGCTGCATCTTTGGGAATTGCTCCCATACCTACTGTCCTCATATACTACCTCCTACGCCTGGTGGCTTAAGTAGATACCAGCCACCTTATTCTTGTAGACATCCACAATACCATACTTACGATACTTGATGATATCAGCATCAGCATCCGGGTTTGCAGATGCAGGAATCACATTAGATACCACATGCTTGTCATGTTTGATGATTGCGGGCTTGTGAATGATCATAAAGTTAATGGATTTTGCAGCTTCCTGCACCATCTCATAGTAAGAGGACATAGCCCCAGCGGATGCACTGGAACCAGCAACGGGAGAATAAACTCCACCGCTCTCCGTGTAATATGTCTTACTGGTTACCGGTGTAATGTCCTTAGTCTTTTCATACTTTGCAGTACCCTTTCGATAATGTCCTGCTTCCTCTCCTGCAGACTTACCGTCCAGCAGATCAATAGATGTATAAAATCTGCCCTGAGGTACGGGTTTCTTGATAGTGAATCCCGCCAAAATCTCCTTGGACTTATAAGTATCCATCATTACCAATGCATTGAGCAGATTGGCTGTTGCATACAGGATTCTGCCCTCTTCCGGTACCTCGTCATTATCCATCGTATTCTTAGCCTCCAGCAATTCTGCAAGGAACTCCTCTGCTGTGACAATTTTCTTTGCCTCACCTTTAGAAATACCTTCAATTCCGGCCAGAGTAGCAAATGTAAATGCATCCGCTTCCGGTGCTACTTTGGTACGCATAAGTTCCGCACCTGCCATGCCAAATGCCAGTTTATAGGTTTCCTGATTATCCATAGCATCTACAGACAACTTGGCACCACGATCATAGTTATATTCAGTGGATACCCACTTGAAATCTACAGTGCCTTCCGTGTAACCACTATTACGGTCATACTCTCCCAGACCGGTTACTGCAATCTGGGGATATACGATTTCCTTTGCATTTGCTCCGGCCATTGCCATTGCGGGATCTCCCGTCAGATCTCTGGTAACGGATTCTCTCTGATACACCTCATCAAGCAGAGGTGCGAAATTTTTTGCTAAAATAATTGTGTTAGACATTTAATTCTCCCTTCTTATTTTGTCTCCGATACAGAGGGCAATCCCATAGCGGCTCTCATTGCAGCATCATCTGCATTCGATCCACCTCCGGCCCTCACCTGTCCGATCAGATTTCCAGTTCCTACCGGATTAGGCTCCGGTGCGCCGAAGAGCATTTTGCTGTCTTCTGCTTCTGCTAAGGCTTTCAATGCTGCGGCAATGTCCTCTCGCTGGTTCTTGGATGCTTTCAGCGTTTCCACATCCAGCAAAGCGGTGATTGCCTTGGGATTCTTACCCTTGACAGCAGCAATGCTTTCCTTCACAAGATCATTAAAATCACGATCCGCAATCTTGGCATCATAGTCCCTTTGGATATTCGCCTTTTCTGTTTCCAGATCCTTGATCCTCTGATTCAGACCAGACACATCTACATCCTTAAATCCGTCTAACTTACCCTGTAAGTCTTTCATGGCGGTATCATTGGCCTTGATTGTCTCATTGGCTGCGTCCAGCTTCTTGGCCTGATTATCATAATCAGTCATGGTCTTGTAATTCTCCAGTACAGCCTTTTCAAAGTCCTTTTTCTTATCCTCCGGCACTTCCAAGCCATACTCTTTCATGATTTCAAAAATGTTCTTCATATTGTCCTCCTAAAATATTTTGTGAATCGCACTTTCTGCGATATGGGAAATTGCGGAAGCAGGGATCGAACCTGCGACCTCCGGGGCATGAACCCGGTGAGCTGCCTCTGCTCTATTCCGCCACTGTAGAGCAATAAAAAAAGAGCCGCAGATCAATTACTTGGAATTGATCACATCGGCTCTAGGCTCTACGTTGATTACTATTTCATTTTTGCATTTCTTGCAGTACGCCGGAAAATTTGAAATCTTCGTGCTCGGCAATACCTTAAGGAAATGCGGGTTGCCACATTTCGGGCACTTACACCATTTAGAACTCATATATTACCAACTTTCTGTAGGTTGGCGTGTCTCACAGTGTTATTATAAAACAAACCTATGTTTGTTTCAATAAAAATCTGTAATCTTTTTTACTCCAGCTTATCCTTCTTCCATGATAGCTTGTATTAGCGGCATATATTTTTTTTCCAACCTGATATTTATACGGGTTCTTTCTCCATCAAAAGTGTGAGTTGTCGAAGGGGAAATCTTCTTCTCCTCCTCTTCACGTTCTTTTTCCCATTGATTGGTAATCTCATCTATCCTAGCCTTTTGGCTTTCTGACAATACTCTTTTGCTCATACGCTATGTATCCTCTATTTGCTAAGCTCTGCATGATTCGGTGTTGAAGTTCTCCGGTATTCCCTTCGTCCATCATATCTTCAATGGCCCATCTCCATGCCTGATTATAAGTTACCATATCTATCGGTTTAATAATTTCAACTCTATAGTCATATTTTTCATTTACCAGCCTGTATGATGCTGACTGGAAATACCTCATAAGATTAAAATCATCTTCACCAAACGACATTATTCCATTTGTTTTCGGATGGTTATGCAGTACTATGCACTCTGACAGATCCAAGTTTCCTACGCTGACTGCATCTTCTACACCCTCATTGTAATACAGCCTGCCCTCTTTATCAATGACAATCAGTTTCTCTATTTCACTGTCCCTTATCTGGTTGCCATAGTACTCTATTGCATCTTCCGCCTTAGAAATATCGATCTGTCCGATATATACCGGTTCACTGCTATCCCCTACAGCGTCAGATGCACCTAATGTCTTTGCCTTTAGGTCATTCTCAAAAGAGGTATCATGGTATTTTTTCCACGCCTGTGTCTTTTTCAAATCCGATGTGCCACATTCATACCGCAACCGTGCAGGCTTCTCATTCACTCTAGCAGACTGACAGAACTCCTTGTACTCTCTACGCTTCCTGCTGATTTTCACATTGATCTCTTGTGTATCCATTCCAAGGGCTTTGAGTGCTTCCTTTTCCCGTTTCAGTGCCCGGATATTTCTTTCCAGCGCCCGCATTTTCTGCGTAACAGCATAATAGTCATATTCCTTGCCATTGATAATAACAGGGGACGGCTCCGGACTCTCCTTCGGATAGCTGGACACTCCCTCGAACCACGGATGATGATTATGTCTGCAGTTATACCCATACAGGCCAAGCGGATCATTTTCATGCGCACCATCCACGCTGTAGCCTGTGGCTCTCCATAGATCTGTTATATAGTCCTGGCCAATGCGTTTTGCTTCCGTCCGGTAGTCCTGCCCTTCTTTCACAAAATACACATGGCCCTGCCACTGCTCATGATTGGCATGACCAATTCCCGTGTTACGGGCTCCCCAGTGCTTGGAGACGTATACCAGATTCTCGCCGGATACCATAATATTATTATCCAACACCTTACCGGTCATCTGGTGGCATCCGGTTCTAACCGCCATTCTCGTGGCAGTATCCAGCTGCATAGAGTACCCCGAAGCAAAATCAATGGACCGCAGACCGCTCTGTGCAAGATTATGTACGGTATCCTGTATCACCTTGTCCCGACTGAATGCGCCGGAGCATACTTTTATAATAGCCTTATCCAGTTCCCGCTGATACGCATTCTCCACCGCCTCATATCCGTTCATGGTCTTAAAGCCGGTAGTCTGCGTCATATTTTTAAGGGCTCCGGCCGTCTGCTCCGAAAACATTTCCACAAGTCTCGGCAAAAAAGAATTATCCGTCAGCTCCTTCGCATTCTGTTTCCACACGGACAGATCATCAATCCATGCCATATTCCCGGCACCAGCTACGATCTCATCATTTGCCTTGTATGCCTCCTTGGTAATGTTATTGATAATATCACGGATCTCCCGCTTATATTCCAGGGTGTTTTTAGCCACCGCTTTCCGGTACTCCGGGTCTGACGTCAGTAGCTTCATCGCTTCTTTGCGGATTCTCGCCGGACTATACCCCAGTTCACTCATGGAGTGCGCCTGCAGCTCCGCAGTCCTGGTATATGTCATGGTCTTCTGTATCCTGCGGGCAATATCCACGATGACCTCATGCTCCAGATATTGGAACAGCGGTACAAGGGCTTCTTCTATGATCTCCAACTGCTCCTCTGACAACATTAGTCTTCATCCTCTCCATCCAAATTATCATCAATCTGCAGCTTTTCATCTACCAATTTCTGTGCCTCCTCTTCCGTGAGACTGTATGCGTCCATCAGATACCAAACCGTGAGCTTCGGAATGTCGAAAGAGAGCGCATCATTACGTTTGCGTTCCAGTTCTGCCTCCCGATCAGTGATATAACTATCATCAAAGTCCACCAGGACTTCCTGCTCCAGGTTGAATGACTTGCCGTGGAAGGTATTTGCGAACCACATCACCGCCCGGCAGATATCCTGTATGTATCGGACGGCTTCCTGCCGCTGTCGGTTAAGTTCCTGCATCTGATCCTGACGCTCTCCCACGTACTCGGTTGCTGTGGTAATCTGCCCGTTTTCGAAACTATATTTCTTTGTGCCATAGCCGAAGGACATAGATAACAGGGACAGTGCCAGTTCAAACGCCTTGGTGATCTGCTCCACTCGGATCTCCGGATTATACTCCTGGATCATTCCCTTTTCTTCCGGAAGCTTCTCGCCTGTGAATACAAAAAGTTTTTTCTGTTCCGGTGTCAGTTTCGGTTTTCCATTGTCGTCAAATTCACACAGTAACTCATTCACCAGGATAATTTTCTCTGCTTTGTCCAAATCTGAAAAGAGAACATTGTAACACAAATCCACTACCTTGAGTGCCGGTATCGCATCCCAAAGCTTTGGTAATCCATACCCTATCATATCATCCAGGTTGTTTACCTCTGCATTGCGCATTACCGCAAATGGCTTCACTTCTCCCAGTTGTGCTGTTACCGCTTTATCTTCTACTTCCTCTCCCTTTTTATTGAAAACGTGAGTCTCTGCCATGTATTTTCCATTGTCCACTGTAAACAATACAAGTGTCGTCTGCTTTTCTCCTTTGACAAGTGTACTCCCAGAAAAAGCAGCTTCTGTCACAATGTCATTTTCCACTGTCAGCGGAGTGAATGCATCTGCCTCCACATAGTTCAGTTTGATATCTCCACCCTTTACACTGTTATCATCCATAAAAGTTGCATTATCCAGTCTGATATAGCATGCTGCTGTTCCATCTGCGGAAGTCTTTTCAAGTTGCTTGCGGTACTGTGTATTGAACTGATTCTTATGCAATACCTCTTTCACAAAATCATACTGATCTCCATCTCCTGCGTTGATCTCCAACACCTCACACAGATTCGCATCATCCGAACAGCATCTTTTGCCAAAATTTAATCTGGTCAGCTCATATTGCTGTCCATTAACCGTTTTTCGCTTATGAAAATTCTCAATTATTCTGTTGCTATACCAGTCATCACATATCTGAATTTTCCCCAGTGCATTATCATTCACTGTATATCCCTTTTTCTGTAAGAAATTTTTAACGCATCCTTCCATGTTCTTCTCCTTCTGTTGCACCGGTGCAACTTTACCTGTCTAAGTCTACATACTCCACAAAATCCAACCAGGTGTAGCATTCCGCATCCCACCAGTCATTACAGTTACCTATATTCTTATCTTCCGGCTGGTTCGGATGGTCCTCGTCCCACTTTAGGCTTCCTATTGCCTTTCGCAGATGTTCACACTTCCGATTAATCTTTATCCGGCCGGTATTTAACAGCCTATCCATTGTTCTTGGTCTTTCCGATATTTCATTCTTTCGACATCCCTTTATGTTCTGATATGGTAGTCCTGCATTTTTGGCAGCACTCCGCAAGCTGTTTATCATTGTTGTGCTGGCACTGTCTGGGAATACCCAGTCGATTCTTTCGTATTTATCTCTACACCTGTTATAAAACTCTACATATTTTTTGCAGATCATATCTGCATCTATATCATCTGACAGTGGAAGAAAATCCTCTTCTGCCGTTCTGAGATCATGATACCTGTTAAAATACAACTTCAGCGTAAAGGTTGTCATGGATCCATTTCCGCCAAAATCGATCCCCATCGTTACCTTGAACGGTTTATGTATTAATTTGCCATATGCATCTCTTGCAACTAGCGGATCTTTTTCCTCATCATACAGATATGGCTCGTTATTGTTTGCAAACTTAGGAAATATGATTCCCTCTGCAACCGCACGCTCTCCCTTTATATCACGCCTGTACCACACCGTGTCTTTCTGATAGGTGATGAGCACTGCCCGGATCCGTTCGTCCGTCATGCTCATATTATCAACTAAAGTAAAGTGCCCATAGTTATAGCCGTAATCCGAATGCAACACCTGCTGTTCCTCATGAAATTTCAGGATATCTGTGTAATACCAGTGTTCTTCCTCTTTAGGGTTCAGATCGTGAAATATCTTCCGGTCAGAGCTGGATAATGTTCTGTCAAATACCTCTTTCAGGAATTTCCGATGACATTCGTTTGCTTCTGTCACATATGCCATACCGTATGTATTACCCTTAATCAGCTTCTCGTCGCCATCTTTTCCGCCACCAGATACCAGCACGACCTTCTCTCCGGTTTTTGTCTGCACATACACACAGTCTCTATCCTTGTATTTTCCTTCCCGGCATCTGCCCTCGAAGTAATTCAGCAGACCATACCCATCGCAGTCAAGGATATTCAATTTTGCGGTAGCGTTTGATACCCCTGCTACCAGATGAATCTTGTTCTTATGTGTTTCCAGCAGTGTGCAGAAGATTAATGTCTGCAGCACATTTTTCCCGCCACGTTTTCCACCCTCCGCCACATTAAACCAGCTGTGCAAGCAGCGAAGAAAATATTGATATTGCCGTTCACTGAACGGTGCCGGCTTATTCATTTGCCTGCTCCTCGAAATCTTCTATTTTGCGGTTGGCTACCGGATTTTTCAGGATGTCTGCTATAGTCTGCATGTTTTTCAAAATATCCTCTGTGCTATTATCATTTGCTTCGGCACGTTTCTTTTCATATTCTGCCCGGTACTTGCTCTCGGGGTGCATCAGGAAATACTTTGTAAGCCAGTTAATAGCCTTTTGCCGGTCCTCCAGTTTTATGGATACACCATATTTTCCATCCTTCACCTCCCGGATCAGCTGCGTATCCGTATTTACTGATGCTTTTAAATTGACAGCACTGATTGATTTCTTCTCCTGCGTTTCAGGATCCGTATATTCTTTTTCACTGAATGTCAGGTAATTGCCAATGTCCGCAAATGCTATCCGCATCTGCAATTCTACTATATCCTCAGTACCCGTAACGATCTGCTGTCGTTTCAATTCCTTCAGACGTTCTATCTCTGTTCTTACCCTAACATTTCCTAACAATCGGGGGCCTGCGCAGAGTGCAGATTCGTATGTGCATCCGTATGCCTTCTGGTAGCTCTGAGCTGCATTAAATGTTTTACTGTAATATACGCAGAAAATCTGCTGTTCCGAGGTTAGTTCATCGTTCTGCAGAGTATCCTTCGTGCCATCATCCGCAGGTGGATTTTTAACCATTTTTTCCTTATCCGAACGTTCGCTTTCGGATGCCGAACGTTCGCCATCCCATCCATGTGTACTCTTCCATCGTCTGACAGTCCCGGGAGGCACTTCCAAGGCATCGGCAATATCTACCAGTTTCATTCCTTGCTTATACATTTCATGTGCTTTATCACATAGTGGATTTTTCTTCGCTGACACCTGCTGCCTCCTTTCTTCAAAAATAAAAGAGCCGGCACACGGACTTCTCCATGCATCGGCTCTTGGGCTCTAGATAATATTTTAATATTCTTCTAAATATTGTATTTGAGTATGTTCAAACTCCTGTGGTATTTCAATCGAATGTCCATAATTTACTCCATACTTTACAAGCATATATGCTCTCTCTGTAAATTCATATCCACCATTAACTAATCTCGTCATTCCTAAGAAAGTCAGTTCTTCCTTTTCTTTGAGGTTCGTCGTAATAGTAGATTTTTTCAAATTATCTCTAATAAATATCATCTGGCTTTCTGTAAGTTGCCTTAAAGATATTACAATTTTTTGATAATCTTCAATTGTTAATTCCTCATTTATGAGTGCTTGGGTTAAATGCGATAAGCATCTTACCTTTTTTTCACACTCCATATGATCAATTGCATATACTATCTGATATGCTATATCCGAATCATTCCCATTTTCTTCCAATTTTTCTGAAAACTTTCTCAATATATCATAATCAAAATTACCACCTTCTAAAAAAATTTGGAAATTATTCCAAAATATCGCATCACTTATATGTCCGCACCTTTTCATATAATCTGCCGCAACTTTCAATCCCGTGGTCGCATCACCCTTAAAAAATCCTATCACATAATTCAGTAACACTGTTGATTCTGGTGTTAATTCTTTTATAATGGTTTCTATTTTATCCATGAGTACTCCCCTTTCCTTTAGTATAATACTATATTTTAATCTTTTTATCAAATACTCATTTCTACCAAGTCGCAAATGGTGTTTTACAGTATATGACGAAAACAATTTATATATTTTCTCTTATACAGTAGCCACTCTCAACCTAAAAATAGCTCTCATGCACTCTTGATCCTCCGCAACATAATGCTGTCCGGCCGTGCTCCGGTCTTTGTGACCAAGATAATGCCCAGCATCCCATACGGTACCGCCACGCTTACAGATATTCGTAGCCGTGGTTTTTCTAAAGAGATGGGGATATACCCGGCGTTCAACCTCTGCCCTGTTGGCAATACTCTTAAGTGCACTACGGATCCCGGCATCCGACAGGCGGTTATACTTCCCACGAGCACACCTCTCGGATACGAACAAAGGATCCCGACTGTTAATATTGCAACCACGCTCCTGGATGTACTCACCGAGGTACTTAAGTGCAATATCATCAAGGTATACAGTCCGGTAGGTACGGGTCTTTTGTCCATAGACTGACACAGATCCAGCACGCCAATCAATGTCATTCACGTTGAGCCGCTCCGCTTCGCCTACTCTTATAGCGGTGCTCCGCAGCAGTTCCATCATAGCGCGGTCGCGCTTGCGGATGCAGCCTGTCTTAAGTTCTTCATATTCTTGCGCTTCCATATGATCTACCGGCTTCTGAATCTCTGGGTAAATTTCCACGCTTTCCACGGGGTTTTCCGTAACTATCTTAGATTTTCTCATCCATGTAAAAAATGCGCTGAGGTGCCGCCGCTGGTTATTCAGAGATGTGTTGCTGTTGCAGCTTTTAATGCTATTAAGCCACCCCTCCACATCCATACTGGTAATCCTTGTAAGCGGTTTTTGACAGTGATCTATAAGACGCCGCACCGCATCTGTATACTGTCTCACAGTCTTGTCCGACAGTTTTGGAGCCTTTTTGAGCATAAATAATTGCATGATATACTCATTGGTGTTATCCACGGTAGCAAGCTCTGTTTCCGGAACCTCTACCTCTACCTTTGTCAGTTCGTCAGTGAGCACCACTCCAAGCAGATCCAGCTCCTGGCTGTCCAGATGATAGCGCATTTTCAGCATGATATTGTTCTTCAGTTCCTCTTTTTTGTCCATCATATCCGTAACCCTCCACAAATTCCTTGCCTGGGGATCACCTGTGTGGTATAATACTCCCAGACGTGAGAGCGGTACAACTTACTTTGGTCGGTGGGTGTACCGCTGTTTTTATGTAACAGACCATTGACAAATACTTGCAGCAATGATATTATTTGTTTGAAGAGAACAAATGTTCTGTGTTCGTGGATTCGTCCCGGTGCAGGACATTTTGTTTTATCAAGGATTTAATTTCACTCGCTTGTAAATATAATCACCCAGATAAATGATGCCATCGTAAAAATCTTTTGAATGCTTAGTTAAATCAATCTTGACTCTTTCATCTGAGAAAAATTCTGACATTAATCCGCATAACTTTGCCTGTTCAGAAGCCCTACCAGCAAAGAAAGCTGCAGATGTCAATAAAAGTATTCCTATGATTCCTCCCATTATCTTCTCCTTTACTTTTTGTCCGTCAAATCTCTACCGCACAGCGGGCAGTTTTTTATTTTTATCGCTCCCATCGGCTCTTTTTCGCTGTTGCAGAAAAGCATATAATTCTCCGCTCCTAGCCTAATAGTTCCATGTTTGCCGCTTACATTTGCATACTTCTCGCAAAAATCACACATTTCCGCTCTCCTTCACTAACTTTCAGTTTACTTCATGAAAATTAACCACCTGGTTTTCCCTCTCTGGTCTCCAAGTAACGGCTTCGTGTCAAATACTTTCAGCACTTCTGCTAAAGCAATCTGATCCTCATTCCATTTAAAAACAAGCAAGCCGGAAGGTTCTAATACTCTCATGCATTCATCGAAGCCTGCCTTTAGGTATGTTGGCCAATCTTCCGGGAGTACTCCGTATTTCTGCCGTAACCAAGATCCTGTCCCTGCATGGATAAGGTGCGGTGGATCAAATACCACAACTTTGAAGCTGTTATCCTTATATGGCATATCTCGGAAATCCATATGTACATCTGGTTTTACCAGAAGAGATCTACCGTCACATAGAGTTGTCTCTACTTCACGGTTATCTGCAAATATGACATCCGGATTTTGCCTATCAAACCAAAACATCCGGCTGCCACAGCAAGCATCCAGTATTTTCTTCATATCTACCTCCGCTAAATCCTAATATTTCAGTTTAGATGTTCATAACACCAGACTTCCATCCTGCTTTTTTAGCCTCTTCTGAAAGAATCTCATTTTCTTCAGCTATGGTCATTTTTCTTTGTTGTTTTTCTAAACAATATATTGATAAAATTTCATCCACCAACTCATTAATACTACATAGCATATCTCCGTCAACCTCTTCGGTTCGTTCTGCATCATTTAAAATATTTTTTATATCTTCTGCACATTCATGTATTTTTCTCATACAAATGCCTCCGCTAAATCCTAAAATATGTTCGGTTTCCTTCGGAGATGCGCTGCCCAGTACTCGGTTATCTTGTACTTGGGGCACTCGTCCCTCCACATCTCCCGTCCTGTCTTGCCATCCCAGTGGATGCAATCATCACAGTTAAAGCACGGTTCATCCATCTCTCCCTGGCAATGGTCAAAACATTCTGCGCTATTAGCACAGTGCTCACAGATACACCCAATGCAGCTCATGTCATTTCTCCGCTAAATCCTAAAATATGTTCAGTTTCTTATTAAAATCTTTAATATATCCTCTATTCCTTGCTGATATCCATTGTAAAAATTCTGTACTTTTTGAACTTCGGCATTACACTTAATGCTTGCATTATGTTCCAGTTCATTCGCTTTCCGTTCAATTTCTTCATACTCTTTTTTATCCATCTACTTTTCCTCCGTTAAATCCTAAGTTACTTCGTAGCAATTCCGCTTACCAGTGCTGCATCATTCAGTTCAATGACAAAGCATTTTCTTCCGTCAATGACCTTTGTCTCTATCAGATCAGTTCTGCTCGGATTCATTTTGATGGTCACATCCGGAGTCTTTATCTCAAAGCTGCGGGGATTATAAATATTGGACATCATAAATTCCATGTTCTCTCCGGCGGTCTCGTCAAAGCACTGATCGAAGACTTCCATACGGTCATTAGCTACCCCGCTGCTGGCAAAAATCGTCTTCATTTCATTTTTACCAAGCATGAACGGTTCCGGATCCTCCAAATGTTCCTCGTAGATCTCTCTCATCTTCTCGTGGATGCTCTTAACAATGTCGATAGCGCAGTCATCCCCCAGTACCTCTTCCACCAGTGCCTGAAATACCTCCTGTTGGACAACGGCAGGCAAAGGAAGTGGGCAGCCTAATACATCGGTTACAAACAATTCATTCAGTTCCTTAGCATCCTTGGAGTAAAACAACGTGCTGTGCAGGTCCGCTCTACGGTCATTGAAAGCCGGGAACAGGAACGCGGTATCAGGCATTCCTACCACCCAGTCGCGGATACGGTTCTGGAAGGTATTTTCCACCGCGTTATAGTTCAGTCCGGGCTTGGACAATTCCACGGGGCAAATACAGGCAAGGATATATTCATATACTTCATCGGAAGCATCCTCCATCTCTGTGCCGTCACTGGAACGTCCCGGTATATCGTAGGCATCATGAATCAGCAGAATCAGATAATTACCAACATATTCGTAGGATTCAATGATGCGGTCATAGAACTGCTCCAGCAGGTCATTGTCCCCAAGACGGCTGTCTCGCAGTTGCAGTAACAGTTCCTGCGCACCTCCCTGTTTTTCACTCTCCAGGGGAAACTCCAAATTAAACAGGTTCTTCCCGATGGTCCCGGACAGGCTCTTGCGCAGGATTTCAAAATATTTGAACATCTCTTCTTCCGGCAGAGCCAGAAATGCCTGCTTCAATTCGGTTTTCTTATTCTTCTCCCCATCCACGTAACATCCGCAGATTCGGGTGATAGAACAATTCCTTTCTGTAAATAATTTCTTAATCTCACTGATTTCCTGTTTAATCATAGATAATATCCTCTCTTTCTTTAACTTTCCCAACTACCGAATTTTCCTCGGTAGTTCATTTGCCCAACTAGTAAATTTTTTTACCAGTTCGATTTCTGCCCCGTGTTTACGGGAGATTTTAATTTGCCGGTAACTTGCTGAAATTCATATCCAGGTACCCGTATTGCCCGCGGTGATCCTTCTGCATCTGTCTCCAGTATCCCATCCGCGAGCATCCAGGTTATATGTTGGTGGACTGCACTACTGCTATGCAGCCCTACCTCGTTCCCAATTTCACGGAGCGTAGGAGGGTATCCATGCTCCGTGGTGTAAGATATAATTGCCTTTAGAATCTTATCTCTGATCTTTTTATTATGCTCTGTCATAGCCTGCCTCCTACGCAAACCGGAGCTGGCCGGTCTGCTATTCTTTTAACCTATACGCTCTGACTGGAAACGGCATCGTCTCGTCAAAATAGTACTCATTAACAAGACCTCTCTGGCTTTTGCCATCGTAGTAAACAAGTCTGCGCACGGTATTGTTCTCCACCATCACAATTTTCTCCACCATTATAACCTTGTACCATGCGTGAGACACTGTGCTCATATCCATGACAATCAGCTGATTTATCATCTGTGCAATCTCATCAAAGGTAAGCTGCTCGCCGACATTCTCTGCTTCTATCCAGTCTCCCGGCTTAAATTCATTTGTTGTTGGAGCAAGCAAATCCATAAGGCTCAACTGCCCCTCGCACTGGATCATGGCATTACCTCCGGCATAATATCAGATAATCGCATTTGTGCCATTTCTGCATCTAATCTCTTTTTGGACAAATCGTAATAATGCTTGTCCAGTTCAAACCCAACATATGGATGGTTGGTTCTGTAGCAGGCTATCAAGCTGCTGGCACTGCCTACATGGGTGTCCAGGATAATGTCTCCGGGCTTTGCATAGCGGTTCAGTAACCATTCATACAGGGCTACCGGCTTTTGTGTATGGTGAATACGGTTTTCTTTGTGTTTCATATTTTGCTGAAGCATTCCGTTCCACCTATATTTAATCTTCCTTACTGCAGTACTGAACGAAGTCCATGCAAGTTCACAATCAGAAAAATCAGTATTTCCATTATCTTTATCCCAAACAATCCAACAACTACTATCAAACGGCATTTTGCTTATAAAATGATTTGCCCCCCAAATAATCTGATTTTTTGACACTCTAAACAGTTCATCGAAATATTTTTCGTTTGGTGGATTTATATCCATTCCGCTAAAACTCTTGTAATCTTTTGCTTTTGCTAGTTTACCTCTTGTATGGTTTTTATCCCCATTTTCTCCAATCCCATACGGTGGATCCACAATCGCAAGGTCAAAGTAACCATCCGGGAACTCTTTCATCCCATCCATGCAATCCATGTTGTAATATCCAAAATCCATTACGGCATCACCCCCGGAATATCCTCAAAACTAAGTTGATTATCTCTTTCAAAAACAATCATCTCATTTTTTGCTCTCTGATAAAAGTTGCGGTCAATCTCAAATCCGAATGCACTTCTCCCGATCTCTGCGGCTGCTCTTAAGGTACTACCGCTGCCACAGCAAGGATCAATCACTACATCACCGGGATCCGTAAAAATCTCTATCAGTTTTTTCAGCACCGCTACCGGCTTCTGTGCCGGATGGATTTTCGGAATATCTTTTCCGTCTTTCTCCCAACTGAACCAGTTAAAAATCATTTTCCCAGTGCCACGGATCGTCTTTCCGTCCTCGTCAACCTTTGCACCGTTCCGGAACTTCGGAAGCTTGTCACGATAGAACACAAGAGCATATTCAGTAGCACCAACCACACGCATATTTGCCTTAAGCACCTGCGGACTGTAATTTTTAACAAATACCAACGGTAGGTAATGGACGAATCCATGTTTATAGGCGGCATCAATCAGCGTAGGCATCTGTTCAAAAGAGCAGAACACGATCATGCAAGGACTGTTGCTACTTCTTCCCCTGGTAACGATATTCTTGTCCTCCTTTTTCAGCATCTTTGAGCAGAAATGGAAATACTCATACAGATTAAAGTTGAAATCGGAATTGAATGCCGCCTTGCCTGCCAGCTTGCTTTCTCCGTTCTTGTTATCCCCACCGTTGTACCACATAGGGTTACTGCCGTAGAAGTTTTTGCCTACATTATACGGAACATCGGCAATGATAAGCTGTGCCGGAGGTATGGCATATTTCTTATAGTTCTGCATTGAATCTCTGTAAATCTCACATTTTAATTTTTTCATTTTTTTCAAGGAGACCGCATATGCTTCACTCTGCGCAGAGTCTCGGCTCCTCCTTTTATTTGTTTGGTAACTAAAATCTTTTTTGCAAAAAATCTGTCATAATAATTATGAAGTTATAAATAATTGTTAAATTATTGCATGGAGGTACTATTATGCGTACAAAATTTGTTTCTCTTTTTATCGTTGCCGCATTACTAATCATATATGGTATGATAAGTGTCGTTGCAACAATTTGCCCAAATGAACCAGCCTTTGTATTTTGCTCCACCGTATTTGTCCAATACGTTGATTTGGTAATATACATCTATGATTTATCAGAGCAATTTCGCTTGGTATGGCCGTGGCAGCGTTAAGCTGCCATGTGCCTACATCATTCCATAACATTTTTGTTTTTATTTGCGCCCGTTAAACATCTGGGATGATCCCATTTAATCCTATATCCACAACTCATACAAAAATTAGATATTACGCCACAGGACACCGTTGCTCCGCATTGCCCACATGTCCACCAATCTTTAATATGATTTCCTTTGTGGTATTTTGGTCTAATCCCAGTATTCATTTTTTCATATCTTTCTAACTTTTCCTTGTCTGTCATATATCCCTCACTTCATCTGATCCAATGGCAAACTTATCTGTCCCTTACAATTTCCACCAATCGTCGTCGGATCCCATCCAACACCGATGTACTCCAATACCTTTGCCCAACCGTAGTCGTTCCCATCAGCATCCTTGCACATATGGAACATCAGATAATCCCACTCTTTCGGATTGCTCTCATAGAGCAGGTCAAACCTGTGCGGTCTCTTTTCCATGTGGATTCCAAAACCACACATACTGCAACCAGTACGCTGCGCTTTGGTAGTATACAAGGTACCGTCCGGTTTCTTTTCGATAGTACCGTAGATCTCCGGGATTAGTGAATGGGGCATCACAAAATTCTCTGTAAGTCTGCCCTCACGTAATAACTGCTCATGGAATTCATCTTTCCATCCATTCCGCCACTGCTCGTCCATCTCCAGAGCCAGAGACAGAATATCCTGTCGGTGGAAAATAGCAAACGGCGCTGATCTGATTGTGGATGCTCCAAAGTAATTGCACCCATTCATCCGCAGGCTCTTGGCACGTCTGCCGCCCTCGGATGCCATCAGCCCTAAATACGGTACACTGTTATGCTCTTTTCCCCAGTCATCACAGTTCTTTTCTTTGAGGTAATAACAGCACTTGGACGATACCAAGAAATCAGGCTTCTGATAATCACATCCCTCGTTTTCGTTCTCATACCCACCGAACAGCTTCAGCCATCGATGATTAAGCTTCATTTTGGAATCTTTCTGCCAACCACCATATTCCCCAGTCTCTCCGGTAATAATTGCGTGGCGTACCGTCTTATTCTTCTCAGATGGATTCTGCAGCAACTCAATTTTCCCGGCAATCTCCTTGGATATGACTGGAAAACCGAACTCCTGGATCACCTTTGGCTTACTCCAGTAGGTCCCGTCCTCTCGTTTCAGCGGTGGCACATTTATGATCCCGATTGCCCGATGTACCCTCTGAATGCTTTTATCTTCCAGATAGGATGCCGATACTCCCGGAACATCAATGTTACACACCTTTTTTAGGAATATGTAAAGGATGATGCTATCCAGTCCTCCTACCGATACATGGCAGTTCAACCCCCGCTTATCGCATTCCCGCCGAAACTCTTCCGCGCGGATCCGCGCATACTTTCTCTTAAATTCATACGGCTGCTTCTCTTTCTGCATGAAGGTTGCAATCTTCTGCTTCGTTCCCAGCCGTTCCATTCTTTCCTGTACGGATTCCACTTTCTTCTTGGAGTAAAGAGCTCTTTATCGCTGGCCAGCAAACCTCTCACTCCTTTCTTCATATTATCTGTTGACGAAATAAATAATCAGGGATAAGATACTTGAAACACTTCCAACAAAACCAATAATGTCTAATATTTTCTTTTTCATGGCCTTTTCTCCTTTCATATAATTCAAGACAGGTAGCTACTATCTTCATAATTAATATGTTAGAAAAAAAACAAAAAAAGAAAATTTAGAGCAGAAAATCATATATTTTATATTTTTTTAATATTTTCTGCCTGCTCCTTGTACTGTCTCCCTGCCATCTGCACCAGATAGTGCTGTAATGCTTCATCCACGCTGACACGATGCTTGGTGCAATATCGGTTAACATAGCGCTTAAAGTCCTCATTCTGCTCGTACAGGGCGGTGTAATCAATGGGTTCCATCTGCATCACACTCCTTTCGGTTTTTCGCACCGCTCAAATTCGATAACCCACACCCACGGATTAGCATCCCAGCCGTATCGGTCAAGATCGGATTTCTTGATAGTACTGTTCCAGAGATTTTCCCATTCTTTTAATGCAATCTCCATATCTCCACAATGGACGGCTAAGGAAGAAAGTCCCTCATTGCGAATACTATCAGCAGTAATATCCTGCAACCGCTCTACTCTCACATTCGTAACCTTAAGCCAGATCCGTGCGGCTTCTTTCGGCATGTGGATGGATGGTTTCCACTTCGTAACATCGGCTATATCATCTCTCTGCCAATTTTCGTAGTAATAATATCCGTTCGGCGCATTTTTCCATGTTTCCCGTACATACAGGATATCACCCCGCTGATACGGTGAATCATACGGGCAGAGGTTTTCATTTCCTCTTGGTTTCGTTATGTAGCCGTTAGGATGCACGATAAATGGATGTTTTAATGTTCTACGGGTGCAAGTCTTCCGTCCGTCCAGAATTGCCCGAACCATTTCTGTGTTGAATAAAATCGGTTTAATCGCCATCTTCCTTGCTCCTTTCCGGGATCCTCGGTCTCTCCGCTATCACCGGGTAACTGCAGTCATACGGCTTTGTCCTGCCGATGCGGATTGCCTGTACGCTAGGGTGCTGCTGCATCCGGTCCAGCTTTATGTCCGTAAAGTTCTGTGTCCCGCCGTGATTCATCCGTTCGCCCTCTTTCTTTTCGTCCGGTCGTACATCCGGTAGTACTGGCGCCGATCTACTGTCATGGCCTGCACCCGTGCGCGCCGCCGGTACTCTTTTCGCCTTTCTTCCTTTCTCCGCTCCTGCATCTCTTCGGTTCCAGCTTCATCAACTGCGGCTTTATACCGTCGATACTTAGACCACCGCCCGGATGACAGGCATCGCCGAAAATTCTGCACGGTCATCCCAAGGTACTCCGCGGCAGCCTTGGCCCCGACTATGTCATGTCCTACAGGCAACTCATATTCATCATTGGTCACGATCATATATGTTTTCATTGTGTCACCTCCTCTCAGTTCGACAAAATCTCCTGTTCCAATGCGCTGAAATCATAATCCCGTGTCATCATCCCTTGGTTTCCCTTTCCTTTTCGAGGCTCTGGAGGACGATACACACCAGGAAGATATTGCAGGTAGGTCTTATCACGCAGAAAGTTCTGCGGATGTTTGATGAACTGCTGTTCCTTGATTTTCCCAGTTCTACGGAGACTGTCAGCATAGTTCTCCACCGCAGTGATCAGATCCTGTTCCGAGGCATTGTCCGTCATTAACGTGCTGACCAATGCAATCTCAGTCTGATATGCGTATATCTGGATGTCTGGGAGTGGATAGGCTGCCAGGAAGCGATCAACGTGTGCCGTGGGGGATATAGGGGGATTATTTTTTCTTTTATCTTTCTCTATATCTTTTATATATATATCTTGCATACTATCTTGCACACCATCTTGCGTACCAACTTGCTCACTGTTTTGCTTACTATCTTGCACACTAACTTGCTTACTATTTACTATAGTGATGGTGTACAAGGTCGTTTTAGTACCTCTCTCCCGAAAGTCTATCAGCCCTCTCTGCTTCAATTCATTTCTCGCTTTCAGTATTCCTGACCTGCTCATTCCCGTCAGTACGGAAAGCACCTGATTCGGCGCTTGGAACCACTCTGTCCAGTTGCATCCATTGTTTATGTGCATCAAAGCGAACCATAAAGCAATCTGCCCTGTAGACAACGGATTCATCGTGGCCGAATACCAGAAAGAATTGATAGCTGTTATGTAATTCATTCCACCACCTACCCTATTCCGAAATCTTTCAACGACATCTGACCGGTATTATCTGCTTTCGGTGCCAGACACCTCCGTATAGCCTTACAGCGCTTGCTACAGCTGCTGGTCCTTGCCATCTCCCGGAACAGATATGCCTTGGCTTTCTGCCGGTCTTCATGGCTGTCATCTGGCCGGAAGTATCCATTATCTATGTTAATAATCAGAGTACCGCGGATCAGAAGAGCATCTTCAAGTTCCTGGCGGATTTTCCGGTCACTCATATTTGTATCTGCCACCAGCTTCTGCCGTGATATCCGGTTCGCATAGCCAAACGGGATATAATTTTCAATCAGTATATTGACCACCTCCCGGGCGGATTGCCGTCCGCCCTGACACTAATAATGGCTGTTTGTGAGACACCACCACATGAACGGTTTCTTTCGCCCCGCAGGGCAGGTGTTTCAACCTTATAGGTAAGACCTTCCAAACTCTTTTATAAACTCCTCACGGGAGCCGTAATGTTCCTCGTAGTACCGCTGACATTCCTGTTTCAATCGCAGATCAAGTCCCTGATTCGGTTTCATATGGACACTGTCCGGCCCCCACGTATGCAGTGTGGGGTGCAGCGGCACCAGGAATCCTCTTTCCTCACTGGCGGCCTTACGGCTGCCGTTAAATACGTGATGGATATGCACCACATTCAGATGTGTGATATAACAATGGTGCATATCATCCGTAAGCACGCTCCAACACTTCTTCATGGTTTCCACGCTTTCATCATGCTTTCTAATTCATCTGGAGGAAGCGTCTCAATTCCCAGTTCTTTGGCTTCTGCCACGATTCCGTCAATAAAATGACTCATTTCCTTTGTGTCATACTCACTGGACCCCTTAATCATTGCATAAGCATTAAACGTGCCGTTGCTCCTGATTGGCATCCAATGGCCGGTTATCCGGCTCATATCTACACAAGCCTTTACCGTAACAGTGATGGGCACACCGTCCGCCTCTTCCAGTACACCATAATCTTTCAGCATCTTTTCATAGATTTCTTCCTTGGTCGTAGGAAACTCTTGTGCATCCGCAATCTTGCTCATGAGCACCCAGGCATACGCATTTGCATCCAGTGACCTCTTCTTGCGCCACTTTTTTGCGGTAATCACAAGCTTGTCCAAATCTTTAATGCTGTCATACTGGCGGGACACTTCGTCGATAGAGTCAGCCTGGAATGCAATATTATATTTTCCCGTAGCAAAATCCATTGTGATTCCAGCCACTTTCCCGGTAAATTCCATCAGCCAGCCTCCTTAGTTGGCATATTCTTAGCCTTCTGCAGGAAGTCTTTAATCTGCAGATCTGACAGTTTATACACATTCTCAACTTTATAGGTCTTGCAAATAGATACGGCCGAATATCCTATCCTTTTCAGCTCAGCCTCTACCAGTGCCAACCTTTTCTTGTCCGCCTCCGTCTTACCATCCGGCTGTTGCGTAGGATCTGTATATTTGGTCTTATCAGCATCCCAGTACACGTCAGCACCGATTCCCAACTGCTTGCATGCAACCGAGATTGCATCGGTGGTAGCCATCTTATAACACTCATCCTCAACATAAGCAGTACCATCTTTCTGCTGCTTGACAAACATTGCTCCGCCCACACCGTGGATGGGCTTTGACCATTCATCCCCGACTTTTATGTAAAGCAGGATATTCACAAAGGCAGCCACCTCCGTACCGGACGGCTCCAGCCACTGTTTAGTAACCTCGTAATACCATCCAATTCCACAGGGGCCGAACTGCTCCGTGAGTACCTTGATCCGCCACAGCGGATTGATTTCTGTTTTTCCTTTCAGCCTGCCGCCGGTGATGGCGCTCTTGGCTTCGTCCGGCACTTTCTTCACCGCATTATAGATTTTCAGATTATCGTCCATCAGATCAGCTCCCAATCAATACCAACGCTCGTCAGATACATCTCCAGTTTCTCTTTTGCCTCCGCTGTCAGTGCCATGCGGTACTCATACAGATTGCTCGAGCCTTCCAGATCCTGCGGGATCATGCTATCGATTACTTCCTGCGCAGCCTCTTCCTTCGCCTGTTCTACCGCAGCCAGCTTTTCCGCTTCTGCAGCCGCAAGAGCCTCCTGTTTCTCCCTTTCTGCTCTGGCCAGCGCCTCACGCTCCCGCTGTTCTGATTCCAGTTTCGCACGCTCCTCCCGGCGGATGCGTTCCTCTTCTTCGCGACGGATGCGTTCCTGCTCTCTGGCAAGGATTTCTTTCTGCTGCTGTTCATACTGGTTGATGTAGAGAATAGACTTTGTCAAATCATAGGATTCCAAAAACATGACAACGGCTTTCTCTTCTGCATCCGAGTGCATCTGTCGGATGGCATCCAGCCCCTGTTTTACAGTTTCCTTGCGCTCCATCATCTCCCTGCGGATCTGCGTCGGATTCGTGGTCGCATTCTCCCACTTGCTGTTATAGATCTTGTTCAGCGGCAGCTCTGCCTGCATATCACCCAGGCATTCCAGATATAAATCTTTGATCTTCTCTTTTTTCTCTTCAATACGGCGCTGCTCAAATGCAGTTACCTGTCCGTTGATAAAATTGATAGGCTGATCGTACATGTCCGCCAGTTCCTTTGCCTTGGCCGCAAACTCTTCCAGAGGCTTCATATATTCATCACGGACCTCTTTCACACGATCTGTAAAGGCTTTCTTTTCCTTCCGGAGACTGGCCACCGTTGCCTTTGCTTCTTTCTTGCTATCTTCGGTAAATACCACATTTCGGTATTCTTCCAGTCTTTCATTCAGATAAGCCTTTCCTGCTTCAAAATCACAGGTGATCTTTCCTGCTTGCTGTTGTACCTGTACTTCGTAATTCTCCATCGTTTCTTTCCTCACTTTCATACGCTTCGCGCTGTCTCTTATATAGATCTTCCCGGTGGAGACCAAGCTCCACCAGTTCCTGCTCCATCACATCACCCATGTACCATCACCATCTGCCCGTCAGTCTGTTCCGCATATTTAGACCGGATCAGCTGATTGAGTTCCTTTCTTTTCTGAAGGCTTCGGGCTTCCATCCTTCGGAGATCTTCCTGGCGACAGTCATAACAGACACCATTCTCCAGTTCCCCGGCATCACACATCCCGCCGCAGCCATAGCATCTATACTGATACATTGCCTTATCCTTCCTTCTCTTCTCCAAGCATATTAACTACGGTATTGCAAATTCTGATTGCCATATCAGCCGGCTCCTCACCTAATGTTTTACCAGCAGCCTTGGAAACTTCCTTTAAGATTGCTCCGGCTCCAGCTATAATCTCTAATAAATCCCCTTCAGCCTTAATCGTGCTGTTGTGAGTCTCCTTGTCACATTCATACATCAGTGTTGTTTTTTTCATTGCATTTTTCCTTTCCGTGCCGTATAATAAGGCACATAAATAGCATTGACAGTGTTGTTTTTAGGATTCCTTGCTTTGGTCGGTGGGGAATCCTATTTTATTTGTCCATCTTCTTTCATAGACAGATATGCACAAGCACATCCAACTCCGGCACATGTCAGTGCGGATATGTACATTCCTGCTTCAAAGAATCCTGCCGGCAGAATAAACACTGCGATGAATGCCACTACTCCGAGCAGATTCGGCAGGTTAAATACCTTTCTCACGTTCTCCCTCCTTCCTAAGAATGAATGCTTGTCCGCACCCTCTACGTGATGCCCAGTTACCACACTGGACACCACTCGCTGATAATATTGGGGGGCTTGTGGTGCTGTCAGATACACCACGTACAGGGCACGGATAATTATTGCTATAGTTTCATCTGTATCAGCTTTGCCAGCATTTCCTCAGGCAGATCCCCTCCTGCCAGCTCTCCGACCGGTGCGTTCAAAATCTCTGCCAGATCCCACAGGTCTCTCAACTGCATTGATCCCGGATCCTTTATGCGGTTCTGTATGGTTCGTGTCTGTACATTCTGTTTGACCGCAATCTTATCGTCCGTGATCCGCCGCAGTGACATGTACCGCCTGATGCCTGCCTGCGCCCTAGCTTCATATTTCATTCTCACAGATTCTGTTTTCAAGAAATTGGATTTCGGCATTCTTCTCACTTCCTTTCCAGTTCAAATATTGCCCACCGAATCGCCGCCTTGGTATCCTCATCCACGTCGTTGCGCTCTAAAAGAACATATAATCTGGCAATCTTCAAGGAGTTGAATCCTGCTCTGATCAAGATTCTCGTTATGCAAAAATGATAATCAATGCAGTTCACTATTCGACCCACGCTTCCGTCCAGTTGATGGCTGAAGTGTTGTTACAAACTGGTATTCTCCAACCTGCTGATGAGCCTGCGCTGCGAAAGCAGCTTTTAAAGCTTCTACAGGACTAGGATTTTGCATTAAAGCTCTTGCGGACACCAGCTCTGCAAGAGCCTTTGTCTTTTCGGTAATCTCATTCTCCATGTCGTTACCTTCATCGATGCGTTTTTTAATGTGTTCTGCCAATGCGTCGATCAGTTCATCTACCTTCCCCATTCTTTATCCCTCCTTTCCTACTGTCTGATATTGTTGTAAAACTCTTTCCCTCTGTGATATAATTTCCATATCATTACTGCACAGGAGAAAATTTATGTTAGATACTATTACTTTTATCCTCGCTTTGATTGGTTCCATCGGTACCGCATATACCGTAATCATGACTTTTTACTGGCATCGGATCAGCATAGATGCTTCGATTGCTGATCATGCAATTGCCAAGGATACTGTAGTTTTATATATGGTATTTACTAACAATTCCAGGCTACCTATTTCCATCACTGACGTAAAAATCTGGAATAGATGTATTCCTTATAGTTGTGTAAAAGAACCAACTACAGTGCGAGTTGATACGCGAACAACAGGTAAAACTATCGTGTATCGTGAGGCCATAAAATCTCTCCCTTTTCCAGTAACATTACCCTGTCTGTCAGGCACATCTGGCTTCCTTTACTTTCAGATACCTCAAGAAAATTTTGAATGTGCTTCCAACTCTCTGACTGTTGAATTAAACACCAATCGTCACTGGACACTTCGAAAGACACTGTCACTTTCGGAGAATTGATGTACTGCTGCGTGGTTACATCCACGTTTTATCCCTCCTTTCCTACTGGCTGATCTGCTGTGAAAAGATAATCCAGTGAGCAATTAGGAAATTCTGATTTTATTAAAATCATTTCATTCCTTTTAAACTCTGTCACACCAGACATTTTGTTTTTTAGACTTTCATATCCAATTCCAGTTTTCTCTGCCAATGCTTTAATGGTCATTTTTTTTCTCGCCATTTCTGCATTCAAGTTATAAAACAAACAAATCACTCCCTTCTGTTACCCTGTGTCGTAACTTATATTGCCATTATATACCCTGCATCGTAATTGTCAACCCTAAAAAGTAACTTTTTTACTTTGTGGGGTAATTTATTATTTACTTTGTAGATAAAAAGGTGTATTATGAAATCACATCGGAGGTGCAAATATGGGACTTACAGATAAACTCGATATACTTATGAATGAAAGAAATATGAACAAAGCGGACTTGGCCAGAGAATCCGGTGTTCCTTATACCACAATAGATGGTTTCTATAAAAAAGGCTCAGATAATGCCAAACTATCTACATTAAAAAAACTATGCAAATATTTTGGCTGTACTCTCGATTATTTAGCTGATGATGATGTGGATAAAAATTCTCCAAACACATTGGCCGCACATTTTGAAGGTGAAGAGTTTTCAGATGATGAAATGGATGAGATCCGCCAATTTGCAGAATTTGTCAAGAACAAAAGGAAATAAAGTCCTTTTAATAGGACTTATGGTTTGCTATTGTGAAGAAGGGTGATATATTTGACTACTTATGAAAGACTTGCCTCCTCTCCAGATGCGGAAGGCGTTACTATTTACGATCGCAAATTTCGCAGTCCTAGAATAAAAGGATTATACTGTGACGGAAATATTGCTGTCAGCAATACTTTAGAAACCGATGCTGAAAAAGCCTGTGTTCTGTCAGAAGAGCTTGGGCACTACCATACAACAGAAGGTATTATTATAGATCAGTCATCTGCTGCCAACAGAAAGCAAGAGCTCCGGGCACGTCTCTGGGGATATAATAAACTGATCGGATTGCACGGGATTATTTCCTGCTACAAGGCCGGTTGTCAAACGGCATATGATATGGCGGAGCATCTTGGAGTAACTGAGGAGTTCCTATTGGAGGCCCTTCAATGCTATCGCAACAAATATGGAGTATGTTTAAAATTTGATAATTATGTTATCTACTTTGAGCCAGGATTGTCTGTGCTTGAGTTGATATAAAATCACATTATATTTACAAAAAGGAGAATTCTTATGAACACCGAGAAAAAACAAAATGGATTAGGTATTGCCGGAATGATACTGGGCATTGTTGCTGTTGTCACATCATGCTTTGTATTAGGCGGTTTGTTCGGAACCATTGGCCTGATCTTATCTATCATTGCTCTGACAAACAAAAATAAGAAGAAAGGAATGGCTATTGCCGGAATCATTCTGAATATTATCGGCATTGCTATTGCTATGGCAGTTTTAATTTCTTCGGTTATCAATAACCAAAGTGTAGCACCCTCTTCTATTTCCAACGAAGCTTCCGTATCAACCTCTACCGACGAAGAAAGCACCTTTGACATAACCGAGGGATATGCCACTATGGATAAGTTCAATCAGATTGAAATTGGCATGACCTATGATCAAGTTGTAGATATCGTTGGATCTGAAGGTACCTTGATGTCTGAGGCTGGTACTGGTGAATACAAAGTGAGCATTTACTACTGGTATTCTGTGACTCATATTGCAAATATGAATGTAAGCTTTGAAAATGGCGTTGTCACCGGTAAGGCGCAGGTCGGCTTAGAATAACATTATGTACCTTCAAAAAAAACGTCATACAGCGAACTGACGTTTGGAAAAGAGGATACAAATGACAAATGAGGAATTCCGACAATTATGCCTATTAAAAAAGCACTTTCTTGACAAGAATATATCTCTTCCTATGACTGGTGAAAAATGTGCTTCTATTCCCGTTTATTCAAATACAACAAAAGATATTTTTTCATTAGCTTTAGATAGAAAGGGAATTACTCTAACAAAGAAAAAGTTACAAGAGCTTCACAAAAATGATAACACAGTAATGATACGTGTAGAAATAGATTGTGTACCTCATATGTTTAAAGATGGACATTTTTCCTCTAGAAACCATATCCATATATTTGATGAAAATGAAGAAAATGGATTACAAACATATGATTTAACTGGAGAATATGGTAATCTATTTTTAGATATAAATGATTTTTCTAGTGTTTTTTTTGATTTTTGTAAAATGTGTAACATAGAAACAACTGGCATAAATGTACAAGGTGTGATATAAAATGAAAAATAATTTCAAAGACGGCTATTTTAAGTGGCTCTATGATAACACAGTACAATTTAAAATAAGTGATAATATAACCAGACTCACTCTTCCATATTTAGACAGAAATAATACTTGTTCTGAAGTATTTATTAAATCTACAGAGGACGGATACATTATTACTGATGATGGGGAAACTTTAGATGAATTGTATTTATCTAATTTCAATCCATTCTCCAGTCCCAAAAGGGCTGCATTATTTAATCGTATTCTTACAGAAAATGGAGTTAAAAAGGTTAATGATGAATTGGTAGTATCATGTTCACATGAAGATATTTACCAAAAAATACACTTATTAACTCAGTGTATGATAAAAATAAGTGATTTATTTTTTACAGCAAAAAGTACAGTTCAATCATTATTTTTGGAAGATGTTCAATCATTTTTAGACGATAGTGAAATCAGATATTCTCCATCGATTTCATTTCAAGGAATAAGCGGTCTAACAACAAACTATGATTTTGTTATACCTAAGTACAAAGATACTCCCGAACGGATCATTAAGGTGGTAAATAATATAGACCAATCGCAGGCTAATAGTATTCTATTTTTATGGAATGACACAAGCCAAGCAAGATCCGAATATTCTTCTCAATTGTATGTATTTATACAAGACACTAACAAAAAAGTTCCGGCTTCTGTTATTACATCAATGAACAATTATAATGTTGTACCTGTTAAATGGTCAAAAAGAAATGATTATGTTGCAGCATTGAAAAAATAAAAAATCAGCCCCAGTGTTGGCGCACCGGAGCTGATGATGATAATAGTCCCGAAGGATACTACTATACACACAAAATAATAGTATCATCCCGGGGCTAAAAAATCAAGTCACCGGGCATTTTTATGCCCATTTTTAGGAGGATGATACTATGGCAACTGCAAAAAAATTACCTTCCGGCTCCTGGCGATGCCTGATCTATACCGGAAACGATAAAAATGGGAAGCGGCAATATAAATCTTTTACTGCAGCAACGAAACGTGAGGCGGAATATCTGGCCACACAATATATGGTATCTCTGGAGGAGCACAAAAAGCAGAAGAAAAGTGATGCTCTGTTTTCTGATGCCCTAAGCCAATATATAGCCTCAAAAACACCCGTTCTGTCTCCGTCTACCATCCGTGGGTACCGTAATATTGAAACAATACTTAATAGGGAATTCTCTTTCTTTTGCCATACAAAGATTTCTGATTTAAGTTCGGATGATGTGCAGGACGTAATTAATGTTCTGGTCAAATCCAGATCTCCTAAAACCGTGCGTAATTATCACGGCCTGATCTCTGCTGTACTTGGGGATTATATCAATCTGGATACTTCCATGCCACAGAGCATAGAACCGGATCTGTATATCCCTACCGATAAAGATATCAAAGCTCTTGTATCATCTGTCCGGGATACTGAGTTGGAAATTCCTGTTCTCCTTGCAGCCTTCTGCCTGATGCGGCGCGGGGAGATCTGCGGTCTGTCCCTACGTGATATTGACGGCACTACAATCCATATCCACCATTCCCTTGTCCTTGGCGAGGATAAGGAGTGGCACCTGAAAGCCCCCAAGACAGAATCCTCCGACAGGTACATCACCGCACCTCAATTTGTCGTGGACCGCATTGCGGAAGTCGGACACATTACCTCACTGAATCCACATTCCATCACTATTATGTTTCAGAGGGTACTGGATCGGAATAATATACCTCATTTCCGTTTTCATGATCTCCGCCACTACTCCGCTTCTATCCGGCACGCACTCGGTATCCCAGATGCCTACATCATGGCGGATGGTGGATGGAGTTCTGATAAAGTGCTGAAAAAGGTCTACAGACATGCTATGAGTGACCGGAGAAAAGAAATGGCAGATAAGGCCAACCAACATTTTGACTCTATGTTTTAGATACTATTTCGTGTTGCATTTCGTGTTGCATCATGTTGCATTTTGAATGTTTTATGTCCGTTTTACGATATTATTTCAACATTTCCAATGTTTCAGAAACGTAGTATTTATCAGTGTTTCACGCATTTATCACTAATTTATGTATTTTCTTTTATGGGGTTCGAATCCCCCTCTCGCTATTAGGTTAAAAGGGTCGGAAATGCTGATAAATACAGCGTTTCCGATTTTTTTGATTTCTCAAAGTATCAAATAATATGTTTACTTTTGTTTACTTCTGGATTTCTGACGGTGATAATGGTTAAACCAGAGTTTAAAATGCGCCGGTTTTCTCCTCTTAAAACCAGGGTTAAGAAGCCTAAAACAAAAGGTACGAAAGCTGACTCCGTGGAAAAAGTTACGGTTGCCGAACTTCTTCCCTCTTTGGAAAATACGGTTTTAAATAAAAATTAAACTTTAGCATCACCGCTTTCAGCATTCTGATAGACAAAGGAATTAGTGGTCATGGTGATTTCATCTAATATAGCCAGATTTCCGCTTTTCTTTATGCACATTGTTATTTAATAATTTGGACTTGCACACCGCCAAACCCGTTACTGTTCCAAAACAAACTGCTCTGTCTCAGGGTTCCACTTTAATACTGCTACGATTTCTTCAGAACTTATCAATTTATCCTCAGATGCCACAATAATCAAATCATCTACTATATCCATATAATAAAAAGATTCATCTCCAATGATCTTTAGCGCATCTATCGGAATTTCTACCCATTGACTGCCTTCGACAGCTAAAAGCTGAATTTCCTGTGTTGATATTCCTTGATATGTTGTGGTTTTTGATACCAATATTCTGCTTTGTCCGTCACTCGCTTGAATACAGTTTATAACTACTTTATCAGCCGCAAACTCCTTATATGCTACCATTTCTAATGAATCAGCATCTAAAAGGATACCCACCGTTTTATCCAATCCTGCAACATGAGGGGTATTCAAAATCTTGCATAACACGAATATTTCACTGGCATTATCTTGCGAGAAAGAACCAAAATCAATCCGAACTATAACAATATCTAATGCACTGATGTTACCTTCTTCGTAATTCTCTGCTACCTTTTCTATAATCCTGTTATTAAGCTCTGAGACCATATCAGCACTATCCCTGGATTTCGATATTCCACACGCATTGATGCACATCAGCATAAACAACACAAGAACAGAGACCGGCAAAACCTTATTTTTCATCTTACCCATACTCGTCTTAATCTCTTTCTGGCACATTTTCTATTTTAATGTGCAGGATATGATCCTGCAATCAGTGTAATAATACAACAAAATATTCGATGCGGAATCACCATTTTTTGCACGCAATGCGGCACCCATTTGACATAGCCCGTAACGATGTCCTCCCGCACCAGTTGCAATATCTGTGCAACTTACAGCTTTCAAAGCAGGCTGCGTAGAATGATCTTTTGTTCCATTACCACTACAGCTTGAGAAAAAGGCACCCCAAATATAATCATAAGTTGTAGATGATGGTTTATACATTACAATATCCGTTTTAGATTTACCTCCAGAAGTATAAAAAATATTTGCCGTTGCATCTATTGCCTCCTCGGTAACCTTAGTAGGATCATATACCTGACAACAAGAAGATGAGCAAACCTTATAATCTTTACCCGAATGATTCGAATAAACACTCAGCGCATACAATATACTTTTTCATTGCTTCCTCTTTTCTCTTCATAAAATACCTCTCTTTCTCGTCTGAACTTGTTTAATCTGCCTTCTGGTTAGAAATAAACAAATAACCATCATCCGTCTTTTGTAAAATGACCACCCATTGCCCCCCCTCATACTCTTTTTCGTATTTCAGTATGAGTTTGTTATTTGACTCCCAAGTTCCGGAAGTAACCATACACCAATCAAAATTCGAGTCTCCCATAATCAGATAGTAACTGTCATATTGCTCCAAATAATAGAAACTGTCCAAGCCTGTCTTTTTTGTCTCCGCCAGACTTATTCCCATTTTTTCCTGCAAAAAAGCATCCATTTCATTTGCTGTGATTTTTATGATATCCAAATACGGGGCATCACTACATAACTCTGTCAGCATTGACAGTTCATCCTCCGATACTTCGCCAAACGCTCCTCCAACGCCATTATAAAATAACTCAAACAAGTTAATTTCATCTGGTTGACTATACTCGCTGGATAACAGCATATTGTTCATGTTCGTTATGTCACCATTGAAAAATTCTGTGTTAAACACAGTAATTTCCTTTTCGGAAAGAGTACCGGAAGCCATCTGGCATCCTGAAAACATCAAAATCATAAAAGACAAGATAACCGATAATGCAAGTAAATCCATAACTTTTGTCAATATTTTCATTCAAAATCTCCTCCGTTTCACTTCTCAAATTTCTCGCCATTATAGACTCTTCATGGGCACCACTCCCATCCATAGTTGCAAAGCAGATTTCCCCACCTGCAATACACATTACATTTTTCTACAAACTGATAATTCTTTTCTGCCGATGTTGCCGTTTTAATTTCTCCATTAACACTACACGTCATTGTAACTCGATATGTACCTCTGGAAACCAGATATATTTCCAAGCCAGATGCTGTTATGGTATTGCTCGAATCTTCCCATGATTCCACATTGCCCCAGCTACCAGAGACCTTTTCCTGGAACATAGCTTTTACATACATTTTTCAAATGATTTCTGCATTTCCCTATCAGCATTGTGATTACAACTATTAAAAATATTATATTTAGCTCCAAGAAGTAGCTATCCTTTTCAAATATAGTGCAAACTATTCCGATAAAAAAATCCAAGCATAAATATTTCATCAGCTTTATTTTAAAACACTTGTTCTCTTCTTCGTTTATCTCCCTGTTTCTGTTCTCAACTGGATATAACACATACACAAATACTTCCAGGGCGAATAATACAATAAGTGAAACAAATTCATGTAAACAGAGATTCTTAACTACAAGCAGAGTAGTAATATATGTTAAGCATGACAAAACAAAGCATATCCAGAATTTTTCCAAATGCAAACCACCTGCATAGGAACGCAATGGTGAGAAAATCACAAAGAAAAATATCCCTTCTAAGACCATATCGAGTTTCAGTGCGATGAACAAGCTTGCAACCAAAAATAACCCAACTTCCAAGGTTATGACAAATCCATATTCATAGACTTCCCGATCTGCTTCATCAACCATGCTCTTTTTGATAACATAATCTGTCAACAACTTTGCTACTTTTCTCATTTATTTGTTTTTCCTGAATTTCCTCACTTCTTCCGGCTGTTTAGGCTGATGGTATATGAGTGCACATCTGCTGTTTGCAGCTTTTGATAACATTCCATCAGCAACGGATGTTAATGCTTTTGCTAATACAGTTTTCTTTTCATTTTTCTTCATTATGTATACCCCCTTAATGAACTATTTTTGTAATCATATCATATTCCCCGCAAGATAATCACTAATATGTCAAAAATACGGCAATAGCTGTCAATTTTCCAGTAGATTCATGACAACGGTCATCCGTCTTTAGGATATCTTTAATTTTATCCATGAGTTCCGAGTTGTAAAATATCAGACCGAAAGTATATCAACCTTGCACGGGGTTCTAAATTTATAAAAGAATTTTCAGCACTTATCGGCCTGCCGTTAAGTTCCTACTTTTTAAACGACGGAGACATCAGAAAAAATGCTAAGCCACAGGTTTTAATCCGTGGCTTAGCACCATATTTTAAGATTCAACTCCCAAAGTCAGGTATCATATTCCCCTCAAAATAATCCCTAATATGTCAAAAATACGGCAATAGCTGTCAATTTTCCGGCAAATTCATAACAACGGTCAGGCAAAATACAGAATCCTGTGCTTCCACTAGAATTTCGCCCTGGTACTTTTCTGCAATTCTTGCTATGGAATTTAATCCATATCCATGTCTGCCGCTTTCTGTTTTTGTGGATTGATATTTTCCGCTTCTGTCGTTTTTTAAGACATGCTCATATGGATTCTTTATCAGCATGACCAGCGCCTGCTTTTTCACTCCCATGGATATTTCTATCACCTTTTGGTGCTGCCTGCAGTCCCGGACAGCTTCTATTGCATTATCCAGTGCATTTCCCAGTGCTATGCCAATATCACATGGTTCCATGGAAAGCTCCTCTGGAATAAATATTTTTAACTGAAATGTAATCCCGTATTCCTTAGCAACGGCATATTTGAAATTAATCAGACAATCAATGGTACTGTTGCCGGTATTGGAAATGTTTTCGGAAATATTGCTGTTTTTGATAATCTGATTCAGGTTTCTGATTACAGACTCTTTATCACTGTTTTCAACGCTGTTTTTTAAAACAATAAGTTTATTCAGCAGATTGTGCCTGTCCTCATAAAATTCCTCCAACATCTTTTTTTGCGATACCGTAATTTTTTCGATCATATCAAATTGCTGGGCATAAACTGTATGTTCTTTTTCATAAGCAAAAACTTTATTTATTTTTACATACAATTCAAAAATAATGACATTAAATAAGATAAGAATGCTGATAGTGATAACAGCAAAAAAGGACTTTCCTTCTGAGCAAAATTCATTGATTGCAATGACTATGCTTCCCACTGGCACCAACAGGAGAAAAAAATAATATTTTCCCGGTACCGGACTCTCCTTTCTTTTTTCTGCCACCATCGACAGTGCATATACAGAAAGGATCATCAGGATGTTCGATAATACCAACCCAATAATATCCCTTTGCTGGCTTTCCCCTATGTCAAAGCTATTGATTAGGGAAAAGACAAAGACCTCAATCAACGACCAGCCTGCATAGAATGTAGCCAATAAAAAGTATTTTTCCTTTCCACGGCTTTGGTAGGCAACCATCGCTATGGACAGAATCAGTAAAATGTTCAGAATGGTTGCAAAAATTTGCAGGCGCCCATTATGATAACCAAAGAAAAATTGGAATATGCAATAAACAATCCACAGAGAAACAGAAAGTATACTATTCTGCTTTTCTTCAAAAAAGCTTCCCCAAAATCTTTTTACAATCCATACGGTTGCGATAACAATAGAAATATTTAATAGAATATCTTCTATTTGATTATACATTGATTTCCCCTCCCAGAAGATGGCTGTATTGTTGGTTAAAGTATTTCTGCCGTTCTTCGCTTATAGGCAGTTTCTTCCCATTTACCAACGTTATTTCTATTTTTGTCCTTGATCTAATCAAATAATAATTTACCAGATAAGACTGATGTACTCTCAAAAAAGGTATTTTTCCATCTGACATTTTTTGTTCTATCTCTGACAGTTTCCCGTTAAATGTGTAATGCTCCCCGTTTTGCGTATATATTGTAACTTTCCTGGCATTGCTTTCAAAGTATAAAATCTCTTTACATAGAATTTTATATTCTTCATGCTTATAAGAAAAGGTAAAATAGACCATTTTACTGCAGACTCTCTGATAAGTTTCCAGAAATGTCTTTGTCAATATCTCCTCATCGATTGGTTTCTTTATAAATCCAAATACATCCAACCGGAACAATTCCATCATATATTTATCATAGCCTGATACATAAATCAGAAGTACATTATCATCCACCTTCCGTATATTTTCAGCCGCAATGATGCCATCGCCACCCTTCATCTGAATATCCAAAAAGATGATGTCATACTTTGTTCCTGATGTAACCTGCCTTTTGAGTTCCCTACCACTGTAAAAAACATCAATATTCACGGGAATGCTTTCCCGCTTGCATACTTCAGAAATTATATGCTCTATCTGATTCACAATTACATTTTCATCATCACAAACAGCAATTCTTATCATGTGTACTACCTGCATTATACTTATAAAAGTGGACACATTGGTTAAATAGACTTACTATTAACATAGACACCAAAAGGAGGTATCTTTTATGTCCACAAAACAACATTACGATGAGGATTTCAAACGAACCCTCGTTGAGCTTTACCACAATGGTAAAACTCAGGCCTCTCTTATCAAAGAGTACGGCGTATCTCAAACTGCTCTTTCCAGATGGGTCAAACAGTATTCAACTGTTGAAACTGATGACGGTGAAGTTCTTACTGCAAAGCAGGTGAAAGAGCTTCAAAAACGTATGGCTCAGCTGGAAGAAGAAAACCAAATACTAAAAAAAGCGATTGCCATATTCACGCCACACTCAAGCAACGATTAGATGCCGTGCATAAGCTGCGTCATCAATACGATATCAAAACTCTTTGTCGAGTTCTTCGCATAAATCGCAGTACTTATTACAAGCACTTTTATTCAGATTTAGCACCTCGTACAAAAGAAAATCCGTTGATTCGTAAGCACCTTTTACAAATCTATACTGATTACGATAACTCTCTTGGTGCTTACAAGATCCGTCGTGTATTAGAACGTGATTATGGCATAAACATCAGTCTCGGCAGAGTGGACCGCCTGATGAACACTATGAATCTACCAAAACGTTCCACAGAAAAACCAAAATGGAAAGGTGCCTGGAAAGACAATGGTCCTTGTGAGTAACACTCCCTTTTGAAATCGAGACAGATTCACGTCCCCTCTCGCTTTTAAAATTTCTTACCGCACTTTGGGCAATACTCAAAATTTTCTGCTGTCTCATACCCACAGTAATTGCAATGTTTATAGTTATACCCATAGGTCACTTTTGAAATTCTCTGCAAATGCTCCGGGCGAATCAGTACCTGCTCTCCCCGGGCAATGGCCTTTCCCATCTCCGGATCCAGTTCATACAGCGTATTACAGCAGCTTGTCCGCACATAATAGTGCTTATTCCACTTAATACACGGTATGAAAAACATAGCCCGTCTCCTATCTCACCAGTCCCATGTTGCTTCTGTATTCCTCATTCAGCTGCCGCAGTTCCTTCTCCCCGTTAATGTACGGTTCATAAAATGTATCCACGGAACCACCGCCCAGATTATCACAACCGTTGCAGAAGTCACAGGCTCCACCGCACTGGTTCAAACCCTCCTGTATAATGCGGATCCGCTCTTCTCTCGTTGTATCTTTGATCAGTATACTTTTGATCTCCATATGCCATCACCTTTCCTGATTTATCAATACTATATATCAATAATAATGAAACTGCCTGATATGCGATAACTTTATTTTACCACACATCAGGCAGTCTGTTATCATTTTATTTCTTTACCCCGGCAATATCATCCGGATCCCGGCCTTGATAATTCCGATCCCTACCGGTATTAAAATGATTGTACAGCAGAAGATCACTCCCACGCCCGACAGGATGAGGCCGATGGGCAACAGGATCAGCAGCCACACACAGGCCTTTAAAATTGCCCCGGTAATCTTATATGCGATTCCGAATAAAATGGTTAACAGCAACAGACACAATATAAATGAAATCATAATTTTTCTCCTTTCCATAATGTAGGCCACATGCTTCACAGAAAAAACTCCTGTCTTTGTAGCTATTATATCCGGTTGTCCCACCATTTTCAGTACGTAATGTTGCACGATAAGTCATCCTAATATAGGAAAAGGACAGAGGATATCCTCTGCCCTTTTCTAGGCTGTTTCTATGCTGTTTCTTCAGGAATGGTCCCGGAACATAATGCATTCCTTCACTGTTTCCAACAGCTTCTTTTCATCCATCGGCTGTTGATAATGTCTTCCGCAAAGGCATTGGCGCTCATGGCAATGATGGGGACATTTCCGGCATCCGACCGTTTCATGGACCGGATCCTGCGGGTGGCATCCCAGCCATTTAGCTTCGGCATCATAATGTCCATGAAGATCACATCGTAATATCCCAGCTCAGATTTTTGAACTTTTGTACCGCCTCTTCTCCGTCTGCAGCGCACTCTACGTGGATCCCGTAATCCTCCAGCATGAATTTTGTGATCTCCATGTTGAGTTCATTGTCCTCTGCTAACAGCGCCCGCAGACCTTCCACCGGGATTTCCTCATAGTTTACGTTCTTCTCCTTCTCCACCGGTTCCCCGATTTTGAACGGAAGTGTCATGGTCACAGTAGTTCCGACGCCTTTTTTACTCTCTATGGCAATGTCTCCATCCAGCCTGTCCACGATTTTCTTTGCAATGGCAAGTCCCAGTCCTGTGCCTTCGTACCTGGATCTGCTGGTCTCATTCTCCTGCGTGAACGGTTCAAAAGCATGTTCCAGAAAGGTTTCACTCATGCCGATACCAGTATCGGCACAGCCGAATTCATAGACTACCCGCTCCTCGTCCGCATATTTTTCTGCACACCAGACACGCACACTGCCGCCCGGTCCGGTAAATTTAACCGCATTATCAGAAATATTGGTCAGCAGTCTCTCCACATAGATTGGATTCCCTGCCAGATCCATATGGCGGATATCACTCTGTTCCCAGTCAACAATATATTCCACATTCTTTTCTGCCGCCTGCTTCTGCTTGCCGAGGTTAACCCGGTTCAGCAGTTCTGCCAGATTAAACGGAATCTCCTGTTCCACTACACCTCCCGACTCCAGTTTGTTCATATCCAGAATATCATTCACGATAGAGACCAGATACTTCGATGAAGTCATGATCTGTTCCCGGCACTTTCTCTGTACCTCCAGATCATCCGGATAACGGTTTGCCAGATTCAGCGTGCCGATAATGCCATTCATGGGTGTCCGGATATCATGACTCATATTTGACAGGAAACGGGCCTTCAAAGCTGCTGCCTTCCTGGCTTCCTCCACCTGATACATCAGTTCATGTTCCCACTTCTTGGTATCGCTGATGCTGCGGATCAGGCAGAGCACATGGGTCAGTACACCGTTTTCGTCTCTCTTTTTTTCCACAAAACGGAGTCTGTGCCAGTCGCCATCCTTCATCCGGTATTCTAGGACTAACGTCTCTTCATTCTTCATGCGTTCCGGCAGGGTCTTCAGATCCACAAATTTGAAAAATGCCTCCTGATACTCCTCCGCCACGTATAGTCTGCATACCTTTTCATTGCTTTCCGACAGCTTTCCCGATTTCGTGAACTTCAGATGCTCGGTATCCCGGTTATTGATCTCTTCGAAATAATCTGCCTGAATATCGATCCGTGAAATATACTGGTAAGTTCTGGCGATGGAGGAAATGATCTCGTTACTCAGCTTCACTTTCTCCAATGTGTCCTGTAACTGCTTCTGGATTGCTTTTTCTTTGTACAGAATGCTGTCTATATTCCGGCAATAATTTATTCAGGATGTCATTTTCGTTCTGCTCATAGTTTAAAGACATCGTTTTCCCCTTCTACGGCACAATAAAAGCCGTCTGCCAAAAATGTGCACTGACAGACGGCTCACGATAAACATACTCCCCTACACTCAGGAATCTGCTGCAACCGGCTGTCATAGTCTGATTTTTCTCTATGTTCAGACCTTAGACCCATCTGGCTTTGTGTCCCCGTTTTTCAGCGGGTTTACTAAATAGATATTATTTTTATTACATTTTCTCCGGAGCTTCGAATCCCAGCATATCAATACAGGTCTCCAGGATATCTCTGGTCAGCACTAAAAGTGCTACCAGTCCCTGCTTACGCTCCTCATTCTCTTCACCTAAGATCTTGGTCTCATGGTAGAAGTGGTTGAACGCATTGGCAAGATCGTAAATATAGGCACATACCTTATGGGGTGCCAGTTCTTCTCCAGCGGTAGCGATCATGGTATTGAACTGTGCCAGTTCCATGGCAAGCTCTTTCTCGGACGCATTACCGGGCTGCTGTAATTTTACAGCGGTCAGGTCTCCGCCCTGCTCCTTGTATTTATTCAAAATAGACTTGATTCGCACAATGGTATACAGGATGTAGGGGCCGGTATCTCCCTCGAAGGAGGTGAAACGGTCGATATCAAAAACATAATCCTTGGATGCCTGATTGGACAGATCACCGTATTTTAATGCGGAGATAGCTACCACGTCCGCTACCTTTTTCGCTTCGGCATCCTCCATGTCGCGGCCTTCCTTGATCTTTTTGTACATCTCATCCTGTGTATCCTTGATCAGATTCTCCAGACGCATGACACCGCCCTGTCTGGTCTTGAAGGGTTTGCCGTCCTTGCCGTTCATGGTGCCGAAGCCTAAGAACTTAAGCTCCGTCTCGGGCTCTACCAGCTTCGTCTTGCGGGCGCAGCGGAATACCTGTTCAAAATACAGTTCCTGACGCTTGTCTACCACATAGATCAGCTCGTCGGGATGATACAGCTTCATACGCTCCATAATGGTAGCCAGATCTGTGGTATTGTACAGAGAGGCTCCGTCGGATTTTAAGATCATGCAGGGAGGGATCTCCTTGGTGTCGGTGTCTTCCTTGACATCCACTACCAACGCACCCTCGCTTAAGTGTGCATAGCCGTTGTCCTTCATATAAGCGACCATCTCGGGGATGATGTCATGGACATCGCTCTCACCCTTCCACAGATCGAATTCTACATTTAATTTGGAATAATTCTTCTTCAGGTCGTTCACAGACACATTGATAATGTGCTTCCACAGCGCACGATATCCTCTGACACCGCTCTGTAATTTGAAGGTTGCCTCCATCGCCTTTGCCTTGTACTCGGGATCCTCCTTGGACCTGGCGCTGGCTGCGGGGTAGATTTCCTCCAGTTCGCTGATGGTAAAAGGTGCCTCTTCGGGATATTCCCCGGTGTAGTTCTCGTCAAAATATACCAGATCCGGCTGTCTCTCCTGTAAACCGGTAATGACCAGCCCCATCTGTAATCCCCAGTCGCCCAGATGCACGTCACCGATGACCTCATGACCCACATAACGGCTGATGCGCTTTACGCTCTCACCGATCACTGCGGAACGTAAATGTCCCACATGCAGAGGTTTTGCCACGTTGGGGCCGCCGTAGTCGATAATGATCTTCTTGGGATGTTCGGGCTTCTCCAGACCGAATTTTTCATTTGCCTCCATGCCCTGTAAATAGGTGAGCAAAAATGCCTCACTGACCTTCAGGTTCAGGAATCCGGGGGCTACTGCCACCACTTCGGAAAATACCTTGCTGTCTTTTAACTGCTCTGCCACGTCGTTTGCGATCATGATGGGGGCTTTTTTATACAGCTTGGCTCCCGCCATGGCGCCGTTACACTGATATTCGCACAGGTCAGGACGGTTGGAAAGCATTACTTTTCCTAAGCTTCCGTCATAGCCTGCTGCGGTAAATGCCTGCTGCATTTCCTCTGTCAGCATTTCTAAAAATTTCTTCATGTCAGTCAATCCTCATACCTTTCAGTAATCTGCTGGTATTCCGTTACTTCCTGTAATGTACCGGAATATCTTGTGCAGTCACAATTTCTATCTCTCACGCTTCTGCGCTGTTTTCAATATTTCTACTATATCCTAAAATTCCTCATCCCGCAAGACGCAATTACGCATTTGCGATCTGTGCTTCCCGCTCCGCCTTGGAAAAGGCACAACCGCAGTAATTCTGCCGGTACAGCTCATACTCTGCGGACAGTTCGATGGATCTCTTATACCCGTTCTTTTTCTTGAAATCCGAGGGCAGCCAGGGGATACTATATTCCCCGGAAAGTGCTTGTCCGATCTCGTTAATCTTCGCCGCATTTTTCAGAGGGCTGATGGTCAGGGTCGTGGCAAAATAATCATAACCACCATTCACTGCCAGCTCCGCGGTCCTGCGCAGCCGCAGGTCGAAGCAGCGGAAGCACCGCTCTCCCCCCTCGGGACAGTTCTCGTAGCCCTTCGCCATCTCATAAAAGCGCTCCGGTTCATAATCTCCCTCCACGATGTCGATGGGCCAGCCCTTTTCTTCTTTATTATAAGCTACGATCAGGCGCTTCTGCTCCGCCACGCGCTTTCGGTATTCTTCTGAAAAGGAAATGTTGGGATTGTAATAAAATACTGTGATCAAAAAATAACGGCACAGATATTCCAGACAATAACTGCTGCACGGTGCACAGCAGCTATGCAGAAACAGGCGGGGCGGCCGCCAGTCCGACGCTGCCTCGCCCTTCTCCTGTAAAGTATTTAAAATTTTCTCTAATTCTTTCTGATAATTTACCTGATTCATACGGTTCTCTTTTCATTTATACTCTAGCATGCGCTCATTATAGCATACTTTTTTAGAGATGCCGCAATCATTTTTTCGAAAACTCCTCCGTTACGCCAGACTGATCATCCACTTCTTTTAAAATACATTCCACCAACTACAGCAGATAAAATCCGGCGCTGCCCCCGGGCACGGTAACCTTTCCGCCTGTAAATGCAGCTTCCCCGCCGAAGGTATACAAAGCTTCCTTTACCGCATAATCTCCGTCGAAGCTGACCTCTCTGTCCGCCGGATTGATGATGACCAGGATTTTCTCCCTGTTATCACTGCGCAGGTAGGCTAATGGATACTTCTTTTCCTCCGCATAGACGAACTCGATCTCTCCACGGCTCTGCAATGCGCTGTGCGCCTGACGGAGGTTAATTAACTTCTGAATCTCATGATACAGGGAATCCGGATCTGCCATCTGCGCTTCCACTGTGGGACGGTCAGTGGCTTCGTCCTGTTTTACATAGAGCTTTTCCTTCGGTGCCGCACTGAAGCCGGCGTTGGTGGTATGATCCCACTGCATGGGCGAGCGGGAACCGGTACGTCCGTAACCGCCCTCTACGGAGTGCAGATTTTCCACATAGCGCATGCCGATCTCATCGCCATAATATAGGAAAGGTGCACCGGGCATGGACAGGAGGAATGCAAATGCCACCTTTAACTCCTCCCCATGGATGCTTCTCGCCAGACGATCCATATCGTGATTGCCGGAGGGAATACAGATCAGCCCCTTGCGCTGTGCCTTTTCATAGTTTTCCTTGTATTTCTCTACGAAGGCTGCCACATCACCCTTACCTCTTCCGGAGAAAAAAGGCTCCTCACAGCGGAACAGATCGTTATAATGAGACGGTCCGAAATGAAGTAAAAAGTCCATATGGAAGCCGCCCTGCAGGGACTTGTCCGGTTCTCCCCATTCGGATACCAGCACTGCCTCGGGGAACTCCGCATCCAGGAACGCTCTTACCTTTCTCCACAGAGCAATGTTTCCCTTGCCATCCTCATCGTTTTTCACCAGAGAACCTGCCATATCCACACGGAAGCCGTCACAGCCCATGCCGATCCAGAACCGCATGACATTTTCCATCTCTGCAAGCGTTGCCTTAGGCCCCGGATCATCGGGATCCTGCTGCCAGTCCTGTGTCTTTTTATAAAATCCGTAATTGAGTGCCGGTTGGTGTGCGAAAAAGTTCACGATCACAGAGCCCTCTCTCTCGGAGATACCGCACAGACTTCCCATGTTCTCAAGCTGTCCCCAGGTGCTGTCGGTCCAGATATAACGGTCGGTAAATTCATTACGGTCCGCCTTGCAGGACTCCTTGAACCAGGGATGTGCCACGGAGGTATGTCCCGGCACCAGGTCTAACAGGATATGCATGTCCCGCTTGTGTACTTCGTGAAACAGACGCTTCAGATCCGCATTGGTGCCGTATCTGGGTGCTGCCTGATAGTAGTCCGCCACATCATAGCCAGCGTCTCCGAAGGGTGATGCAAAACAGGGATTCATCCAGATCGCATTGCATCCCAGCTCCTTAATATAATCCAGTTTTTCTATGATACCCTGAAAATCGCCGATACCGTCACCATTGGTATCCAGAAAAGACTGGGGATAAATTTCATAAAAGATTGCATTATCAAGCCACTTTGCCATAGTGTACTCCTTCCTGTGTGCTTTATTTTTATTGCAAAAAACGTTTTCCGATACTTTCTTTTAACATACCACAGAATGGCTACTTGTACAACTGCGAAAAACCATCTATAATAAAGTAGCTTGATGCCCCGATATGCGAATAGCACAAAACAATCCGCAGGCATCCAGCCAAGATAAAGAAATAAGAACGAGGTCTATCATGTTAACACAGAAAGTAAGCACCATCGATGAACTCCTGCAGTTCGTCAGTACGTTACGCCAAAAGCACGGCGTCCGCCTCTGGTTCCGCGGGGAAGAGAATGCGGATCTGACTCTGATCCCTTCCATCCAACGAAGCCAGAAAAGACTGGACTCCGAACGCTATATTGCCAATGATTTCTATATCCGGGCGAGACAGATCCTGGACAATCCTCCCGACAAACATAATTACGCCGGCTGGGTCTCCCTGATGCAGCACTACGGTCTGCCCACGAGAATGTTAGACTGGACCCAGTCTCCCCTGATCGCCGTATTTTTCGCCACGGAAACTTACAGAGAGACTCCGGACACCGATGCCTGTGTCTGGGTACTAACACCGGGGCTGTTGAACGAGAAGGAAGGATTCGGCAACTGCATCTATCCCATTGATGCGGACACCACACAGGAAATGCTGCTGCCTGCCTTCAAACACAACCACCACAATCCGGAATTGAAAAACAAGATCCTGGCTTGCAGCTCCACAGAGAATAACCTCCGCATGTACTCCCAGTACTCCAACTTCACCGTACATAACTCTCTGGAACGTCTGGAAGATATCTGCGATGAAAATATGCTGTATAAGATCATTATCCCCTCCGGGCGGAAACAATACTTTATTGAAAGCCTGCGGGTATTCGGCATCTCCGAGAGCTTCGTATACCCCGACCTGGATCATATATCCAGCGATTTGAAGGACTCCTATGGGATTTAGATTCATTAATTAAGAAAGGAAATATACACATGAAAATCGTATTACAGCATCTGACCAAGAAATTCCCCGCCCGCGGTCCTGTCCGCGGCAGGAAGAACCGCGAGGATGTCATTGCCGTGAATGACTTCGACTTCGAGATCCCCGACGGCAAGCTGATCGGACTTTTAGGTCCCTCTGGCTGTGGCAAAAGTACGGCACTGAATCTGATCTGCGGTCTGCTGAAGCCCACCGAGGGCAAGATCTTTTTCGGAGAAGATGATGTCACCGGACTTCCTCCCGAGAACCGCGGTGTCGGCATGGTCTTCCAGAACTATGCCCTCTACCCCCATCTCACCGTGGAGAAAAATATTCAGTTCCCCTTAGAGAATCTGAAGGGTGCCGACAAGCTTTCCAAAGAAGAGATGAGCAAGCGCGTGTTGGAAGCGGCAAAGCTGGTACAGATCGACCACCTGTTAGAGCGCAAGCCCAACGAGCTCTCCGGCGGTCAGCAGCAGCGTGTGGCCATCGCCAGAGCCTTAGTCAAGCTGCCTCGCGTTCTTCTTTTGGACGAGCCCCTCTCCAATCTGGATGCCAGACTCCGTCTCCAGACCAGAGAAGAGATCCGCCGGATCCAGCAGGAGACTCAGATTACCACCATCTTCGTTACCCACGATCAGGACGAAGCCATGAGCATCTCCGATATGATCGTCGTAATGAAGGACGGTATCGTGCAGCAGATCGGCAAGCCCCAGAACGTATACGACGATCCCGTGAACCTGTTCGTTGCGAAGTTCCTCGGCACACCTCCCATCAATGTCTTTGACGGTGAAGTGAAGAGCGGACAGTTATACATCGGCTCCGAAGCTGTTCTGCCTGCTCCCGGGGTAGCGGATCAGACTGTGCATGTCGGCATTCGTCCGGAAGGTTTTGTATTAAAAGAGGACGGACCGCTCTCCTGCGATCTGGTGCGTCTGGAGGTCATGGGCCGGGATGTGAGCATTGTTTCCACCCATGAAAAGTCCCAGAACGCTACCATCCGTTCCATTATTGATGCCGACGGAGGGAAATCTCTTCCCACCGGAAAAGTGCATTTCGCCTTAAAACCCGCAAAAGTATTCCTCTTTTGCACCGACACCGAAGAACGCATCCGCTTTTAATATTTTATCCGATTCTGTAGTCCGACGCTATTCATGGGTTGCAGAAAGAATTGAGGTTTCTTATGGAAAAACAAAATCTGAAAGCCTGGCTCTATCTATTGCCGGCATTCCTGTTTCTGGGTGCTTTTATGATCTATCCTCTGATCGACGTATTCGTGTACTCCTTTGAAGAGGGTTACAATTCCGCATCCCAGACCTTTTATGGCGTAGGCATGTACAATTACTCCTATGTGCTCCACGATCCGTACTTTTTACAGGCATTGAAAAATACCTTCATTCTGGTCATCATCACCGTTCCGGTCTCCACCGGACTGGCGCTTTTGATCTCCGCTGCCTTAAGCTCCGTCAAACCGCTGCGGGATCTGTTCCAGACCATATTTTTCCTGCCCTACGTAACCAATACTCTGGCGGTCGGTCTGGTCTTCATGATTCTTTTCAAAAAGACCCCTTACTCCGACGGTCTGATCAATCTGCTGATCCAGTTTTTCGGCGGCAGCTCCGTGGATTTCATCGACGGACCCTACTGGGCGAAAATGTTCGTGCTGTGCTTTTACACCATCTGGATCGTTATGCCTTTTAAGATTCTGATCCTGACCAGTGCTCTCGCCAGTGTGAACCCCATGTACTACAATGCGGCAAGAGTGGACGGCACTTCCCGTTTCCGGATGTTCACCAAGATCACACTGCCCATGATCTCCCCCATGGTATTCTACCTGATCATCACCGGCTTTATCGGCGCATTCAAAGCCTACAGTGATGCCGTGGCGCTGTTCGGCACGAACTTAAATGCCGCAGAGATGAATACCATTGTCGGCTACGTCTACGATATGCTCTACGGTGACAGCGGCGGCTATCCTTCCTATGCTTCCGCAGCGGCGATCCTGCTGTTTGCCATCGTCCTGACCATCACCTGCATCAATCTGCTGGTCAGCAAAAAGCATGTCCACTATGTATAAGAAAGGAGGTCTTTGTGATGTCTGATGTTACATCTGATTATGAAAAAATCGAGAAACGCACCCGGATCCGCGGCAATATCCGCAATGGGATCGTCTACCTTTTTCTGTGTCTGTGGGCACTGATCGTACTGTTCCCCTTTTACTGGATGGTACTGACCTCCGTAAAAAGCTACGGCTCCTATAATGCAGAATATATTCCGAAGTTTTTCACCCTGTCTCCCACTTTGCAGAACTACGTGGACGCTTTTACCACTGTTTCTCTGGGAAGATACCTGTGGAACACTTTGTTTTTCACCGTGGTCACCACTGCCATCATGCTGGTGGTCATCACCCTGGCAGCCTTCGCTTTTGCAAGGTTGAACTTTGCCGGAAAAGATCTGATCTTTACGTTATTTTTATCTCTGATGATGATTCCCAATGAACTGGTGGTCATTACGAATTTCACCACCATCACGAATCTGGATCTGCGCAATACCTTCACCGGTCTGATCCTGCCTTCCGTGACCAGCGTATTTTATATCTATCTGCTGCGGGAGAATTTCGCACAGATTCCGGACGAGCTGTATTATGCCGCCAAGGTAGACGGTACTTCCGATCTGCGATATCTGCGCAAGGTCATGGTGCCCATCTGCAAGCCCACGCTGATCACCATCGTGATCCTAAAGGTTATTGAATGCTGGAACTCCTATGTGTGGCCCAGACTGATCACCGATGATCCGGATTACTATCTGGTATCCAACGGCATCCAGGAGATCCGTGAGAATGGTTTCGGCAGAGAGAACATCCCCGCCATGATGGCTGCGGTGGTCGTGATTTCCGTCCCTCTGGTGGTGTTGTTCCTCGTATTCCGTAAAAAAGTCATGGCAGGCGTTGCCAGAGGAGGTACCAAAGGATGAGTCGATTCAGCAAAAAACTGGCATTATTATGTGCCGTGGGCACTCTGTCTCTGTCCCTGACCGGCTGCCATGGTTCGAAAGGCCTGCCGGAATTCACTGTTCCTGAGGAGTTCGATACTTCCAGGAACTATGAGATCACCTTCTGGGCGAAAAATGATACCAACAAAACCCAGACGGAAATCTACAAGAAAGCCATTGCGGATTTTGAAGCCCTGTATCCCAATATCACGGTGAACCTGAATCTATACACGGATTACGGCAAAATTTACAACGATGTCATTACCAATATTTCCACCAATACGACACCCAATGTCTGTATCACCTACCCGGATCACATTGCCACCTACCTCACCGGGCAGAATACTGTAGTTCCTCTGGATGACCTGTTTGCCGATGAAAAATACGGTCTGGGCGGCACAGATCTTGCCTATGACGGTCCTGCCAGAGAAGAAGTCATTCCTCAGTTTTTGAATGAATGCTCCATCGACGGTCATTACTATGCCGTTCCTTACATGCGTTCCACCGAGGCCTGCTACGTGAATAAGACCTACGTGGAAAATCTTGGATATACTCTGCCGGATGTACTGACCTGGGACTTCATCTGGGAAGTCTCCGAGGCTGCCACCGCCCAAAATGCGGACGGCACCTATGTGGTCAACGGGCAGAATGTACTGATCCCATTTATCTACAAGTCCACCGACAACATGATGATCCAGATGTTAAAGCAAAAGAACGCGGGATATTCCACAGCTGACGGCAACATTGAACTTTTCAACGATACCACCACGGATCTCCTGTACGATATTGCCGGACATGTAAAAAGCGGTGCCTTTTCCACCTTCAAGATCTCCGGTTATCCTGCGAACTTCCTGAATGCCGGGCAATGTATTTTCGCCATTGATTCCACTGCCGGAGCCACCTGGATGGGTACGGACGCTCCGCTGTCGGATATCAGCGAGGATTCTCTGGTGCAGTTTGAGACCGCCGTGCGGATGATTCCCCAGTTTGACCCGGAGCAACCCGAAATGATCTCCCAGGGTCCTTCCGTCTGCGTCTTCAATAAATCAGACTCCCAGGAAGTACTGGCATCCTGGCTGTTTGCCCAGTATCTGCTCACCAACGATGTGCAGATCGCTTATTCCGAGACAGAAGGCTATGTACCTGTAACCTCTAAAGCACAGAACTCCGCAGAGTATCAGGAGTATCTGTCCGAATGCGGTGCGGATAACAGTACGCATTATGCGGTGAAAATTGAGGCTTCCAAGCTGTTGCTTGACAACGTAGACAACACCTTCGTTACACCGGTATTTAACGGTTCCGCATCCTTACGTGATGCTTCCGGACAGTTGATTGAAAACGTGGTGAAGTCCACCCGCAGAAAAGAAACTGTGGACGATGCCTACATGCAGAAGCTTTACAGCGATGTGGAGAGCCTGTACCGTCTCGGTCAGGGAAGTGATGCCTCCTTCGGTAAAAAGGAACTGGGTGCCATGCCCCGGGCTTCCGTGATCCTGTTAAGCACACTTGTAGTCACCTGGGTTCTGATCCTCCTGTATGTAGGGCGGGAATATTTAAAAAACAGAAAGAAGTAATTTTTCAGCCCCATTCGTAAGATAATATCTGGTGGTATTATCCTGCGCATGGGGCTCTTTTTGCAAAAAATCTTGATTTATCTTGCATTTCAGGTATAATGGAACTGTTCGGTGTCTGAATGCGCCGGATAAATTGAGGAGATGTCTGTGTATCTGCACAGACCCATATGCGCCACAAGCGCAGGAATGGAGGATTATTATGAAAAAGAAGACACTTGCATTAACCATGGCTATGGCTCTGGTTCTGTCTCTCGCTGCATGTGGAAACAGCAATGCAGACGTTGCTGCTGAATCTACCGCTGCTGCCACCACTGAGGCTGCTACCGAAGCTGCTGCTACAGAAGCTTCTACCGAGGCTGCTGAAGCTGTTGCTGACGAGAAGTCCGAGGGTGTTATGACCTACGAAGAGTACATGGCTGCTGATCTCGATTCCGAAGTTGTGATCGAGGCTTATGTTCAGGCAAAACAGTCCTGGTGGGAAGACAAGGCTACCCTGTACACCCAGGATCAGGACGGTGCTTACTTCATTTACAATTCTGTATGTTCTGAAGAGGATTATGCAAAGCTGGTACCCGGTACCAAGATCAAAGTAACCGGTTATAAGACCGAGTGGTCCGGTGAAGTAGAGATCGCTGAAGGTGCTACCTTCGAGATCGAAGAGGGCAGCTACATTGCTCCCGTTACCGATGTTACCGATCTGTTAGGTACTGATGATCTGATCAACTATCAGAACCAGTTCGTAGCTTTCAAGGGTATGACTGTAGAAGCCAGCCAGGATGCCACCGGCAATGACGTTGCTTTCCTGTACAACTACGATGGTTCCGGTGAAGACGGTAACGACCTGTACTTCAACGTTTCTCTGAATGGTCAGACCTATACCTTCACCGTTGAGTCTTATCTGTGCGACAACACCACCGATGTTTACAACGCAGTAAAGAACTTAAAGATCGGTGACACTGTTGATATGGAAGGCTTCCTGTACTGGTACGAAGGTGTGAACCCTCACATCACTTCCGTGACTGTGAAGTAATTTCATCAGATATTAAGCTATATTGGCAATAAAAAGAACTGGCTTCCCAGGAAGACAGTTCTTTTTTATTGTCCACTTATATGCTTTACTTATCTGTTGCCAGGTACACCTGCGCATACCTATCTTCTCTCTGCCTGTCGGAATTCTTCTGCCTCCATCAGCGTCTCAGCGATCTCCTTCTCTGGCTCTACTATCTATGCGAAGCGATCAACCTTTATTTTCTGCTCTCCAGCCATTGTTTCGCGATTTGGAATCCCTCCATGGGAACGCAGAATCGCTGATCTCTAGGCGGCTGCAATGCGGTATCCAGTTCCTCCATATCGAACCACTCCACACTCTCCACTTCCTCTTTTTGCAGGATAAGCTTCGCAGCATCTACCGGCTTAGTGTACATATAGACGAATGCAACCTCGTTGTCCCGAAACATTTTTCCATGAAATTCCTTTTCGTATTGAATATCAAAACATCCGGCGAATTGCAGTTCCTCTTTAGATGCCTGGATTCCCAGTTCTTCGTGAAGTTCCCGTATTGCAGATTCCTCCGGCTCGTCCCCCGCCTGAATATGTCCAGCGGAAGAAGTATCGAACCTCCCCGGAAAGCTGTCTTTTTCTGCAGAGCGTTTCTGCAATAACAACTGTGCCTTCCCATCCTGTTCTCTTATGATCCAGATATGGGCGGTTCTGTGGCGGACACCCTTTTTATGTGCCTGTGTGCGTTCTATGGTCTCCCCTGTGGGAATGCCTTTTTCATCTACGATGTCAAAAAATTCCATGGTGTTATGGCTCCTTTGTGTTTCTTTGCGTTTCTTTGTAGTCCTCTGGGTTTCTTTTGGTCACCTTGGGTTGCTTTGGGTTTCTTTGGGTTTCTTTGGGTCTCTTTGTAGTCCTCTATATTTTTGTGTTAATTCATCTGTACTGCCATTGTACGAAGTTCTGCTCCGATATTGCCGCCTGCTCCTTCGATGGTCTGTGCGATGATGACCGCAGCGATATCGATAGCTACTGTCTTTCCCTTCTAAGGTCTAATACCATCAAATCAAAATCGTAGTATTCCCCGTCGATCTTAAAATATGCCGGCGAGGTCCCGATTTTCCGGAAGCCATATTTCTCATAGACATGAATAGCTCGTATATTATCGCTTCGAACTTCCAGATTGATCAGTTCTATCGTATGTTCTTTTGCATACATAATGCATTTTTGTAACAGCGCCCTGCCAATTCCCTGCCCCCATTCCGACTTGACCACAGAGATTCCGAATTCGGCGCGGTGGCTCATCCTTCTGGAAAATCCGCTTAGACTGGCATCTCCGATAATCTCTCCATTTTTCCATACTACATAGAGAACGGAATGTTCCTCCTTATTTATATTCTGTATAAATTTCTCTTCCTCTTCTGTCGAAATAGGAAGCCCTTCTTTTCCAAAGGACAGATAATCTGTCTCTCCACCTACCTGCGCTAAATATGCGATGATCTTCTCCGCATCTTCCGGTGTAGCTTCTCTGATATCAAATTCTTCCATAGCTGCCTCCCCTTCGCAAGATTACAAATTTTATTCATAATCAAAGATAGTCTTGGACTGAATAGCATCTCCGTATTTTGCCTTCCATTCCTGATGGGTCGCAGAAGCATCGTACACAGGCAGTGCCTCCGGATCCATCTCCATTTCGATCATCAGGTCATGCCGGTTCGGTCTCGGTGTCACATTTTCATAAATGTTCACCGTATGAACGCCTTCTATCTGCTTCGTCCGATTGAAGATCTTCTTGATGTCCGCAAGCATCTCCCTGCTCGCCGCATCCTCCCGGTTCCATATATTCTCTTTAAATTTTACAATGATCAGGTGCTTCATTTTGCATATCCCCCTTATTTTACTATTACTGATATGTTTTATCCTACCACGGCATCCCATTTGCTACAACCAAAATATTCCTGCAAGATCATTTCTACTTTGTCTGCATTCAGAGGACACTGCTTTGTTTCATAGGTGAGAATCAGATTTACCGAAGGAATGATACCATGTCGGCAATATAGCTTTATTTTGTCACAAGCATGATTGCAATAATCCGGATTATCCATCATCCCAAAGTGCTCCCAATAGAAATATTGTCCCGTAAAGGGATGTCGCATCACGAAGTCCGGATATAACATTATTCCATCCAAAATCAGTTTTTCTTCATAGTGGAATGGTATTTTGTTTTGATATAGTGCTCTGTCAATAATTGCTTCTGATTTAGACCGCAACATCTTCCCATGCGTTCCTTGTACCAATAAATTTTCCGGATGCTTTGTACATTTTTCATAGGGTTCCTCCTGCCACCGCTCTAGTTCCTTATCCAATGGTCTGAAATTCTTAGCCAGCAATTTTCCATATTCCGGATGATTTAATAGATGTTCGGAGTTTATTTTAATCTTGTCTGTCTTCTTCAAGTAGGCTTCCCATCCCGCTGCTTCACTCTCCAATTCCTTTTTTCTATACTCATAGTATTTCTTCAATGCCAGTATTTCTGCCTGATTTCTTTCGGTTTTCGGAAGATAGCGTATTCCATTTTCCTCTTTTACTTTCCATTTGTAGCGGTTTTCATTTTTGAAGCATTGCAATTCTCCTTGCGGAAATTTTTTGTCCAATTTTGTTATCTTTTCTAATTCCTTATTAATTTCTTCTATTCTGTTTTTTATATTTTCGCGTGTAGTTTTCACTTTTCCTCCTTCTGCACACTGGCTTCTTGACTTCTCCGGGGCTTATTCTTACTTTTCTTTCTCCTACGCCCCAGCTTCTTGACTTCCCCAGGGCTTGTTCTTACTTTTCTTCCTCTCACGCCCCGGCTTCTTGACTTCTCCGGGGCTTATTCTTACTTTTCTTTCTCCTACGCCCCGGCTTCTTGACTTCTCCAGGGCTTATTCTTACTTTTCTTCCTCCTACGCCCCGGCTTCTCGATTTCCCCGGGGCTTATTCTTACTTTTCTTTTTCCTACGCCCCAACTTCTTGACTTCCCCGGGGCTTATTCTTACTTTTCTTCCTCTCATGCCCCGGCTTCTTGACTTCTCCGGGGCTTATTCTTACTTTTCTTCCTCTCACGCCCCGGCTTCTTGACTTCTCTGGGGCTTATTCTTACTTTTCTTTCTCCTACGCCCCGGCTTCTTGATTTCCCCGGGGCTTATTTCTACTTTTCTTTTTCCTACGCCCCGGCTTCTTGACTTCCCCGGGGCTTATTCTTACTTTTCTTCCTCTCACGCCCCGGCTTCTTGACTTCTCCGGGGCTTATTCTTACTTTTCTTCCTCTCACGCCACAACTACCTAGAACCCCAACGGCTTATTTTCTTCTCAGATACCCTTGCAGACGGTTTCCGTGACTGTCGACGGTTACTGTCAGGGCTCCATAGTCAGTGGTGAGGTACCAGGGGACCTTAGCATCTTCCAGGCGCTGTAGCGTCGCGGCATGGGGATGGCCATAGGAATTGTTACGACCACAGGAGATAATGGCGGCAGCGGGGCCGGCGGCGGCAAGGAACTCAGAACTGGTGGAATAGCCTGAGCCGTGATGCGCTACCTTCAGGATGTCTACCTTGAAGCCCCCTTGTCTCCGTGATTCCCACAACTCCTGCTGTTCTCGCGGTTCCTGCGATTCCTGCAATTTCCGCGCATTCTGCAAAGCCTGTGATTCCTGCGCTACCCGTAACATCTTCGCTTCCTGTAACGTCTTCAACGTCTGCAATTCCTGTGTCAGCTGCTGCTCCCCTTCGCCTTCCACATCCCCTGTCAGGAGAATGCTTAGCTTCCCGGCACCCACGCCGAAGTTTTTCCTTTCACCGGTATCACCATGACCGGTTCTCTCACCAGTAACTCCGACAGCAAAGCTGCCGTTCTCACCGTAAACTTCGCTAGCAGCTCTTCCGCCCTCTCCACTTGCTTCCATCCCCTCTGCCGCGCCCCACTTCACTGCTTTCGCAAATACCTCCACGTAGAAGCATTCCGAATAGGCATTGGCATCCGCAAGAGTCGTATTCTCCTCCGGGTGCAGACACCGCAGCCGGAGTCGACTATCCCTAATCTCATCGCCACATTTTATGTAACTTACCGGTACTCCGGCATATTCCGCGGCAACAAGCAATTTTTCAAAAGCCTCCCTGCGCTCCGCTTCCGTAATCGCAGGCAGAAACATCTGCTCCACGGTAATTCCCCATTCTCCACCGTTCTCCAGCAGTTCCAATATGCCATTCATATGGTCTTCATCTGGGTGCGATACAAACACACCGCGTAGAGACTGGATTCCCCGGCTCTTGAGATAAGGCTTCAACACATATTCACCGATTTTCCTCCGACTGGTACTACCGCAGTCAAAAAGATATGCCCCCTGCCCGGTCTCCACCACGATACCGTCTCCCTGTCCCACGTCCAGAAAAGTCACACGGCTTCCCCGATCAAAATTGCCGGTCAGTAAACCAACTATTAATACCAAAATCATTGCGGCTACAATTCGGCACATAACTCCGTTCCTATATGTCATCACTCCCTGCCATGTATACCAAAAATTTGCTAAAACATGCCGCCATCTGGTGGGACATATTTCAGAGTACCTGTCAGAGTGCTGCATCTTTTTTCTGTTACTCTCTCTTTTTCTACCCCTACCGCTATCATCCACTCCGCGTGTTTCCCGACGCTGCCTTTCTCTTTCAGTGCGGTGTCCGTCTCCATGATTATTTTCCGCCACATAAGCTACATAAAGTCTTTGTCGCTTCCATTTTTCCGCATAATTCCTGCCAATGATCAACACAAATAGCCCACTATAATAAACGATCATCTGCCACTTTGCCGGGCGGCCCACGCACCATACCGCTCCCGGCAGTTCTCCGAACCGTTCGCAGATCCATTCATACCACCACAGGATCAGACAATCCACCGTCCCTGCAATTCCCAGTCCAGGGATCAATGACAGGATTCCCCCTGCCATCACCACACTCATAAAGGGCAACACCAGCAGGTTCAATAATACCGAGTAGACAGGGATCTCATAAAAGAACCAGAGCTGTATGGGCAGCGTAAAAAGAATAACTCCGGCACTGGCGGCAAAACCGCTTTTAAGTGCTGACACCATGCGCCAAAGCCTTTCATACACCACCTTCCGCCAGCCTTCCCGGTACTTGTTCCTCTCGTAAGCGGAATCACCCAGAATATCTGTCACGGTCAGAAGCCCTGCCACCACGCCACTGGCCGTTTCCACACCGGCATTATCTTCCCTACCATCCCCGGCAAACACCGGTGTCAACAAGCAGATCCCCAGCACCGCCCCAAAAGACATCAAAAAGCTCACATCCCCAAGCCGCTCCGGTTGCTGCAACACCAGCAATGCCGCCAACAGCCCCACACCTGTCAGCATATCGTAAGTCCTTCCCACGAATATCCCCAACATCTGCAGCAGATACATTCCTATGGCACGGCTGGCGGATACACTCATGCCCACCATCATACCGTACAGAAGCAGTGTCATGGCACCTCCCGCTGCTGCCACTCTGACCGGAGCCCCCAGTCTCTTAAGCAGCCGGTAGCATCCCATCCCCAGCAAAGTAATATGCAGCCCTGAAATGCTTAAGATATGGGCGATCCCATTCCTCTGGTACAGCGCCTTTACCTCCGCATCCAGTTCTTCCTTCTCCCCCAGCAGTAATGTCTGCATAACGGAAGCCTCTTTCTCCGGGAATACCTTTGCCAGTCTGTCGTGTAATCTCCTTCGAAAGGCAAACAACTTTTCTCTCAAAAAGCTATAATCCTCCTCCGCTGCCAGAACCTGTGCTTTCCGCACTCTGCCACCGATGCCCTTTCCCGCAGAATAGGCCCGCACGTCAAATTCCCCGTGATTGGTCGCAGCATCGAAGTGCGAAAAAACGCCTTCCAGAACAATATGCTGGCCCAGTCTCAGGCTCTGTACCTCCTGCGTGTTTGTCAACTCACATTGTAATTTTCCAGAATAGGAATATTTTAGATCGTTTTGAATAATAGAAATTGATTTCAGAATAATCGTTTCAGAAGTTCTTGTGTCTATCCGTCCCGTGATCCTCACCGGACTTCCGTCAGGCGGCAGTACGCCGGCATCCCCGGTGTCTGCCCCCGTCAGTATTCTTCCTATGGCGAGCACTATCACGAGACACAGACACGCCATAAAAAGCGGTCGTCTCATTAAGCTCCCTTCCGCAGGCAATCCCGCCTGCCCACAGTCAGGACTGTTCCGACAGTCCAACGCAAAAACAGTCCTGTCCCGCATAAATTCAAAATTTACTGTTCCAAAGTCGTTACATAATCCAGATTCCGTTCAAAAGTGGAATTGCTGAAGGTAGATGGCACTTCGCCGTTGACCAGGATCTGTACTTTATTGATATTATCCAGTTCCACCAGGGAATTCACGATGGAGTAAACTGCTACCTCCGTGGAAACATTGTTCACCACGGTCAGGAAGCTGGAATCCAGATTCACATAGCAGATGCCATCTTTGGTCAGGATATTGATGATCTTGGTCTCCGGATTGATCACCGGGTACAGACCCTCAATCTGTCCGCTGGGTCCCGCGATCAGTTCCTCCACCACGAATCGCTCCAACGGAGTATTGGTGGAATAATGCTTTTCTCTGTAGGCCGCGATCAGCTTATCACCGTCTGCATTGGCAAAATACAGCTTTACCTTCACCAGTTCATAGGTGTTGATCTCGTTACCGTCATTATTGATGAACTGCTCGGCATTCATCCAGCCTACCAATTCCCCTGCATTGTCATATAACTGACTGCCTTCCACGGTAATCGTCACATATTTCACATTGGACAGCTGCGTCAGTGTCCTTACAACGGCCGCCCGCACCAGTACTTCTGTGGTGACCGAAAGTTCGGAATATGCCTTATCCACATTGATTACAAGTTTTCCGTCTTCCACTTCATAATCCAGAACCTGAAATCCCATGTCAAAAGGCGCCTTATATTCCAGCTTTTCCGGGGTGGTGGAGAGAAATGTCATGGTCTCTTCCAACTGTTCCTCCGGTGTCTTGGTGTTCAGATACTGGTCATGAACCTCAACCTTCGTCTCTGCGGTATTTACATAATACACCGATATCTTTTTGCCGGTCTCCGGCTCTCTCGTGCCACAACCGGTCAGGACTGCCAACAACATCAGAAGCATACCGGTCAAAACATATTTTTTAACTCTCTTCATAACTACACAATCTTTCTTACAACAGCTCCGTCTAAGAGGCGATATATGTCAGCGGGATCTTCACCAGGAAACAGGAGCCCTGCCCCTCGGTACTCGTCACCGTAAGGGATCCCTTGTGCATCAGGACGGCGCTCTTGGTGATCGCCAGTCCCAGTCCCGTTCCGCCGATCTCTCTGGAATGAGACTTGTCCACACGATAGAATCTCTCGCAGATATGTGCCAGAGCCTCCTCCGGGATACCGATTCCGGAATCACTGACTTCAAAGGTAAAATACTGATGATCCGCATCCAGTATCACCTTCACCCAGCCATGATCCTTATTGTATTTGATGGCATTCTCCACCAGATTCGTCATGATCAGGGTCATCTTAACTTCATCCACCTCTGCCACCACAGGACGGACGCTTTCAAATACCACTTCCACATCCTTCTTCCGGGCGATGGGCCGCAGTCTCTTTAAGATCAATTCCGTCAGATCATTGATGTTCAACGATACAATATTCAGATCCTGTACCTTTTTATCCATTTTTACCAGTGCCAGCAGATCCGTAATGATCTGGTTCTCTCTGTCAATCTCGGAAGCAATGTCTTCCATGAATTCTCGATACAGCTCCGCCGGTACATTTTCCTGTGCTAGCAGGGAATCCGACAATACCTTGATGGATGTCATGGGTGTTTTCAACTCGTGGGACACATTTGCCACAAATTCCTGTCGGGAATCGTCCAATGCCTTCATCCGCTTCAACAGCTGGTTGAACGCATCTACGATATGTACGGTCTCCACATAATCTGGCACAGAGATCGTCTCATCACTGAAGCCTTCCTTTACCGCATTGATGGCCTGTGTGACTCTGTTGAAAGGTCTCGTCAAAGCTCTGGACAGTATGATAGCCAGTGCCAGGATTGCCACCATCATGATCACTTCCAGAATGTACGCCTTACGATTCAGCACTTCCTTGGCATTTACGATACTGTCATTGGAAATGCTGGTCAGCATAACGCCCCGGATGGCATCCGGATTCCTTTTTCCGTTTTCGTCCGTAGTGTTTGCCGTGGTATCCATGATGGGAGTGGTCATTTCTATGTAACCGTGCTCCGGGTCATAATGGGAAATGTTTTCCCCCTGAAAACATTTGATGACCTCCTCGGAAATGATGGTCTTTCCTTCACTGATGCCGTAGGTATCTTTTTCCACCTTGAAATTCTTGTTGATGATCATAACGCGGCCTTCATACAGATTGGACAGCATCTCCAGTTCCGCATTGATGACTTCTCTGGAATTGCCGGTGTCCTCTCTGACACCATGGCTGCTTAAATAATTGTTGCTGATCAGATGATTGGCCAGGATCATCAACTGGTTCTGTACCACTGTGGTCCGCTGTTCCACCGCCAGATCCTCGTAATTGCTCACGATGCCGTGGCGCATGGCAATACAAGGCACCAGGCCGATCACCAGCGTCAGCAGGAATATCCTCGCCCGCAGACTTCGAAGCGCGATCATGCTCTCCAGCTTTTCCCATATAGTTGCAAAACGTTCTTTATTCCATTTTTTCACAGTATAAAAACCTCAGTTCCGAACCTCTCCACACCATTCACAAAACCGCACGATAAATCGTGCTCTCCGCTGCTTCGCAGCTACTTTTGTTCATTTGCGTGGCGGTGGCTCTATTCGAGCCACCTTCAAAGATAAGAGAAATTGATTCTTACATGCAAGCATGGCGAATCATTTCCTCTTATCTTTGCCGGTTCTCATAGTCTCACTTATTATTAAAGTAGTACCCGACACCCCATTTGGTATGCACGTATCTGGGCTCGCTGGGATTGGACTCGATCTTCTCGCGCAGTCTCCGGATATGTACATCCACTGTACGCACATCACCGGGATAATCCGTACCCCATACCAGCTTCAACAAATTCTCCCTGCTATATACCTTGTCAGGATTCAGCATCAGAAGTTCCAGCACTTCGAACTCCTTGGCCGTCAGTCCGATCTCCCTGCCCTGGATGTAGGCTCTTTTGCCGTCACGATCCAGCTTCATATCGCCGCTTTCCAGAATACCGGTGTTCTCTGTGGTTCCTTTTTTCGGCTCCATTCTGCGGAAGATAGCTTTGATCCGGGCTTTCACTTCCAGAATGTTAAAAGGCTTGGTTATGTAATCGTCCGCGCCGTATTCCAGTCCCAGGATCTTATCCATGTCATCACCCTTGGCGGTCAACATAATCACCGGTACATTGGAAAATTCGCGGATCTGCTGGCAGACCTCAAAGCCGGTCAGCTTCGGCAGCATGACGTCCAGTAATATGATGTCATATTCCTTGTTATGCGCCATCTGCAATGCTTCCTCACCGTCATAAGCACAATCCACTTCCATGTTGTCCTGTTCCAGACTGAAACGGATTCCCTTCACGATCAGCTTCTCATCATCCACTACCAGCACTTTCTTGCCTGCCATCTTTCCTTAACCTCTCTATCCCTTACTTTTCTCTTCACGGTCCCGGCATAAGCCCTCATTGTACCGTGATCTTATCACACAATTTGTCATATGCGTTCTGTTTGATCCCGGATACCTTCATAATGTCTTCCTTCGTCTGAAAGGCTCCGTTTTGCTCCCGGTAGCGCACAATATCTGCCGCCCGGGAAGCTCCGATCCCCGGCAGCGCACACAATTCCTCCGCAGATGCCGTGTTGATATTCACAAGTCCCTCCGCCGTCGCTTTTACCTCGGCTTCCAGAGTCTCCGCTTCCTCCAACGTTGGAAAATACAGCTTCTGACCATCCGTCACCGTTTCTGCCAGATTCACATAAAAAGGATCCGCCTCCGCTGTCATACCTCCGACCAGTCGCAGGGCTTCCTCCGCTCTGCTGCCCTCCGGCACTTCCACGACTCCGGGATCCAGCACTGCGCCGCAGACATAGACATATATCATCTGCGGTTCAGCCTTTGCCGGTTCCTGCACTGTCACGCTGCTGCCTGCAGGCTCCGCTGCCTGTTCCACCGCTTCCAGTGAGGGAAATTCCGCCACATCTTCTCCGGATGGAATCAGCACAATGGCCTCATCCTTCCTCTGACAGCCGGTCATGAACATCACCAGACTGAAAACCATTCCGATCAAACCTGCATATTTTGTTTTAAAAAACCTTATCGAAAACATCATAGTCCCCTTTCCATTTTCCTGATTCCTTCACAAAATTTCAGGGGATTGCCTCTCTATGCTGTTAACTTTCATTGTACTGGAATCACACGGAATTTACAAGCCGTTTTCACATTTGTGGTAACGATTCAGAACCCCTTCGTAAAATTGCCGCTACGAGGATAGCTCTGGATCATTTCCACTTGAAAATCACAATACCCACAATCGCCACGGCCATGCCGATGGCTTTCCGCCACTCCCAGGGCTGTTTCTCCACACCGAACCATCCGAACAGTTCGATAATATATGCTACAGCAAGCTGAGCGACCACAATAAGCATTACCGCTTTGGCCGGTCCCAAGGCATCCATACTGCGGATCACAGTGTAGGTGATAAAGGCTCCGATGGCCCCTCCCAAAAGCATATATCTGGGCTCCACCTGCGCTATCTTCAAGAAGGAAGTCCGCTCCGTACACAGCCATGCCCCCAGACATACCAGCAATGCTGTAAACTGCACAAATGCACTGGCGGTCCAGATGCCGGTGGATTTCGTCACCTGGGTGTTGAACACTCCCTGGATACTCATCAACGCACCGGAAACTAAAGCAATCAAAAAACCGATCATAGGATTCTACCACCTTTTCTTTTTAGTAGTAGTCTATCCTGTGACCGGTTCGTTCATTCATATTTTATTGTAACGGTTTTAGTTCTCTGTACCACCTACCTGTCCGGCTATGGTCTCGTCCAGCTGCTGTACCAGAGTAGTCACGTCGTCACCGTTCCATACCTTGGAAAACAGTACTTCCAGCTGCATCCAGAAATTTCCCGTCTCCAGCATCTTCGGCAATGACACACTGTCCGCATACTCATCGGCAAAGATCATAAGCGCACCGTTGTCTGCATTCTCTGCTGCCTGAAGACTTGCCGGCATTTTGCCGGAGCGTTCATACAGGCCGTCCGCATATCCTTCTGCCAGATACGCTGCGAAGCAGTCCGCCAGTTCCTTGTGTTCCGAATAGCCGTTGATGACTGCCGCTCCCGTAACAGACAAAGATCTGCTCTGCAGTTCGGCGCTGACATCCGGCATACGGGCAATTCCGTAATTAAATGCAAGGCTGCCGTCCGCTTTTGCCTCTTCCAGCCGTTTGACCACATCCGTGGTTCCGATGGTGAACATGGTCTTGCCATCGATAAAGTCCTGGATCACAGAATCATAAGTCACCGTATCGGATTCAATAAAGAAGAACTGGTTCAGTGCCTTGTACACTTCCAGACACTGAATGGTCTCCGGATTATTGATATCAATATCATTTCTGTCATCCCCGGGATCACCGCCTACGATCATGTAGTTGCCTACGATCCAGTAGTTGTAGAAAATATTGTTCACGTCCCATTTCATGACACCTTCCACACCTTCCGGTGCATCAAAGGTATCTGCAATATTCAGCAGATCATCCACTGTGGAGGGAAGTGCTTCCTCGAAATACTGCTCTGCCAGCGCATTTACCGCTGCCTCATCCGCTGTCACCTGTTCCGTGGTCTGGTCTTCCGGAAGAGAATCTTCCTCGATGATCTCTTCTCCTTCCCCTATGGGTTCATCATTCTCACTGCTTCCCGCCAGTTCCTTCTCCGCCTGCTGGGTTGCCCAGGTTCGAAGATAATCTTCATTATATACCAACGCACTGGTATCAAAATAAACCGGGTAACCGATCAGCTTCTGATCATAGGTTACCGCAGACAGAGCCGCCTGGGAAAAATGGTCTGTATTGCAGATTCCCACAGTGTCAGGCAATTTCGATGCCAGTCCTGCCAGATAAGCCTTTTCCAGAGAGTCGCTGCTCAACAGGTAGATATCCGGTATCTGATCGGAATGCAGGGTCTCCTGATTGATAGCTTCCAGATATTCACTGTCAGAAGTAAGTACGGGAATCACACGGACTCCACTGTTCTGTTCTCCGAAGGATACTGCTGCCGCATTGATATAACCGGACAATGCCTCATCGGAATACCAGCAATAGATTGTCTCCTTTCCTCGAAACAGCTGCAGTCCGCTTCCGCTCTCCTGTGTCTGACTCATCTCCTGCGTACTTCCGTAAACAGCTGCAGCAGCCATGGCGATCACAGCTGCTGTAGCGATAATTCTTTTTTTCAAAAACATAAATTCACCTAAACCTCTTATTCGATACAGGTGTCCAAAATAGCAATCATTTCGTCCACATTTTCCCGGGTAATCACGAGAGGCGGTACGAAGCGGATAATGTCCGCACCGGCATTGATCAGAATTAATCCCTTCTCCAATGCTCCGTTAATAATGTCTCCTACCGGATGGTCAAATACCAGTCCCTGCATCAGTCCCACACCACGGCGTTCTTTGATACAGTCATACTTGTCTGCCAGTTCGTTCAGACGCTGTTCCAGATAGGGAGCCACCTCTCTCACATGTTCTATTATATGGTCCTCTTCGAATAAATCAAGCACTTTTTCCACTGCTGCGCAGGCTAAGGGGTTACCGCCGTAGGTGGTTCCGTGATCTCCCGCTGTCAGAGAATGCTGTGCTACTTTCTCCGTCATCATAAATGCACCTACCGGTACACCGCAGCCCAGTGCCTTGGCAGAAGTCATGATGTCCGGCTTCACGCCGAAACGCTGCCATGCATACATGTAACCGGTACGTCCCATGCCGCACTGGATCTCATCCAGAATCAGCAGGATATCCCGCTCATCGCACAGATCACGAACCTGTTTTAAGAACTCTTCATTAGCGGGACGCAGTCCGCCCTCGCCCTGTACAGTCTCCATAATGATGGCACAGGTCTTGTCTGTCACCTGATCCAGCACACTCTGGAAATCATTCAGTTCTGCAAATTTGATATGTCCGATCATGGGCTGGAACGCCTCACGATACTTGGGATTGCCCGTTACTGACAAAGCTCCCATGGTTCTGCCGTGGAAGGAGTGATTCATGGCAATGATCTCATGGTCGGTACAGCCATCCTTCAGATACGCATATTTTCTGGCAGCCTTAATGGCACCTTCCACTGCTTCCGCACCGGAATTGGTGAAAAAGACACGATCCATGCCGGATACTTTTTTGATCTTACGAGCCGCCTCGATGGCAGGCACGTTGTAATAATAATTGGAGGTGTGGATCACCTTGTCGATCTGCGCTTTCAGCGCATCGTTGTATGCCTTGTTCTGATAGCCCAGGGCAAATACAGCGATTCCCGCTACGAAATCCAGATATTTTTTACCGTCGGTATCATACAGATGTACACCTTCGCCCTTGTCCAGAACAATCTGATACCGGTTATAAGTATGCAACAGGTCTTTTTCCGCCTCTGCAATATATTCTTTCATGGTGTCGCTCATTTTTCCTCTCCATTCCGCAGACGTTCTTTTCGTCAAGGAAACGCAAACCAAATTTCTAATTTGGTTTTGCGATAATGGCTACTTTGTGACGCCTGCGGCACAAATAGCCGGGTGCGGAATAAGCTGCCAGGCTTATTCTGCACACTTTTTTCACTCCTCATCGGATACGATTGCGGTTCCGATACCCTGATTGGTGAATATTTCCAGCAACAGACAGTGTGCCAGACGTCCATCCAGAATATGCACACGGTTTACACCGTTGCGGATCGCAGAAGTACAGTTGTTCAGCTTCGGCAGCATACCACCGCCGATGTAACCATCGTGGATCAGTCCCTCTGCCTCGGAAGCTGTCAGTCTGGAAATAAATGTGGACTTGTCATTGATGTCCTTGTACAATCCCTCGATATCCGTCAGAAATGCCAGTTTCTCCGCATGTACTGCTTTTGCGATAGCGCAGGCCGCATCATCCGCATTGATATTGTAGGTGTGATAATCCTTGTCCAGTCCAATGGGAGCGATGATGGGCAGGTAATCCTTCTCCAGCATGTCAAAGAGAATATCCGGATTCACGCCGGTGATCTCACCCACATAACCGATGTCCTGACCGTTGGAATATTTTTTCTCTACCTGAAGCAGGCCGCCGTCTTTACCGCTGACACCTACTGCTTTCACGCCCAGCTCTTCCACCATGGTCACAAGGCTCTTATTTACCTTGCTCAGTACCATTTCCGCGATCTCCATCGTCTCCTCATCGGTGACACGCAGACCGTTGACGAACTTTGCCTCTTTTCCGACCTTGCCGACCCAACGGCTGATCTCCTTACCGCCGCCGTGAACGATGATGGGCTTGAAACCTACCAGTTTCAACAGCGTTACGTCCTTGATGACGTTTTTCTGCAGTTCCTCATTGCTCATGGCGCTGCCGCCGTATTTTACCACGATGATCTTACGGTTGAATTTCTGTATGTAAGGAAGCGCCTCGATCAGCACCTCTGCTTTTTTCATTACCTGTTCCATATCTTTTTCCATTTTTACCTCATTTCCGCAGATACCGTGATCCGCCTGTCATTTATCTTTCCGGTCGTTCTTTTTTAGGAACGATAGTCCGCATTGATCTTCACATAATCATAGCTTAAATCACAGCCCCATGCGGTAGCTTCTGCCTCACCCATATGCATATCCACCAGTGCGGTGACTTCCGGATCGGAGAGGATCTTCGTGGCCTCTTCCTCGCTGTAATCACATGCCACACCATTACCGAAGATATGAATCTTGCCGCTCTTGCTCTCAAAATACAGATCCACATTTTCCGGGTCGAATTTGGCTCCGGAATAACCCAGTGCACAGAGGATACGTCCCCAGTTGGCATCATGTCCGAAGATAGCTGCCT